>ERZ1106976.4178-NODE-4178-length-10399-cov-7.184358_pt1 | contig 10399 bp, 8 predicted proteins | sample MGYA00403687_ERZ1106976 | MGnify/ENA primary metagenome ERZ1106976 (study PRJEB35170, sample SAMEA104062446) | human gut metagenome | biome: human gut; feature: human-associated habitat; material: faeces | place: Denmark | collected 2013-02-22 ... | reverse complement strand
TCGGTGCGCTGCTCGGCAAGCGTGTCAGCCGCGATTTGGTGCGCTCGGGTGCGCAGAAGGGCTTTGTCAGCGCGGTGTTTACCGATCTGCCGCGTGCTCTGCGCGAGCTGCTCGACGAGCTTGCGCTTTCCGGTGACGAGCCGGACACGCTGTACGTTCAGCGGCAGATTTCCGCGGACGGCAAGAGCACCTGCCGCGTGAATATGAAGCCGGCCAGTGCGGCTGTCCTGCGGCAGCTGGCGCCGTATCTGATCGACATTCACGGCCAGAATGACGGTCAGAAGCTGCTCGATGAAGCGCATCACATCGAATATCTGGACGGCTACGCAGGCTGCGCCGAGATACTCGAGCGATACCGCCCGAAATATCAGGCGCTGGTGACACTCCGGCGGGAGATTACCGCGCTGGAGACCGGCGAGCAGGAACGCCTGCAGCGCATCGACATGCTGGCCTTCCACAAAGAGGAAATCGAGCAGGCAGCACTTAAACCCGATGAAGATGAAGCGCTTGCACAGCGCAAGGCGTATTTCGATCACGCGGGCAAGATTGCGGGCGCACTCGAGCAGGCGCGTATGGCGCTCTCGGGAGATGACGAAATTGCGGGCGCGTGTGAGCTGCTCGATCAGGCGGCAAGCGCCATCGAGAGCCTGCGCGAAGTGTCGGACGCCTTCGACGGCATGGCCGAGCAGGCAGAGGAAGTACGTCTGCTGGCGGCAGACCTGCGCGACAGCGTGGCAAGTCAGGGGGACAATCTGGACTTTTCTCCGGCAGAGCGCGAGATGGTCGAGCAGCGCTTGGATGAAATCTACCGTCTGAAGCAGAAATACGGCGGTACGATTCCGGAAATCCTCGCGTACCTTGAGAAGATAACCGCCGAACTGGATACGCTCGAGAACGCGGACGACCGCAGGGAAGAACTGCGGGAGCAGTACCGCGGCATGCTCGCGGAGGCCAAGGGCATCGCCGCTGAACTCACCGAGCAGCGCCGTAAGGCTGCCAAGCAGCTGGAGGGCGAAATCGTGCGCGAGCTGAGCGAACTCGACATGGATAAGGTGAAAATGCGGGTTGCGGTCCGCACCGGCACCAAGCTGTCCGCGCATGGCTGCGACACCGTGACATTTGAGATTTCGGTCAATCCGGGTGAGCCGGAAAAGCCGCTCTCCAAGGTGGCCTCCGGCGGCGAGCTGAGCCGAATTATGCTTGCGCTTAAAAACGTATTGACAGCGGGCGAAGATGTTGGTATGCTGATTTTTGACGAGATCGACACCGGCGTTTCCGGCCATGCGGCTCAGCAGATCGGCCGCAAGCTGTCTGCCATTGCGAAAAAGAAGCAGACACTGTGCGTTACCCATCTGCCGCAGATTGCCGCCATGGGCGACCATCACCTGCGCATTTCCAAATCCGTGCGGGACGGCCGCAGCTACACCGATGTCAGCCCGATGGACAGAGCACACCGCGTAGACGAAATTGCACGTCTGCTCTCCGGCGAGGAAATCTCGGATGCAGCACGCCGCAACGCAGAGGAACTGCTCGACGCAGCCGGACAGGGAGCGTGAACCCGTGGTAATCATAGACGAACGCAGAAACGGTATTCGGACTCTTTTATCATAAAAATCAAACAAATTGAAATACAGGAGACAGAATAATGCAGCTTTACGACGAACTGAAAGCGCGCGGTCTGATCGCGCAGGTAACGAACGAAGAAGAGATCAGCGAGATGATCAACAACGGCAAGGCAACGTTCTACATTGGCTTTGACCCGACCGCAGACAGTCTGCACGTTGGCCACTTTATGGCGCTCTGCCTGATGAAGCGCATGCAGATGGCAGGCAACAAGCCGATCGCGCTGATCGGCGGCGGTACCGCTATGATCGGCGACCCGTCCGGCCGTACCGATATGCGCTCGATGATGACTGTCGAGACCATCCAGCATAACTGCGACTGCTTCAAGAAGCAGATGGAGCGCTTCATCGAGTTCGGTGAGGGCAAGGCGCAGATGGTCAACAACGCCGACTGGCTGCTGAACCTCAACTACGTAGAGCTTCTGCGGGAAGTCGGCGCGTGCTTCTCCGTCAACAACATGCTCCGGGCGGACTGCTACCGCCAGCGCATGGAGCGGGGACTGTCCTTCCTGGAATTCAACTACATGATCATGCAGTCCTACGACTTCTACCACCTGTTCCAGCATTTTGGCTGCAATATGCAGTTCGGCGGCAACGACCAGTGGAGCAACATGCTGGGCGGCACCGAGCTGATCCGCAAGAAGCTGGGCAAGGACGCCCACGCCATGACCATCACGCTGCTGCTGAACTCGGAGGGCAAGAAGATGGGCAAGACGGCCAGCGGCGCTGTGTGGCTGGATCCCAACAAGACCAGTCCCTTCGAGTTCTACCAGTACTGGCGCAACGTGGGCGACGCCGATGTGCTCAAGTGCATCCGCATGCTGACATTCCTGCCGCTGGAAGAGATCGACAAGATGGACAAGTGGGAAGGCTCCCAGCTCAACGAGGCCAAGGAGATCTTGGCCTACGAGCTGACAAAGCTGGTACACGGTGAGGAGGAGGCCGAGAAGGCCAAGGCCGCGTCCAAGGCGCTGTTCTCCGGCGACGGCGATGCCGAGCACATGCCCACCACCGAGCTGACCAACGATGATTTCGGCGGTGGTTCCATCGACGTGCTGACATTGCTGGTCAAGTGCGGTCTGGCCGCCTCCAAGGGCGAGGCCCGCCGTCTGGTGCAGCAGGGCGGCGTAACCGTCAACGATGAGAAGGTGTCCGCCATTGAGACGACCTTCGGCTGCGAGCGGTTCACCGGCGACGGCATCGTGATCAAGAAGGGCAAGAAGGTCTTCCACCGGGCTGTTTTGGTGTAACAGCCCCGTTTGATCTCACATATGATGACCATCATATGATCTCCATGCAGAAAGGGCTGCGGCAAGCGCCGCAGCCCTTTCTGTGTTTGTTCTGTCAATGAGCAGAAAGAGGTTGAACGCGGCGCGGTTTTATATTATAATAAGATGTTACTACTACAGAAAACGAGTGATGCACGTATGAAGACCCACGATTTTTATTTTGACCTGCCGCCGGCGCTTATCGCCCAGACGCCCATCCAGCGGCGTGACGCCTCCCGGCTGCTGGTGCTGGATAAGAACACCGGTGCCACGGAGCACCGGCATTTCTTCGACCTGCCGGCGTATCTGCGCCCCGGCGACTGCCTGATCCTCAACAACTCCCGTGTGCTGCCGGCTCGTCTGCTGGGCCACCGCGTACCGGGCGGCGGCGCCTGCGAGATACTGCTGCTCATCGACCGGGGAGATAACGTGTGGGAGTGCCTTGTTCGTCCCGGCAAGAAGCTGCGTACCGGCGCGAAGGTTTCCTTCGGCGATGGGGAGCTGACAGCGGAAATCACGGAGGAGCTGCCAGACGGCAACCGTCTGGTGCGCTTCTTTTACGAGGGCATCTTTCTGGAGGTGCTGGATCGTCTGGGCAAGATGCCGCTGCCGCCCTACATCAAGGAGGAGCTGCAGGATCGTGAGCGCTACCAGACCGTCTACTCCAAGGTGAACGGCTCTGCCGCCGCGCCCACCGCCGGCCTGCACTTCACGCCGGAGCTGCTGGAGCGTATCCGGCAAATGGGTGTAAAGGTCGGATACGTTACACTGCATGTGGGCCTTGGCACCTTCCGCCCCGTGAAGGAGGAGGAGATCACCGACCACGCCATGCACAGCGAGTACTGCGTCATTCCACAGGAGACAGCGGATCTCATCAACGAGACGAAGCAGAGCGGCGGCCGGGTCATCTGTGTGGGCACCACAAGCTGCCGCACGGTGGAGTCGCAGGCGGCGGAGGACGGCACCATGCGGGCCTGCGCCGGCTGGACGGACATTTTCATCTATCCGGGCTACCGTTTCAAGGTCATGGACGCGCTGATCACCAACTTCCACCTGCCGGAGTCCACGCTTATCATGCTGGTTTCGGCGCTGGCGGGCCGGGAGAACGTGCTGGCAGCCTACAAGGAAGCGGTGGAAAAGCGCTACCGTTTCTTCTCATTCGGCGACGCGATGTTTATTCGTTAAAGAAGGGGGAACACAGATGCATCTGCCGGAGCTTGTTTCCGATCTGGCCGTCATTCTGCTGACGGGCGGCATCATCACCGTGATCTTCAAAAAGCTGAACCTGCCCCTTGTGCTGGGCTACATACTGGCGGGCTTTCTTATCGGACCCTACATGCCGTTCTTCTTCTCGCTGGGCGACAGCGAGGCCATCGCCACATGGAGCGAGATCGGCATCATCATCCTGATGTTCTGTCTGGGCCTGGAGTTCAACCTCCACAAGCTGGCCAGCGTGGGAGGCACCGCCATCATCACCGCACTGGTGGAGGTAGGCGGCATGCTGGCCATGGGCTTCGCCGTGGGGCAGCTCATGGGCTGGGGCACCATGGACAGTATCTTCCTGGGCGGCATGCTGTCCATGTCGTCCACCACCATCATCATCAAGGCCTTTGACGAACTGAATGTGCGAAAGAAGGACTTCGCCCAGCTGGTATTCGGTACGCTGGTGATGGAGGACATCGCGGGCATCTTCATGATGATCATCCTGTCCACCATCTCCGTCAGTAAGTCCATCTCCGGCGGCGCGCTGGCGCTGCAGCTGGGACTGCTGGTACTGTATCTGGTGCTGTGGCTGGTGCTGGGTATCTTCCTGCTGCCCACGCTGCTGAACAAGGCCTCTAAGCTGATGAGCGACGAAACGCTGCTCATCGTATCGCTGGGCATCTGCTTCGGCATGGTACTGCTGGCGGACGCGCTGGGCTTCTCCTCGGCGCTGGGCGCGTTTCTGGCCGGCTCACTGCTGGCGGGCACCGTCCATGCCGAGCGGGTGGAGCACCTGATCGCCGGTGTCAAGGATCTGTTCGGCGCGGTGTTCTTCATTTCCGTGGGTATGATGCTGGATCCCGGCGCCGTGGTGAAGTATATCGTACCAATCCTCATCCTGACGCTGGTGACCATCGTGGGCAAGCTGCTGTTCTCCTCGCTGGGTGTGCTGCTGTCCGGCCACACGCTGCGTCAGGCCATCCACTGCGGCTGCGCACTGGCGCAGATCGGTGAATTTGCGTTTATCATTGCGTCGCTGGGCCTGTCGCTGGGCGTGATCGCGGACTACATCTATCCCATCATCATCTCCGTATCCGTCATCACTACGCTGACCACGCCGTTCTTTATCAAGAGCGCCGACGGCATCTGCGCCGGCATTGAAAAGCTGCTGCCGGAGAAGCTGGTGCAGAAGCTGGATCGCTACACGGACGAGGAGCAGACCTCCAAGGAGCAGGATGGCGACTGGGCGGTGTTCCTGCGGCGCTATATAAAGCGAACGGTGTTCTACGGCGCGCTGATGCTGGGCATCGTCATTCTGGGCGACACGGTACTGCTGCCGCTGCTGGAGGAGACGATCCCTGCCGCGCCGTGGGTCAGCAAGGCGGTGACGCTGTGCGCCGTGTACCTCTGCATTGCCATGTTCGTCCGCCCCATGCTGGACGCCCATTCCCCCCAGTACACGGTACTGTGGGCCAAGAAGCGCAGCTTCCGTCTGCCGCTGATCGCTCTGAGCATCATCCGCGTCCTTATCATCGTGCTCATCGTGTTCCTGCCCATCCGCACGGTATTGGGCATCCACAGCCTGTGGATATTGCCGCTGCTGGCGGCGGCGGTGCTGGTGGCCGGTCACTTCGGCTGGTTTGCCTCGGCGTACCTTTCGGTGGAGACACGGTTCCTCACCAACTTTAACGAGCGTCTGCTCCAGCAGTATGGCGACAGCAGCGATGCAACATGGCTGGATGAGAAGCTGTATGTGACGGAGCTGACCTGCCCGCCGGAGGAGGCCGGGAAGGATCTGCGGGCTCTCGGCTGGGGCCGGCGCTACGGCGTGAATATCATCAAGATCGTCCGCGGCAAGAAGGAGCTGGACATTCCGTCCGGCGACACGGTGCTCAGCGAGGGTGACCTGCTGGCCGTTCTCGGTGAGCGGGAGAATCTGGTATCGCTGCGGCTGTCCGTGGGTGCCGGCGAGACGGCGGATATCCCCACGCTGCACACCTACATCGCCGGTGAGAAGGCGCTTTACACATACACGCTGGACGTGGCGAAAAACGACCATCTGGCCGGCAGCACCATCCGCGACAGCGGTCTGCGCGAGAACTACGACTGCATGATTCTGGGCTTGCAGCGGAACCTGCTGCCCATCATCGGGCCGGACGTGAATTTCGTGATACAGCACGGCGATCTGGTCTGGCTGCTGGGCTCCCGCCGCATGGCGGAGAAGGCGCTGGACGATATGGAGGAGGCATAAATGTTCAAAGTCATCAAAATGCAGGGGAAGGCCCGGCGCGGCGTGTTCACCTGCGCCCACGGCGGCGAGGTGCAGACCCCGGTGTTCATGAATGTGGGCACACAGGCGGCCATCAAGGGCGGTGTCAGCGCGCTGGATCTGAAGGAGCAGCTGGGCACGCAGATCGAGCTGTCCAACACCTACCACCTGCACCTGCGCCCCGGCGACGATGTGGTGCGCCAGCTGGGCGGCCTGCACAGGTTCATGCGCTGGGACGGCCCTATCCTCACGGATTCCGGCGGCTTTCAGGTGTTCTCACTGGCGGGCCTGCGGAAGATCAGCGAGGAGGGCGTTACCTTCGCCAGCCATCTGGACGGCCACCGCATCTTCATGGGGCCGGAGGAGAGCATGCGCATCCAGTCCAACCTCGGCTCCGATATTGCCATGGCATTTGATGAGTGCGTGGAGAATCCCGCCGCCTACGACTACGCCAAGGCCAGCTGTGAGCGGACGCTGCGCTGGCTGGCGCGGTGCAAGGCGGAGCATGACCGGCTCAACGCACTGCCGGACACCATCAACCCCCGGCAGATGCTGTTCGGCATCAACCAGGGCGCGACCTATGCCGACCTGCGGATCTGGCACATGCAGCAGATCGCCAAGCTCGACTGCGACGGCTACGCCATCGGCGGTCTGGCGGTGGGGGAGCCGACAGAGGTGATGTACGAGATCATCGACGCGGTGGAGCCCCACATGCCGGTGGACAAGCCCCGCTACCTTATGGGCGTAGGTACGCCCAGCAACATCATCGAGGGCGTGGCACGGGGCGTGGACTTCTTTGACTGCGTGATGCCCGCACGCAACGCCCGCCATGGCAAGCTGTTCACATGGCGCGGTACGCTGAACATCAAAAACGCCAAATACAAGCTGGACGAGAGCCCCATCGATCCGGAATGTGACTGTCCGGTGTGCCGCAGCTTCAGCCGCGCCTACCTGCGCCACCTGTTCACGGCGGAGGAGATGCTGGCCATGCGTCTGGCGGTGATGCATAACCTGTATTTTTATAACAAGCTGACCCTGCGCATTCGCGACAGCATCAACGAGGGAAGCTTTGACGCCTTCCGGGAAACTTACAGCAAAAAACTGGCAGAACGTGTGTGAAACCTCTTGCCAAAGAGGGCAAGGTTTTGTATAATAGTAATACTTTGTAAAAAAGGAGTAACGTTCCATGTTTGACATCGCATACGCAGCATCTACCTCTGGCGCCGCTTCCGGCACCGGTATGGGTTCCACGATCCTGATGATCGTTCTGATGATCGCCATCTTCTACTTCCTGATGATCCGCCCCGAGAATAAGCGGAAAAAGCAGGCGGAGGAGATGCGCAGTTCCCTGAAGAAGGGCGACTGGCTCACCACCATCGGCGGTGTGTACGGCCGCGTCGTCTCCATTACCGACCGCACCGTGGTCATCGAGACCAGCGAGGATCGCGTCCGTGTGGAGTTCCTGAAGTCCGCCATTGGTCAGGTCGGCACGCTGGACGAGCAGGCCGCTGCCCAGCAGCGTCCCGTCAAAAAGGACAAGAAGGCTGTTGAGGAAAAGGCCGAGGAGAAGGCCGTCGAGGCCCCTGCCGAGACGGAGTCCGACGACAGCGACGCCCAGTAAGTTTTCCTGCATAGAAAAATACCTCCCCCGAATATGCTGTAAAAAAGCATTTGGGGGAGGTATTTTTATGTCTTTCAAAAAGCTGCTGGGTGCGTCCCTGTGGAAGGGATTGCTGCTGTCCATGCTCCTGCTGCTGTTGCTGCTGGCGGCAGCGTCTCTGATGCTCCAGCGGGGCCTGTTGCCGGAGAATGCCGCACCGGTCATGGTCTGCACGGCCTACGCGGCGTCCGTGTTCGTGGGTGCGCGGCAAGCGGTCAGGAGGGGAGCGGGAGAGGCCGGACCGCTGCCGCAGGCGCTGACACTGGCTGTGCTGTTGTACGCGGCGGTATGGCTGATCGCGCTGAGCGGCGAAACGGACTTCTCCGCCCATGGCCTGCTGCTGACGGCGGGACTGTTCGGCGGTGCGCTGCTGGCGGGTCTGTTGGGACGAAAGAGGGGAAAACGGCAGCCTGATAAGCGGCAGTCGAAGGAGCGGGCACGCGCCGTCCCGCGCCGCAAGCGGCGGTAACATAAAACGGGGCATGGTTAAAATAACGAAATTTGCCTTTTCGCCCAAAATCCCTTGACGGAGAGCAGCGCTCCCGGCGCGGCAGAGGGCAGAATGGCAGCGGCCAATATGTTGTGCGCGTTTTTCCGCGCTCTGACCACATATCGCAGTTTCCACCGCTTTTCCGCCGCTGCTTCCGTCTCGTTTCAAGAGTTAACATAATATTGTTTACATAACATTTTGACATAATTTACAAAAAACGGCTTTTTGCGCAAAAGCCCTTGCGGTTTCAGGCAATTTGCCATATATTATTGAGTACGTTCGTTCGCGGTCTATTTATACAGCTTGGCTCATAAGGTAGGACGAGGTGAGCCCATGAAGCTGCGTAAAAAGCATGCGCGCCCGTCCGCGCCGCCGGACATGCGCCTTTTGACCTTGTGTATCTGCTTCCTGATAGGGATGCTGGCCGCGTGGCCCGTCCACCGCAGGATCGGCAGTGAAGCGCTGGCCCAGCTCGGCGCCTACGTGCAGAGCTATGCACAGCTGGCGGAGGGCCGGGTGCAGCAACCGTCGTCCGTACTGTCCACGGCGGCGGCATACCTGCGTTGTCCGCTGCTGGCGTTCCTGTGCGGACTCAGCGCGGCCGGAGCGGTGCTGATCCCGGCGCTGTGCATGGTGCAGGGCTTTTGTCTGTCCTTCTCCGTCTGCTGCTTTGCGGCGTCGCTGGGACACCAGGGCGTACTGCTGGCGCTGGCGGCACTGGGGCTCCGGTGCCTGTTCCTGCTGCCGTGCATGCTCTGCATCTCGCAGGACGGTTTTTCTCGCGCCTGCCAGACGCTGACGCAGAAGCGACCTGTCAAAAGCGGGATACCGTGGCGGATGCTGCTGTTTTGTGTGTTTGTGCTTCTTACCGGTACGGTGGTGGAGTGCGCCATTGTACCGAAATTTTTCGCGCTTATTCTGGCGCGGCTGTCGTAAAGAGAAGGGAGTGAGGGAATATGACGGATTACATCGCGGCTTACCGCGACTATCTCGCCGAGGAAAAGCACGCCTCCGCCAACACCCTCAGCTCCTACATACGTGACCTGACCCAGTTCCAGAGCTGGCTCATCGCCAATAACGCCGCCGACCTGCGAAAGGTGAAAAAGGACACCATCAACGAGTACCTGCTCTACATGAACCACAACGGGAAATCTCCTGCCACCGTGACCCGCTCTACCGCGTCCATCAAGTCCTTCTACAGCTATATGGTGCAGACCGGTGCGGTCAAGACCAACCCCGCCAAGTCCGTGGTGGCCATGAAGGTGGAGCGCAAATACCCGGAGATCCTCACCAACAAGGAAGTAGAATTGTTTTTGGAGCAGCCTAAGTGCGTGGATGAGAAGGGATTCCGGGACCACGCTATGCTGGAATTGCTGTATGCCACAGGCATCCGCGTCTCGGAGCTTATCAGCCTGGATGTGGACGACCTGAATTTGCCTGCCGGGCTGGTGGTCTGCCGCAGCAAGGGTAAGGAGCGGAGTATCCCGCTATATCCCGGTGCGGTGAAGGCACTCCAGGATTATGTCGCGCACATCCGGGAACGGATCGTAACCAGCGACGAGGAAAAGGCGCTGTTTGTGAATATGAACGGGGTGCGCATGAGCCGACAGGGGTTCTGGAAGCTGGTAAAATACTATCAGGAGAAGGCTGGCATCCAGACCGAGATCACCCCCCACACCCTGCGTCATTCCTTTGCCGCCCACCTGCTGCAAAATGGCGCCGATCTACGCTCCATCCAGGAGATGATGGGGCACGCGGACATCTCCTCCACTCAGATCTACTCCCGGATGCTGAACCACAAGCTGAAGGACGTCTATCAGAAGGCCCACCCCAGAGCATGAGCCAGGCCGGATGCAGTTCGTCCTGGTTTTTGCTTGACAGGGCGGC
>ERZ1106976.4173-NODE-4173-length-10413-cov-4.901718_pt1 | contig 10413 bp, 7 predicted proteins | sample MGYA00403687_ERZ1106976 | MGnify/ENA primary metagenome ERZ1106976 (study PRJEB35170, sample SAMEA104062446) | human gut metagenome | biome: human gut; feature: human-associated habitat; material: faeces | place: Denmark | collected 2013-02-22 ... | reverse complement strand
ATTGAGAAGGCAAGAGTGACTCCTCTGCCGACGAAATTTGTGAAGGTTGACGGAAAAGATGCAAGCAAATGCGCAATAAAGGCATTAGTTATTACCCGGCGGTATTGCCTTAAAAGACAGCATATATTTCCATGCTTTCTCTGTTTTTACCGCACCGAAAGGAGTTATCATTGAATCATACCTATATACCCTTCACCAAAGAGATGAAAAAAGACTATACGATACTTGCGCCGACGATGCTCCCGATGCACTTCAAAATGGTAGTAAACGTTATGAAGAGCTTCGGATACAAAGCCGAACTGCTTGACGGGAAGTCTCCGAATATCATCGAAACAGGGCTGAAATATGTTCATAACGACGCCTGCTATCCTGCTATACTTGTTATCGGACAGTTTATAACGGCTCTTGAATCCGGAAAATACAATCCTCACAAAACCGCCCTCATCTACTTTCAGACGGGAGGCGGCTGCCGCGCGTCAAATTATATTTCGCTCCTGAGAAAGGCTCTTGAGAAGGCTGGATACGGCTATGTTCCGGTGATCTCAATCAGCTTTGCGGGGCTTGAAAAGCACCCCGGCTTTAAACTGACAATTCCGATGCTTCACGGTCTTGTATACGGCGTACTGTACGGAGATCTGCTTATGAGCGTGGTAAATCAGGTACGACCGTATGAAACGGAAAAAGGCTCCGCCGAACGCCTTGCCGACAAATGGGTTGAAAAACTCGGTGCGGAGCTCGGAAACGGTAGCCATATAAGCTACCGCAAGGTCAAGGAAAACTATAAAAAAATACTTGACGATTTTGCCGCCGTCCCGGTACAACCGCGTGATACCGTTAAAGTAGGCATCGTCGGTGAAATTTTCGTCAAATATTCTCCCCTCGGCAACAACAATCTTGAAAGTTTTCTCATTTCGGAGGGCGCGGAAACGGTTGTTCCGGGACTTATTGATTTTTTCCTGTACTGTGTTTACAATTCTCTTCATGACTTTGGACTGTACCGCTTCAGTAAGCTGAGCAACCTGATAAATAAGGCAGCTTTTCATTTTCTCAGCGGCAAAAAGAACGATATTATCGATATTACCGCCGCCCACGGGCGTTTCCGTCCTCAGACCGACTTCCGCCATGTCATAAAGCTTGCCGACGGATACATAAGCACCGGAACAAAGATGGGAGAGGGATGGCTGCTCACAGCCGAAATGCTGGAGCTTTCCGAAATGGGAGTCAAAAACGTCGTCTGCACCCAGCCTTTCGGTTGTCTGCCCAACCATATCTGCGGAAAGGGTATGATGAAGCCGATCAAGGAGAACAATCCCGACATGAATATTGTCGCGATAGATTACGATGCCGGCGCCGCCGCCGTGAACCAGGAAAACCGCTTAAAGCTCATGCTTGCCTATGCAAGGGAAAGCAAACAGGAAGAAACAAAAACAGCCGCTTCTGAAATCAAATTTCCCGTAAATTAAATTTGAAAAATCTCCCCCTTGCTTTTGGTTAAAGTATTCACACTTTCACTGGTAGCACTTGAGTGAGACGATTATCCGAAGGAATAATCAAAGCAATAAATTCAAATTTTAGGAGAAAACCTATGCTGCTTGAAGGATACAATTTGTTCAGAAGGGAAATGAACTCAGGTTCGGTTCTGGGTTATTTTCTACAGGCAGTACCTATTACGATCATTGTCGGAATCGTGTATATCATTTTCAGATTAGTGTTTATAAAGCAAAAGAAGTACCATACAGCATGGCTGTCAGAGCTCATGAGGCTGCTGTTTGTGTGTTATTTCACCGGATTGTGCAGTCTTGTCATTCTGCCGGCGAACTTTTGGTTATCCTTTTTCGACGGTGTTTTTTTCGGATGGTGGGAAAGCATGGGAACGTTTTTCCGCTTTGGTGAAATCAACCTGATTCCTACGGTTGTGAAATGTCTGAGCGGGGAAATTACGCTTGGCAGTTGGGTAAAAGAGATGCTTGTCGGCAATATTGTAATGTTTATGCCGTTTGGTTTTTTTCTGCCGTTTATGACAGGAAACCTAAACAGAAAGAATGCTTTTGTAATAGCTGCAGCAGTTCCGCTTGTCATAGAATTGCTTCAGTTCATTCTCGGCAGAAGCTTTGATATCGATGACCTGATATGCAATTTTCTTGGAATTATTATCGGTTTCTTCATTGCTTACGGAATAAAAAAGGTTGGACGCTCTTTTGCAAAGTCAGAGTAATAAGCTTCAGTTTGCCGTGTAGTTCCCCTAAATAATTACGAACTGTTCGATTGTTTTAAGGCGATACCGCAAATGCACGCCTAACGCCTTTGCTGCACATTTGCCTGCCTCTTTTTCGTCAGACAAACAAATTCCGTCGGCAGAGGAGTCACTCTTGCCACCTCAATTTGTATTGTCTGATCAAAATCCGGCGCGCAGCTATACAATCATTGATTGTGTGGTATTTCCTTAATAAAGAAAGCAGCTGACAGCAAAATCTTAGATGGGAGAGACGGTTTACTTTTTTGTGATGGTACAATCCGATGCAGAAACGATCGGTTATCCTTATTGAACAAAAGCTGCTATAGCACACAGTGTAAAACGTCCGATACCCCCCTTGCTGACAATTATCAGAGCGGAGAAGAGAGAAAAATGAACGACTGCGAATATATGAGATATGCCCTTGCCGAAGCTCGAAAAGCCGCCGATGCGGGAGAAGTTCCGGTAGGCGCTGTCATGGTAAAAGAGAATAAAATCATTGCTTCTTCCCGCAATCTTCGTGAAACAGAGCATGATGCTACCGCTCATGCAGAGCTTCTCTGCATAAAAGAAGCCTGTGCTGCGCTCGGAAGCTGGAGGCTTTCTGACTGCACGCTTTATGTGTCTCTTGAGCCTTGTCCGATGTGCGCGGGAGCAATCATCAATGCAAGAATAAAGCGCGTTGTTTTCGGCGCTTATGACAGTCGGGCAGGCTCCTTCGGGAGTCTTATCAACCTTGCTTTTTATCCCTACAATCATCGCCCGGAAATTTGCGGCGGCGTATTGGCGCAGGAATCAGAGGAGCTGATGAGACTTTTTTTCAGAAATTTAAGAAAGGAAACCGAATCCCCGAAATAACGCTTCGGTTCTCGCCGCGAAACCATTATCTTATAGAAAGAGATGGGAATCCGCAATAAGCGCTTTTGGGATTTGCGCCGAGATACTCGTCCGGTATATCGCTTCACATTCCTGCCATAGAAATAACCGAGGCGGCGGTATCGCGGGAATTCCCGCAGTGATCGATTTTCTTTCAAAAATGAGATTTCTGTTTATTTTGGATTTACTGCGTTCTCACTTTCCCAAATGATAAAAGAGATATCTTATGAAAGCATAAAAACATTCAGCGCTTTTTATAGCGGCATTTGAAAAAATTTTTTCGCTCAAACCCTAATAGAACCGTTCGTCGATTTACAACAGATTTCGTTTCCACTTTTTCTTTTTATACTACTGTATGTATCTGTATATGTTCTACCCATTAAAACTCCTATGGCGTTTCTTTGTTGCGTCATAGGAGTTCTTTAGGATTATGGTTCGTTTTTAAATTTCGGAGTATTTTGACACTTATTATCATTTTATAAAAGCTTATTTCGATTGGCAAAACGATGTTTTATAAGAGTATAACCCCCATAATGATTCCCAGCATAACCGCACTGAAAAACAGACCGATAATAAAGCCCACTAAAAATTTAATGAAAAAATTTGTCATATCTTCTTTTACTTCCTCCGCAAAAATAACCTTGTTGTGTTATTGTTTGTTTTTTACAGTGGTTTTATTCTTAATTTTCCTGATGTTCTTGATTTTTAAGGAAAAATATGATATATTCATTTTATAAATAGCTCTGTCCGTAACTATGAAGTTGAATAAAATATGGCGTTATACCAATGCTGAAAACATCAACTGATAGTTATACATAGCTTAAGGCAACACCTATAATCGACGAAAGAGAGATTTAGTTATGGAAAGAAAAATCAGAGTAACGGTATGGAATGAGTACAGACATGAAAAATCGGAGCCCTCGATCCGGGAAATATATCCAGATGGGATTCATGGCTGCGTAGGGAATTTTCTTACCGAGGCAGACTTTGAGGTAACGCTCGCGACGCTTGACGATCCGAATCAGGGGCTTCCCGACGAGGTTCTGAACCGTACCGACGTGCTTCTTTGGTGGGGACATATGTCACATCGTGAGGTATCGGATGAGCTTGTTGAAAAAATAAAGAACCGTGTATTTAATTACGGAATGGGATTTATAGCGCTTCACTCGGCTCATTTTTCGAAACCCTTCCGCGCGCTTGTCGGAACCTCCGGAAATCTGCTCTGGGGAGATGAACAGAAGGAAATCGTCTGGAATATCATGCCCTCGCACCCGATAGCAAAGGGACTTCCCGAGCATTTTATCCTCCCAACAGAGGAAATGTACGGAGAACCTTTTATGATTCCCCAACCCGATGCTACTGTATTCACTTCTTGGTTCGAGCACGGAAACATATTCAGAAGCGGCTGCTGCTTCCTTCGCGGAATGGGAAAAATATTCTATTTCCAACCGGGGCATGAATCCTGCCGCAGCTTCTATGACGAAAACGTAAGAAAAATTATAATAAACGCAGTCAATTGGGCTGCCCCGGAAAAAGACTATGCCTGCCGTTATCCGTCAGAATGTCCTCATTATAAAAATCTTGTCTGATTTTGTAAAACAGACTTGCTGAAACGAATAAGAAAGGGAGCGGTTTCCGATATTTCCTTTTCACCGGCTTTCAAAACGAATATCGGAAACCCATATTTCTGCATATATGAAATATAATAAAGAATATTATCGCTCACACGATATATTGCATATCGGCTGTGAGAAGCCAAGAGCATATTTTATTCCTTATCAGGATGAAAAAAGCGCCGACCGCGATATCTCTCTTTCAAAAAGCGGGCGAAGCGATTCGAAATATTTCAAGTCTCTTTGCGGAGAGTGGGATTTCAAGTGGCTTCCATCGGCAGACAAAATATCGGATATCGAGAATGAATTTTCTTCGCTTGACGATAAAATTTGCGTTCCCGGCTGCTGGCAGGTGCAGAACGGTATGAAATATGATGTGCCGCAATACACGAATGTAAATTATCCTTATCCCTGCGATCCGCCGCATATTCCCGACGATGTTCCGTGCGGTCTCTACAGAAGAAGCTTTTTTCTTACGGAGAAACAGATTACGGAAAAACGGACTTATATCAATTTTGAAGGAGTGGATTCCGCCTTTTACCTTTGGATAAACGGTGAGTTCGCCGCTTACAGTCAGGTAAGCCACTGTACAAGTGAAATCGAAATTACAGAGCTTATCCGTGCAGGAGAAAATGAGATAAGAGTGCTTGTTACAAAGTGGTGCGACGGTTCGTATCTTGAAGATCAGGATATGTGGCGTATGTCGGGTATATTCCGCGAGACTTTTCTGCTTTTCCGAGATAAAGTGCATATACGCGATGTGTTTATCAAAACCGAGGTAAACGAAGATATGCGCGGCGCGGGCATTAAAATAGAGCTTGACAAGCCGCAGGAGTTATCAGTATCCTTCCGCCTTCTCTCTCCGTCGGGTGAAACCGTTGCAGAGGGTGTGGCAGAGAATCACACCGCAATAGGGCTTTCAGAGGCGGTTTTGTGGAATGATGAAAAGCCGGCTCTTTATTCCCTGTATCTTTATGCAGGTGAGGAAATTCTTCGCTTTGCCGTTGGCTTCAGACGGATTGACATCAAAAATAAAACGGTGCTTTTAAACGGAAAAAAGTTCAAGGCAAAGGGAGTTAACCGACACGACAGTCACCCGATACTCGGACATACCGTTTCCTATGAGGATATGGTGCGAGATCTTCTTATTATGAAGGGAAACAATATCAACATGGTGCGCGCCTCGCATTATCCGAACGATCCCCGCTTTCCCGCGCTTTGCGATCTGCTCGGAATTTATCTTTGCGACGAGACGGATCTTGAGACTCACGGAATGCAAGCATCCGGCAATTGGGATGGACTTACGGACAATCCTGATTGGACAGAAGCATATCTTGACCGCGCCGAGCGTTTACTGGAGCGGGACAAGAACCATCCCTGCGTGATTATGTGGTCGGTCGGAAACGAAAGCGGTACGGGACTCAGTCACAGACGTATGAGTGAATATTTCAAAAAGCGTGATTCCTCACGTCTTGTTCATACCGAGGACGGAACAAGAAGAGCTCAGCCGAAGCTTCATTCGGAAACTCCCGAGGAGAGAAAAGAGGGTTGGTGCGACTATGCCGATATTCAGAGTCTTATGTATCCGCCGGTTGACGAATGTGTAAGCTTTTATGCAGAAAATCCCGATATGCCGCAGCCGCTTTTCCTCTGCGAATACAGCCACGCCATGGGAAACGGTCCGGGAGATCTTCAAGCATACTGGAAAGCGTTTTATGAACACGATGAATTATTCGGCGGCTGCGTTTGGGAGTACTGTGATCATTCTGTAGCGGTAAAGCTGCCGGACGGACGAATACGATATACCTATGGCGGGGATTTCGGAGACGCCCCAAACGACGGGAACTTTTGCGTTGACGGTCTTGTCTATCCCGACAGGAGGCAAAGCAGCGGTATGAAAGAACTGAAGCAGGCGCTTCTCCCTGCGGAGTTCAAGCTCATTGATGCGGAAAACGGCGTTTTCTCGGTCACAAGCCGACGCTTCTTTACGGACCTTGCCGATGAGTTCGATATATATTGGTATCTTGAAGTGAACGGAGGTCTCGTTAAAGAAGGCGTTCTGAATCTTCATGCTGAACCGTGGCAGACAGTCTGCTTCTGTACCGATATAAAAGCAGAGGATTATTCGGATAGAGCGGCATATGTGACCTTTGAGCTGATATACAGAAAAAAACTTCCCTGGGCCGCAAGAGGAGCTTCGGCAGGCTTTCAGCAGATCAGTCTGAACAAAAGCCGTTATTCTGTACCGTTCTGTCGGGAGAAATATCCCGTTTTAACGGAGAGAAACGAAGATCTTCTCACGGTTTCGGTCGGAGACGTCTCTTACCGCTTTGATATGCACAGGGGACAGCTCGCTTCCATACAAGGAGACGGCAGGGAAATGCTCGCATCTCCCGTCCGGTTCTCGGTATGGAGGGCTCCCACCGATAATGACAGAAATATTATGCATAAATGGAGAGCAGCCGGATTTGACAGATTGATTTCCTCCTGCAGAAAAACGAATTTCAGGGAAGAGAACGGCTATGCCGTGATTACCGCAGAGACGGTGCTCGCTGCCGACAGTAAAAAGCCGTGCGTATACATTTTTTCAAAGTACATTGTGAGCAGCGACGGCAGACTTGAGGTAAAAAACAGCGTAACCATATCGGAAGGGCTTCCTTATTTGCCGCATTTCGGTATGGAGCTTATCATGCCGGCACAAACCGAAAAGCTTCGTTATTTCGGCTTCGGTCCTGGCGACTCTTATGCTGACAAACGTCTCGCATCGAGAAAGTGTCTGTTTGAAACGACGGTTTCCGATAATTATGAGCACCCGGTAAAACCGCAGGAATCGGGAAATCATTTCGGAACCGAGTTTGCCGAGATTACCTCTCTGACGGGACAGGGACTCAGGATAGAAGCAAAACGGGACTTTGAGATAAACGCCCTTCATTACTCAAAGGAACAACTGACGGAAACCGGGCATGACTGCGATCTGGTTCCCTCGGAGCTGACTTATCTTTCAGTCGATTACCGAAACAGCGGAATCGGTTCTAATTCCTGCGGACCGGAGCTGCATGAAAATTTCCGTATCAGCGAAAAAGCGTTTGAATTCGACTTCATGATTTCCGTCATTTGAAAACGAGAGCATAGTATAATCGATTTTATTATCATAAAAAACGATTAAGGGAAGCTTTTGAAAAGGCTTCCCTCAATTTTTTGAGCTGTTGAAATCCGCTAAAACGAAAAAACTACCGCAAAAAGCGCGAAAATAAATCCAGTCGAAAAAACGGTTGCTCTTATACCTGACATTTCACACGAATAAAGGGAATAGAATATAATTATATAAAATGTGCTGAAATGAAAGGAGAGCTTCTGCCTGATGCTTGGAAAAATTCAAAATACGTTAGGGAGTGTTTCCTCCTCGGCGTCGCTCATTATCTCGGTGGCGCTCATGCTGTTTTGCGGATTTGCCGTAACCAGGCTTACCAAAAAACTGCGGCTCCCGAATGTAACGGCATATATAATTACCGGTATTCTTTTGGGACCGTACTGTTTGGGGTTTGTTCCGGAAAAAGTAATTTCGGGTATGGATTTTCTCTCAGATATTGCGTTGGCTTTTATCGCTTTCGGAACGGGAGAATTTTTTCGTTTTGATACGCTGAAAAAGAACGGTCTCAAGGTTATTGTAATAACATTGTTTGAAGCCTGCCTTGCCTCTGTACTTGTTTTTCTCGTATCATATTCTATATTGAGACTTAATTTTTCTTTTTCTCTTGTGCTTGCCGCGCTCGCCTCGGCGACTGCCCCCGCATCGACGGTCATGACCATACGGCAGACAGGTGCAAAAGGAGATTTTGTCGATACACTTCTACAGGTGGTTGCCCTTGATGATATTGTCGCACTTTTGGCATACAGTATCGCGATATCTGTCTCGTCAGCCGCAACAGCCGGTAAGATCGATATCGGAAGTATCCTGCTTCCTCTCGCCTCCAATATCGGCGTTTTGATTCTCGGAGGTATTTTCGGTTTCTTTATGAAGCTTCTTATGCCGGTAAAACGCAGTACCGATAACAGACTGATTATTTCGATATCGCTGCTTTTTGCTTTCTGTGGAATTTGTGCAGTCTTTGAGATCTCTCCTCTTCTCGGATGTATGTCGATGGGTACGATATATGTCAATCTCACTGAGGATAGCAAACTCTTCAGACAGCTTAATTATTTCAGTCCGCCTATATTACTTCTTTTCTTTGTTCGTTCTGGACTCAACTTTCGATTGGATCTTCTTCTTAAACCTTCCGGAAGTGTTGGGAGCATTCACTTGCTTACCGTCGGAATGCTATATTTTTTTATCAGAATAATCGGAAAATATGCTGGTGCTTTTTTAGGGTGTCTTTTTGCAAAGAAACCGGAAAAGGTCAGAATTTATCTCGGGCTCGCCCTTATTCCTCAGGCAGGTGTAGCAATCGGTCTTGCGGCAATCGGAGCAAGAACGATAGGCGGAGAGACGGGAACGGCGCTCCAGACGATAATACTTGCATCAAGTGTACTGTATGAGCTTATCGGTCCGGCTTCGGCAAAACTGGCGCTGTATCTTTCGGGTTCCTATCAGACAAAGCTCGAGGAGCTTGTTCCTGCGGTCGAGATTCCAGGAGACAGCTCCCGCAGTGAAGCGGAGCTTCTTGCCGAGCGGATCCATACGATACAATCAAAGCTTCCGCCGGCGCTTCAATATCATGAGGAAGAGGAAACCGCTTTTACGGAAGCGGCAGAGGAGCAGTATGAAGAGGAAAACCGTTTTGTACCGAAGATCGGGTGGCTGAACAACAGAAAAAAATTTTGATATGTCTTAAGGTTCTTCTTGAAAAATAATCGGTACTGCTATAAATTGTTTCGGAAAGGAAGATTGGGTATATGAATGGTTATACAGATCCTGTGTGCAGACTTTTGGGCCTTTCGGAGGAATTATTGGGGGGAGGGAGCATAGCGGCAAGAATCGTGACTGCTATGCTTTTTTCGGCAATTATCGGCTGTGAAAGGTCGGGAAAACGTCATGCGGCGGGATTGCGCACTTTCATGATGATAACGTTTGCTTCTACTGCCGCCATGCTTACCGACATTTATCTGTCACATGTGAGCGGGGCTTCATTATATTTGATTTCCGCATCGTCGGTTATCGGGACTGCAATTATTTCGGTAAATTCAATTCTTTTCAGCGCAAGAAGCCGAATAAAAGGGCTCACTACCTCTGCAGCACTGTGGGCATGCGGTATTATCGGTCTTACAGTGGGCGCGGGCTTCTATACTGCATCACTAATCTTTTTTGCCGCTATTCTTGTAAGTCTGTCGCTCTTTCCCAAAATCGAAACCTATTTGAAAAACCGATCGAATCACTTTGAGATGCATCTTGAACTGAAAAACGCCAAATATCTTCAAAGCTTTATTATGACAATCAGAGTGCTTGGAATGACCGTTGACGATATTGAGACCAATCCAGCTTACCGCAGCTCCGGATTAAGTGTTTATACGGTATCGGTATCTGTCGTCAGCAAAGATCTGAAAAAATATAAAACGCATACCGAGATTATAGAGGCGCTCTCTACTGTGGATTATATCAGCCACATAGAAGAAATGCGGTGAGAAGCTTTGAAGAAGGTATCTGTCAAGTTAAAATTGGCAAAAAAATTTTGTTTACAAACACACAAAAATGCT
>ERZ1106976.4171-NODE-4171-length-10416-cov-3.909854_pt1 | contig 10416 bp, 8 predicted proteins | sample MGYA00403687_ERZ1106976 | MGnify/ENA primary metagenome ERZ1106976 (study PRJEB35170, sample SAMEA104062446) | human gut metagenome | biome: human gut; feature: human-associated habitat; material: faeces | place: Denmark | collected 2013-02-22 ... | reverse complement strand
CTCTGGTTACTGCGCTTACTATACTGTTCCAGATTTTCTGCGGCAGCTCCTTAACAATATCTATAACTTTCGTTACAAAACCTGTTATAACTGTGCCGCCTTTTTCCTGCATATTTGCGCCCCACTCTGCTATTTTCTCAACGCCCGCAGCGATTGCCTGCGGTATCAGAGTAGGTAGCTCTTTTATTTTATTTATGATTGTCATTACCAGCTTGCCTGCCGCCGTCAAAATCTTAGGCAGCCCCGTAATCAGTCCTGTTACAATGGCTGCTATAATCTGCGGTATGGCTGCGATTAAAAGCGGTATTGCATCTATGATGCCGTCAATCAATGCAACTATAATATCGCCCGCACTTTCAATAATAAGCGGTATGCCCTCAACCAGTGCATTTATGATAGCCGTTATGATTTCCGGCAGTGCCTCAATCAGTACAGGCAGCGCTGCTACCAGCCCCTGTGCCAGCCCCGTAAGCAGCTGTAATGCTGCTGTAATCAGCAACGGTATATTTTCTATCAGCATGGTTACAATGTTCGTAACCACCGTTACGATTGTTGGCAGCAATGTAGGTAACGCTTGTGCGATACCTTGCGCCAATTCCGTAATAATCTGTACGCCTGCCTCTAAAAGCTGCGGTAATATAGTAAGCAGCGTATCTATGATTGTCGGTATAATCTGCCCGATTATGCTTATCATTTCCGGCAGCATTCCAACCAGCGTATTAAGCAAGTCCTGTACGCCGCTCATTAAAGGCGGTAATAACTCCTGTATAACCTGTGGTATATACGTTGCAAGCTGCTCTACGATTTCTCCCAGTCCGCTTACCAGCCTCGGCACTGTTTCTATTACCCTCGGTGCTATATTCCCTACCACTGTTACAATACTGTCTACCAGATTGCTTGTAAGCTGTGAGAAATTCGCCTCGCTGTCTGCCATTCCAGCTACCCAGTTGTCCCACGCTGAACTCATAGAACTAACCGAACCCTCTATTGTTGTACTTGCCTCTTTTGCCGTTGTCCCTGTTATGCCCATTTCCGTCTGTACGACGTGAATAGCGTCTACAACGTCTGAATATGATGAAATATCATACTTAATGCCGGATAGCTTGCTTGCATCATCAAGCAGTCGCTGCATTTCCTCTTTTGTACCGCCATATCCCAGTTTTAAGTTATCCAGCATGGTATAATTCTGCTTTGCAAAACCGTTATAGGCGTTCTGTATAAGCGATATATCAGTACCCATTTTATTTGCATTGTCTGACATATCCGTAATTGCCACGTTTGCCTTTTCTGCTGCCGCTGCCGTGTCATTATTCATACTGGCAAGCAGCGACGCTGAAAAGCTGGTAACTGTTTCCATGTACTCATTTGCAGACATTCCGGCTGTTTTATATGCGTCGTTTGCATAACCAACAACCGTATCAGACGACGTTTTGAAAAGAGTTTCTACACCGCCTACAAGCTGTTCCTGTGCTGCGTATCCCTCTATCGCTTTTGTGGTAAGCGCTCCTATGGCTGTTGCCGCTCCCGCAACTGCTGCCGCCGTCGCCGCTGCTGCTGCTTTAAGCGCTGTACCCATTCCGCTTAGCACGCTTGTAAATCCAGAAAATTTTCCCTTTGCGTCGTCTGCCTGTTCCCCGCTGTCTTTTATTTCCTTTCCCATTTCGTCAGCGGCTTTTTCTGCTTTTTCCATTTCGTCAGTCGTTTTGCCTAATTCCTGCTCTGTCTTTACAAGCGCTGCTTTCTGGTAATTTAACTGGGTTTCAAGTTTTTTACTTTCTTCGCTATTGTCTCCTGTTGCTTTGCGACATTTTTCTAAAGCCGCCTCGGTTTCTTTTACCTTTTTTGCCTGCTCGTCGTATGTTTTCTGTAGTACCGCCTGCTTTGCTTTCAGCGCATCTACGCTGCTTGCATTGTCCTTATATTCAGCCGTTACAAGTTTCATTTCAGAATTAAGCACTTTAAGGGTGCTGTTAATTTCCTTGCAGGCTGCTTTATACTCTGCCTCTCCGTCAAAACTTAACCTTGTTTTGACGTTCTGCGTCTTATCTGCCATAATTAAAAGCCCCCTAACGCTATGTCTATATCGTCCATGTTTTCTGTAGCTGCTGGTGTTCCCGCCTGTTCCTGTCGGAAAATGTGCGGGTTATATTCCTTGTGATATTTAAACAGTGTCGTTATCTGGTATGGTGTTTTTCTCCACGCCTCACGTTCCCTGTATCTCAAAAGCACTACTGTAATATACAAAAGCCGTGCAGTATCTAATTTTCCTGCACGGCTGCCCTGTTTCCCTCTTCTGTTGTTTCTTCTCCGTCGTTTTCGTTCTCTGTGTCGCTGTTGTCTCCCGCAGTTCCTCTGTAGAACGATTTAAAAATAGCGTTCTGTACTTCCTGCAAATTTCCTGCGTGTATCAGTCTGCCTACCCTCTTCTCTTCAAGCAGCTGGGCGTTTTCGTCCTCTGCTAAAAGTGCCTCGTTAATAAGCAGCGTAAGTAACCACCTTGTATCTTTAAAAAGGTTTGGGTTATCTTTATTGAATACCTCACTTAATTTGTCGTAGCCCCCAAACTTTTCCTGCACTTCGTCTAATGCGTTCAGCGAAAAAAGTAAACCATATTCTTTGCCATTCAGCTCTACGGGAAAAGCCCCGCTCTTTAATGCTCCCATGATATAAAATTAAGGCGCAGCCCATGCTACGCCTCTCTCCTTTCCTGTTTTATACACTTTCCATTGCTGCTGCCTTTTCCGGCACTGCTGTAAACCACGTTTTAGCCGCTGCGCTTTCCTCTGTTCCCACAAAGTCCGCTTTCCACAAGTTATCTTTCTTTCTTGTTGTAAAAGATGCCTCAATGTCCGGCGTGTTAAACTTGATACTCTCGCCCTTTGTTTCGTACTTTTCAGACGGTACTTTAAATTTTGCTTTAAGCAGCCATACGTAACGGTATTTACCACCCGTTTTCTTAGCTCTGAACCCTACAGCAACATATGGCGGCTCGTCCTCTTTTCCCGCCCATACTACGCTGTTCTTATCTACTGCCTGCCCCAGCAGCTCTGCCAGCACTTCCGGCGTAAGGTCTTTAATTCCCAGCTTAAGCGTTCCGCTTGCAAACTCCGTGACGCTCTCGCTTAATGTGTCGTCTGCATACAAGCTGCCGTCTGCTGTCTTTACGGATAAATCAGCGCTCATTGCCTCTGCCATTTTCTTAGGTGTCCCGTAGCTCTCTGCTCCGTCTGCCTCTGTGCATACGGCGTAATATAAATCTTTCAGTCCCAGTGTCATTGTTTAATCACTCCTCTTTCAAAATCTCGACTGTGATAGGCACTAACCAGTACCCCGTTTCTGTTTCGTAGCTTTCTGCGTCTATGCTGTTGATATAAACGCCTGCTGCTTTCAATACCTCTTTTGTCTTATCAAGCTGCGCCTCAAAATCGCCCTTATGGAAAAGCGTAACTCTATACATTTCCCTGCGCTCTTTCTCTTCGTCGTCTGCATTTACCGCAGGCGTACCCAGCAGCCGCAGAAACGTATAATATGCGTCTGGCTTATCCCGTCCAGTGTAAACGCCTCTCTGGGCTGGCAACCCTGCGCTTTCTAAAATCTCCTGTATACTCATTCGCCTGTTTCACTCTCCCATATACTGCGCTGTGCCTCTACTACCTTTTCGTGCGCCTTTTCGTTTGCCACTGTCATATAAGGGCGTGCAGCGTGGCTACTTGTGCCGTACTCTGCCACAAAGCCGATTGTTGCATAGCGCACCTTGCTTTTATCTCCTTTTCTGTCGTTTCCATGCTTTGCCCGTCCCTGTGGGCATATCTCTACGTATTTCTCCGTATCGTCGCCCTTTACGTCCGTAGCTTTTATGGAATTGATAAAACCGCCCGTTTCATTCAGTCCCATTGCCTGTGCCTCTGCTCTCTGTGCCTCTATCAGCACATCAGCACCAGCTTTAAGCATTTTGGGGACTGCCTCAACTGTAGCCGCCTCTCTCCGGCTGAAAGCGTCTATAATATCTTCCAGCCCGACTGTGTTAAACTCTCCCATGCTTACACCTCGTTTCTGTGGCGTAAATCTGTAAGCGTAAGCTCTATGGTGTCTGTTCCTGTATCGTAGGTCTTAAGTACAAAATAGCGCCGCCCGTTTACTTCTACTACGTCCTCGCCGCCATAATCTGCCTTGTGTACCTCGTACTTTGCCTCTACCAGTTTTCCTGTCTGCTGGCTCTTAAAATATTCACTGTACCCTACTGATTTTTTGTTACAGAATACAGTGCGGGTGCTTTCTTCCGGCTTTACTGCAAAGCCGTTTTTATTTACCCTGTTTTCTGCTGTTGTTTCTGCAATAAGTGTTAATTCGTCCAGCCACTCCACCGCTTTACACCCCACTTTCTGTGCTGTTGGTGTCCGTTTCGGACACTTGCGGCGCTGTGTTGTATTCTGCTGATAAAGATAAGCGCATTTTAAGTGCGTCGTATGACTTTCTAAATTGTTCCGCAGCATTGTTAAAACCAAACTCTGCCTTGCAATACAGTGTAATTGCTCTGATAATCAACCCGTCTGTCTCTTTTATCACTTTTACGCCGTCGTTTTTCATATCAGCTTTGCAGGCGGCTATACAGTCGTTTATTTCCTCTGTGATTTTCTCACTGGTGCTGCTGATACGCAGCGCCGCCCGCATTTTCTCGGTTAATGTTGTGGTATCTGCTGCCATAGCCTGCACCCTCTTTCTTACTCTTCTATTACTGCTGCTACGCCTGCCTCTTCCAGAACTGCTGCACGTTCTCTGCTTACTGCGTATTCGTCCCCAGTATCCTTAATCTGGTTTAATTCCTTGTCAAGGAAACGGCGCTGTGCTTTTACTTTTACAAGCTCTGTGGCTGCCTCTTCCTCTTCGGCTTTCGCTGCTGCCTCTGCTGCTGCCTCTGCTGCTGCCTCTGCTGCCGCCTCTTCCGCTGCTCTTTTATCCTCTTCTGTAAGCTCGCTTTCGTCCGGTATGTCTACCTCAACCGCTGCGCAGCGTGTAGCAATTTCTTTCTTTGTTCCCTCTGCATCTACACCCAGCTGCTTTGCCAGTTCCTGCAAATCTTCTTTCTTGTAGCTTTCCAGTTCTTTAGCGTCTAAATACCCTTTCATGGTCTACCTCGCTTTCTGGCAGCCAGTGTTTATACACCAGCTGCCTTGTTAATTACACTGCCTCGATTTTCTTTACAACTACAAGGCTGTTTTTGTCTACTACCTTGCCGTCTACAAGCATAATGCCCTTTGTAATCTGGTCGTCTGTGTCGTTGTCCTCATACTTCTTTACGCCCATAGAGTAGTTTGTATTAAGCACGTAGTCCTTGAAATTGAAAAGGAATGCAAAAATTGTATCTTTCGCAAGTGCTGCGCTGTAGCTTGCTACGTAATCGCAGAGTACAACTGTTCTGCCTAAAAGCGTTCTCTCCGGCTTTCCAGATGTTCCATAGTTCACTTTTGCGATAGGCTGCCCGTTCTTATCTGTCATGCCTACATACTCCATAAAGGTCTTTTTACTCATGCACCACACAGCGCCATTTTCATAAGCCATAGGTAAAGCACCCTCTGCCTTAATCAAATCACTGTAAGACGGTGCGGCGCTCTCGATTGTCTGCCCGTCGGCTGGTGTCTCTGCTAAAATTCCTTTCGGTTTTCCTGTTCCGTTTCCGTCAATGATTGCCTGCTCTAACGCTTTTGTCATTGCCTCAACAATATTGTTAATAAGCAGTGTTTCAAAAGCGCTGATTGCCATTGTATCTACTTCCAGAGATACGGCTACTGCACAGCGCAGCTTATGGTATGCAAAAGTAATCATTCCGTCTTTTGCAATATTCTTTTTCTGCTTGTCGCTGCCTGCTCCCTCATTTACCCATGTTGCAGTAGGCTTTACAGTAGATACGGGGATAGAAACGCCGCCCTTGTATGCAGTTCTGGTTACAAGGGCTAAAATCATACCTGTGCTTTCCAGCTTTTCTACAATCTGGTTAAGCACTGTGGTAGGGATAACTGCGCCTACGTCTGTGCTTTTGCTTACCGCATCTGCTCTGTACTCTTTCGGCAGCGCCTCGCCTCTGCATACATATTTCATAAATGCTTTGCGGTATTCCATGCTGCCGTATTTGTCGTCATTATCGCCCTCGCCAGCTGCTCCCTTGAAATTTCTAAGCACTCTCTGCTGTCCGCTGCCGTCTCCCTCTCCGTCGCCTACGCTTTCGCCTGCTGCAATTCTCGCAAGCAGTGCGCTACGCTTTTCTGCTGCTGCCTTAATTGCCGCTCTCTCTTCCTGTAAAGCTGTTACCTCATTCTCCAGCGCTGTAATTTCTTCCTCTTTCAGCTCCGCTGCTCTTGTGGTAAGCTCGTTTTTAATTGCTGCTAATCTTTCCTCAATTTCTTTTAATCTCATTGTTATGTTTCCTTTCTGGTCTTGGATTTTATAAGCTCGCTCTAATCTTTAGTATTGCTGCCCGCCTCTTAAGCAACTCCTGCCGCTCCTGCTCGTAACTCCTACTCGCAAAAGCACGGGCGCTTATTTCAGTATCGCCGTTTGCTGGAATGCTCACGGCTGATACATCATAAACTTTCTTGATTTTCAAAATCGTCCTTGTATGTGTTTCTCTGTCGTACCTTTCCTCTGCTACGCTAAAAGCCCATGACATTTTATTTATCATGCCCGCCTCTATGTCTTGGTATAGCCCACGGGCTAAATCTGTCTTGCCTAAATCAGCTGCCACCTTAAGCCCTTTATAGTCCGGCTGTAAAATCAGTGTCTTATTTGACTGTCTGGCAAATACCCTGCCCTCATGGTCGTACTGCATGATAACGTCGCTCATGTCTGCACCGTCTAAAGCGTGTGCGTCTATTCTTTCGTAAATCTTTGTGCCGTCCTCAAATTCATACAGCAAATACGGCGTATCAAACGTAGTGGCGTAACCCTCTACGTAATACTCCGTCTGTATCAATTTCGTTGCACTCTGCGCTGTCAATGGCGCTGCCAGCGCCCTATATTCCCGCTCTTTCTTAATCGGCATTATTTACACCCTCTTTCTCTCCCAGCCCGCCTGCTGGTTCGCCTGCTGCCGCTGGCGGTGTCTGCTGCGGCTCTGCCTGCTGCCCTGTTGCTATGGGCGCTTGCTGTATAATTATCTGTGGCTTTCCATTACTGTTTTGCAGTTCGCTTACCTCGGTATACTCTTTGCGGATATAATACTTTTCCCCGTCCTCAACGTGTGCCATGTTCCATATATCCATAACGCCGTTTCTGTTCAATAGCGCACGGTCAAAAAGCTGTGTGCTTACACTTAACTTTGTGGCGTTGCTGGCATATTGCAGGCGGTTTGCTGAAAAGAAAATAGCATTACCGCAAGCTCTTTCTCTCTCGGTAAAACTCATATTTGTCATAACAAGCGATAGCTGTATTGCAAACGGTTCTATTTTCCCCTCGTAGTAAGCATTCCACGTATTTTCATCAAATTTATTTTGTAAAATATCCATGTTTGTACCAAAATGCGTGCATACATTTTCCTGTATATTCTGCATCTGCAATGCGTTTGGCGTGTATGGTTTGCTCTCTACCTGTTTCAGCTCGCTAAACTTGTTATCATAAATTATCATGCCGCTATCGTTGTCGGCGCTTAAGTTATCCTCGGTAAAACGCTGTCGCTCTTTCTTTATATCCTCTGGTTTCAACATATTTGCCACTTTTGCCAGAAAGCGGATATTTGCAGAATTTTTGACAGCGTTTATAATTCCCTCGTTTTGCGTATGTATCAGCTGCATTGTTGGCTTAAGTGTTCTGTTGTCCTCTCCGAAAAGGTCGTCTGTGTATTCATAGTCTGTCATAATGCCTACACGTTCAAACTCTATAGCTCCATGCTCGCCATTTGCAAACAGATACCGTAAATACACCTGCCCTGCTGCCTCTACGACTTCGCAGCGTTGCGCTCTCAATGGATACCAGCCACAAAGCCGCCCGTACTCGTCCTCGATAGGTATAATAAAAGCGGTGTGTTCCACCGCTACATACGTTGCCAGGCGCTTAATAAATTTTGTTGTGTCCATAAAATAGTTGGGCTTATGCTGTAGTGTCTTTTCCAGTGACTTAAGGGCGCTGCCCTCAATCTCCGGCTTAAGTTTACTGCAATGTGTCGCAAAGCTGTTTACTGCCGTTCTGGTTAAATCCATTTCATATACGCCGCCGTTATAACTGGTAAACGTCGGGCTGTATCCGTTCAGCATTTTAAAATAGCTGTCGATATATCGCAGCTCTTTACCATGAAAAAGATAATCTAAAAATTTCATGCCGTTTACTCTCCTTTCTATGCGGCATTTTTAAGCAGCTCGCCGCACTCTTCCCAGTATTTCTGCCGCACGGTCATTGCATCTATGACAGATACAAAGCCGTCGATATGCGCCCGCTGCTCGATTTTTATAGGTCTGAATTTTCTTGTTTCCATGTTGTGCTTAAGCGCAACATTTAAGAAATGTGTCTTTAGTAAATTGTTGTCGGCTATCTTAAAATCGCCGTCTTTTATGATGCCCTCAAACTCCCTTATAACTGGTGTAAGGTTTTCGCCTTGGTAAACGTCGTCCATGTGAAAACCATAATTTGCCATATCGGTAATAAGGTACTGGGCGCTGTATCTGTCGTAGCCGATTTTTAAAGGTCGTATGCCGTAATCTTCCAGTAACATAGTAAACCAGTCGTAAACGTCGTGGTAGTCTACGTAATTCTCGCCGCTTAAGGTTATCAGCCCCTTTTTAACAAATATGTCATACGGCACGCCGTCCGTAGCCTGTAAGTATTCCAGCCTGCCCCGTGGCATAAAGAACTGCGTAAACGCATACAGTGTGCCGTCTTTCTGAATAACCACACTGGCTGCCGTTAAGTCCGTTGTCTGGCTTAAGTCAATACCGCCCACTGCGTAGCAGTCCCTAAAGTCCTCTAAGGTCTTTTCTACTCCGGCGTTCTCTACTGTCTGATATTCCAGCCATGCAATAGAGCTGTTCTGCTTGATATTGCAATACTTTGTAAGGAACTCTGCTTTTTTACTTAAGCTGCCCTCTGCTACGGCTATCTCGTCCATAAAGAAACTTTCTTTTACGGATACGCCCATGTTAGGGTTAGCCTTTTTCAGTTCGTCTATGTCGTTCCACTTCTCCACATCATCAATCATGTAAAGGAACGGTAATAGCCTGCGCTCTTTGCTGTTTCCTTTCAAGAAACTTGTGCTACGTTTCATTAGTTCATCATAAATACTGTCGTTGATATATCCGGCAGTGCTTATGCTCAATATCATAGGTTGAGTACGTGCGCCTAAAGCGGATTTCATAACCTCATACTGCTTTAGTCCAGCGTCCCCGCTCCATGCTGCCATTTCATCACATACCACAAGCTGCGGGTTAAATCCGTCTGACTTCTTGGCATTAAAAGCAATCGGTTTTATTACCGTGTTGCTCTCCGCAATATAAATATCGCTGCGCCGTTTCTTTGCCAGCTCCGCTAACTCGTCCTCTGCCTGTACCATTTGATAAAATCCGTCATACACCAGCGCCGCTTGGTCTAATTTCGGCGCTAAGCAGTATATTTCTTGTCCATACTCCGGCTCTAAGTACGCCATATATGCAATAATCGCAGATGCAAATAAACTTTTTCCGTTTTTTCTGCCAATTACAATAAAAATTTCACGGAAAATACGTATTTTTTCTGCGTCCTGTATGCCAAAAATAACAGAAACTATGGCTTTCTGCCATAGCTCCAACTTGATTAAATCATTACGTCCCTTGCTGTGGTGGCAAAAGTTCTCTATGAACCGTATAGCCTTATTCGCAGCCTTTGCATTAAAAAAATACTCCTGCTTTTGCAGCCCGTTTATAATGATTTCGTATATTTTCTTTATCCATTTTCCCGCTATGATTTCGCCGCTTGTAATCTTTGCGTGGTACTCATAGATATAATTTCGATAAGGCGGCAATATTGCTTACTCTTCCCGCAAAGCCGCCAGCCTGCTTGTCTTTCGTTTCGCAGCTGGTACTAATTCCGTAAGCTGCTTAATCACTGCTGCATAGTTCTTACTAAGCGCTATGTAGGTTTCTGCCTCTGGGCTTTTCTTTGTTCCCCACTGGTTCTGCCCGTTCTGGTACTCACTCGTCCAGCCGTCTTTTTCAAGTTTCGCCTGCAAGTCGTCCAGCTCAATGCTCATAAATGCAGCCTTTTCTATCAGCGGCGTTACTAATTTTCTTTTGTTTTCGTCTAAGTCCTTGAAAATTCCCTTAAGTCTGGTCTTTTCGGTCTTTATCCTCTGTTCTTTGGTTTTCTCTTTCTTTGTTGCCATTCCTTTACCCCGCTTTCCATTCCTGCGCCGCACCACACCCCCTACACCACCCGTGCGCACGCCCGTAGGGTAATTTT
>ERZ1106976.4159-NODE-4159-length-10457-cov-2.942511_pt1 | contig 10457 bp, 9 predicted proteins | sample MGYA00403687_ERZ1106976 | MGnify/ENA primary metagenome ERZ1106976 (study PRJEB35170, sample SAMEA104062446) | human gut metagenome | biome: human gut; feature: human-associated habitat; material: faeces | place: Denmark | collected 2013-02-22 ... | reverse complement strand
TAAACACAATTTATCGGTTTTTTGTTCGCTCAAAGTCGCTGTTGTTCACTTAATCCGACGCCCATACCTTTATATTTGCTCTTTTGAAGATTGAACTTACAATAGAGCATCAGTTTCATCTAACACTCACAGACTAATAAGAAGTTCTTATTAGTTCAATTTTCATCCTATTTATCATCTATAAATATTGGAAAAATGATAGTTAATCAAATTTACTTCCTAATTATCATACATAACCTTTTCAGCCAACACGTACGGCAAGTGGTCTGCTCCAATGCAAGTTCTTTTTCTAAATGCCGCACCCGGTCACATTGCTTCAACCATTTGCTCTGCAGTGCATCATACAAAAATTTAGCTCCTTTATATATGGTGATTTCCTTATCTTGTTTGCCTAAAAGTGATGCGTATATTGAACAAACTTGAGATTTATCCATGCAATATCGTTCCAACTTTTCGATATACATCAATGTAATCCCCTTTTTATTCCGGTTGATAAAATCCTGAATACTTTCATCGTCGATGATGTCGATGTCAGCTCTTTGGTAGTCCACGGTGATTTCTCTTATCTCTATCAAGACCCAGATATATTCTGTCTCGAATCCGTACTTTGCAGCCGCTTCTTCTATACTAATCCATTGTGCCATAGCGTTTGTTCTTTTATGTGTGATACAATAAGGGATGAATAATGTTTTATTCATGTATATTAGCACAACGAGCATCCACTCTTTTTGCAGTCCGCCGGATGGAGATTGGCTAGGTTAAATTGTGGGGTAATCAATAACCGGCCGAATACAAGAAAGACGCAGATGCTGCTGTACCATTATCCACATCTGAGGCTTAGCAAGACCCTTGCGCAAGATAATGATAACAACAGACACCCACGTCAATCGTCTATATATAACACACCATCAAGTGATATGTTTGACATATAACCATTCACGTGAAGTATCTGCCGTATCATCTCTCTGCGCGAAATTTGCTAATTTTTCAGATGTGAGAGATAATACATCCATACTTCATTTAAGAAATACAAACCGCTTTCTGCCTATTTCATCACGCTGATGGGCTGAAAGCGTATGACAAAGATATATGTTTTTTTTGAAAGGTAGCAGAAATATGGAAATAAATATAGGAAGTTCTGTATTAAAATGAATTTGATAAAATATAATCCTGTTTCTTATTTCTGATCCGAAATATCTCTCACCAATAAAAATAAATAAGCAATTTTACTCTCATACTCTCATCAATCGTTTGAAAAGCCTTTATTCATCGGAGTTACAGGTATGAGAGTAAGCATGAGAGTAAGATGAGAGTAACTTTTACCCTCATACCTTGTCATAAGCGTCTTGATTTTAGTCGAACTTCTTAATTCTATAATTAGAAGACTTTGCTCACAAGCTTAAAGCAATATGTTTCAAGCAATTAGATTTGTTCATACAGATAACGGTTACCGATAATCTCTTTACGGGTGACATATCCTCCATGTTCTTCTATCAGAAGTCTCAATTTATCATCCATATCACACTTGTCTTATTATGTACAAATATACGGCATTTATTTCTAAGTGCCGTAGTTTTGTACATATTTTCTTTTGATACAAAAGTGAGTAGGAGCATGACTTAACTATTTTTCAAGCAAAAGAAATTATAGTTCCAAGCAAGCAAACTTCAGTTTCCAGCATAAGAAACTACAGTTCCGAGGCAAGAAACTCCAGTTCCCACCGTAGGAAACGACAGTGTCCAAGGCAGGAAACGACAGTGTCCAAGGCAGGAAACGACAGTGTCCATGTATGGATACCGCAGTTTCCGTACGTAGATACTGCAGTCTCCTTATAGGGATACCATGAACTTCCCATAGCTTTGCATAAAGAAATCAAGGACTTTTCTTTAGTTATATTATGCGTTGCAGATACTTTATCTGCAACGTATCTGCAACAGGTATCCGCAACGCTCCAACTGCCTATTTACTAATACATTACAAGCGTTTTGTTGCAGGTGGCAGATACTTTGATGTTTTTTAAACTTTATAGAGGAAGATTATACTCATTCTTACTACTATGAAAACAAATCATTTAACGCCTCGCTCATACTAGGATGAGTAAAAATGAAGTCACGCAGGAAAGTATAATCCTGACCTGTCTTCATTGCAACAGCAACTATATTGATTACTTCGCTGGAATCAGGCGCAAACAGCATACAGCCCAATATTTTTCCCGTATTCTTATCAATAACAGCTTTCAAAAGGCCATCCGTTTCTCCCAATGTTTTCGCTCTTGGTATCGCCATAACGGGCAATTTCTTGATAATAATATCCAAATTCTGCTTACGAGCCTCTTCTTCATTCAATCCGATACGTGCTAATGGAGGATCAATAAAAACAGAGTAGCTAACCGGATTGCGATCATTCGTTGTCCGTTCTTTATCGCCAAACAGATCCTCCCGGATAATCCGGTAATCATCCAATGAAATATAAGTGAACTGCAAACCACCTTTCACATCACCAACGGCACGTATATTCGGTTGGGTTGTTTTCAGATATTCATCCACAATGATCGCTCCGCGTGCATCCGTCTCCACTCCGGCAACTTCCAAATTCAGATCTTTCGTGTTCGGTCGGCGTCCTGTCGCCAGCAATACAGCATCAGCTTCAAGTTCCACCACCTCGCCAGTTTGTGAATCAGAGAAAACAACGAGTGCTCCATCTTCAATATGTTTCACAGATTGAACCTTTGCATTCATTCGAAAAACAATGCCTTTTTTCTCTAATGTTTCTTTTACACTTGCAGCAATATCCCGGTCTTCACGCACAATCAGTTCAGGATAACTTTCGAGTACGGTCACCTGTGAACCGAACGAAGCATACATAGACGCAAACTCCAAACCGATGTAACCGCCACCGATAATAACCAGCCGGCGGGGAAGCTCTGTCAATTCCATGATTGAAGTACTTGTATAAACCAACGGATTACCCGCAACTCCCTCAATGGGAGGAATAACAGTTTCTGCCCCCGTATTGATAATAATTTGCTTCGATGTCAGCATTATTTCTTCAGTAGATGTACGGACAGAAACCACATCGGAAGAGACAAAAGAGCCCACACCTGTATAGACTGTTACATTGGGATTATCTGCCAGATTATGGTAATTCTTATTTCTCAATGCACTTGTCACAGCCTCTTTCACAGAAATGGCATTGCGATAGAACTCACTCCTTTCTTCAAATGTAGCGTCTTTCATACCGGAAGCAATTTTAGCCTGATGAACCAATGTTTTGGTCGGAATACAGCCAATATTAATACACGTTCCTCCATACATTTTATCCGAACGTTCAACAATGGCAACTTTTCGCCCACGCTTTGCAAACTCTGCCGCAAGGGTCTTCCCTCCCTTGCCAAAACCGATAATAATAACGTCAAATGCATTCATATCCATATAGTTTTAATTGGTTCTAAATTTACTTGTTAAGTTCATAACTAATGATGTTGCAAAGTTCACTGTTTTTGAAAGAATGAACAATAACCATTTTACCGGATAAGTTAGCAATTATTCCCATATAGAATAAAAGTAACAAATAATCAAAATCGCCGGAGCAGATCAGTGACTTGCCCGGCGATTTCCCTATTGAATCGATTCCCACTTACTATCTATCAACGGTTGGGATGAATATCCAGTTTGACTGGTTTTATCATATTTTCAGGTTCCAGAATGGTATCCAAATCTTTCTTGGAAAGGATATTATGTTCCAAAACAAGTTCATACACTCCCTTTCCTGTTTCCAATGCTTCTTTAGCTATCTTGGTAGAATTTTTATAACCAATCACCGGATTCAGGGCTGTCACTACACCAATGCTGTTGTGCACATCTCTCCGGCATTTTTCTTCATTGGCTGTTATGCCGTCGATACATAACGTACGTAAGGTATCGAAGCCATTCATCAACAAGTCGGCAGACTCGAAACAGCATTGCGCCATCACCGGCTCCATCGCATTCAGCTCCATTTGAGCGGCTTCGCCACTCATGGCCACACAAAGATCATTTCCTATCACCTTATAAGCCACCTGATTCATCACTTCAGGAATCACCGGGTTCACTTTTCCCGGCATGATGGATGAGCCCGGTTGCATAGCCGGCAGATTGATTTCTCCCAATCCACAACGCGGACCGGAAGCCAGCAACCGCAAGTCATTGCATATCTTATTCATTTTGACAGCTATACGCCTCATCGCTCCCGAATAACCTACCATGCAGGAAGTGTCCGAAGTGGCCCCCACCAAATCATCGGCAAGTTTTATATCCAGTCCCGTAATCTTGCGCAAAGCGGCAATACACTTCTCCGCATATTCCGGTTCGGCGGTGATTCCGGTTCCGATGGCCGTGGCTCCCATGTTGACTGTCAGAAAGTCTTGCGCGGCAAAATCAAGATTCTTCACTTCATGTTCAAGAATACTCGCAAACCCGTTGAAGGTCTGTCCGAGAGTCATTGGTACGGCATCTTCCAGTTGGGTACGTCCCATTTTGATGATATGCGCAAACTCACTTCCTTTCTTCCGGAAAGCCTCTATCAACACTTCGAAATGCTTAACCAATTTCAGATGAGTGTAATAGAGTCCAATGTGGATGGCGGTGGGATAAGCATCGTTGGTAGATTGCGAGCGGTTGACATGATCGTTAGGCGAACAGTATTGATACTCTCCGCGCTGATGCCCCATCAGTTCCAATGCCCGGTTGGCAACCACTTCATTGATATTCATGTTCGTGGTAGTACCCGCGCCTCCCTGAATCATATCTACGGGGAACTGTTCGTGATGCTTTCCTTCAAGTATTTCTTTACAAGCTCTCAAGATAGCATCCGTTTGTTCTTCGGTTAATAAGTCCAGTTCGCGGTTGGCAACGGCGGCTCCCATTTTTGTGATAGCCAATGCCTGGATAAACAAAGGGTACTCATTTAAATGAAACTTACTGATGCGAAAGTTTTCGATACCGCGGAGCGTCTGTACTCCGTACAGTGCACTTTCCGGCACTTCACGACTACCTATCAGGTCACTCTCCGTACGAGTTTTTTTTGATAAATTCTGTTCCATATCGGTTGTCTTATAATAATAACTGTTTCGTTAGTTCTTATAATAACCAATGAGTTTAGTTATTGTTTTAATAAATATGCAAAAACTATTCAAAGACTTTTTTGTTGTTAATACAAGAAAAAGAAAATACAAAGAGAGAAATCACTTATCTTTGTTTGGAACTTAAAACAACATTCTATGATATTACAATTAGCATTTGTTCTGACAGCTATTATTATTGGCGCACGCTTGGGAGGTATCGGCCTCGGCGTGATGGGAGGAGTTGGGTTGGCTATACTTACGTTCGTTTTTGGTTTACAACCCACCGCGCCTCCTATCGACGTTATGTTAATGATTGCCGCAGTGATTTCGGCTGCTTCCTGTATGCAGGCAGCCGGTGGACTGGACTATATGGTGAAACTGGCAGAACATTTGCTTCGTAAGAATCCTTCACACGTCACCTTGCTTAGCCCGCTGGTGACTTACCTGTTTACTTTTGTAGCCGGAACGGGACACGTCGCCTATTCTGTGTTGCCGGTCATCGCGGAGGTTGCCACCGAAACAAAAATCCGTCCGGAACGTCCGCTGGGTATTGCCGTCATTGCTTCCCAACAGGCCATTACAGCAAGTCCGATTTCCGCGGCTACCGTAGCACTTCTCGGACTCTTAGCCGGATTCGATATTACCCTGTTTGACATTCTCAAGATTACGATTCCCGCTACCATTGTCGGCGTGTTGGTCGGTGCTTTGTTCTCGATGAAAGTCGGTAAAGAATTGGTGGAAGACCCCGAATATCAGAAACGTCTGAAAGAAGGATTATTCAACAATAAAAAGATAGAGATTAAAGATGTGAAGAACAAACGTTCCGCTATGATTTCCGTCCTTATCTTTATATTGGCAACTGCATTTATCGTACTCTTCGGTTCTTTTGAAGGAATGCGCCCCAGTTTCCTGATCGACGGGGAAATAGTTACATTAGGAATGTCTTCCATCATTGAAATCGTGATGTTATCGGCTGCCGCCATCATCCTGTTAGTAACCAAGACCGACGGAATCAAAGCAACGCAAGGTTCCGTATTTCCGGCAGGCATGCAGGCAGTGATTGCCATCTTCGGTATTGCCTGGATGGGAGATACCTTCCTTCAGGGAAACATGGGACAGCTGACTCTTTCTATTGAAGGAATCGTGCAACAAATGCCGTGGCTGTTTGGTGTCGCGCTGTTTGTGATGTCTATTCTACTATACAGCCAGGCTGCCACAGTTCGGGCACTTGTGCCTCTGGGCATTGCGTTGGGGATTTCGCCTTATATGCTGATCGCCTTGTTTCCGGCAGTAAACGGATATTTCTTTATTCCGAATTACCCTACTGTAGTGGCTGCTATCAATTTCGACCGTACCGGGACAACAAAAATCGGCAAATATGTGTTGAATCATTCGTTCATGATGCCCGGTCTGGTATCGACCGTTGTGGCTATTGCACTAGGTTTGCTTTTTATACAAATATTCTAATAGATTCATATTATTAACCTAAACATCATTCAGTTATGAAACAATTCAAAAGCTTTGGACTGGTAGTAGTCACACTACTGTTTTCCGTAACTATGGCATTCGCCGCAAAACCGAATATTCATATCCTTGCCACCGGAGGAACGATTGCAGGCACAGGAAGTTCAGCTACTGGAACCAGCTACACAGCAGGACAAGTTGCCATCGGCGCACTACTCGATGCCGTGCCGGAAATTAAGGATATCGCCAACGTGACCGGAGAACAGATTGTCAAAATCGGTTCGCAGGACATGAACGACCAGGTTTGGCTGACGCTTGCAAAAAAAATAAATGAACTATTGAAACGCCCGGACATCGACGGTATCGTGATTACTCACGGAACCGATACGATGGAAGAAACGGCCTATTTCCTGAACCTGACCGTTAAAAGTGACAAACCGGTGGTACTGGTAGGTGCCATGCGTCCGTCTACGGCTCTAAGTGCCGACGGCCCGTTGAATCTTTATAACGCCGTAGTTACCGCCGCCGCAAAAGAATCCAAAGACAAAGGAGTACTGGTTGCCATGAACGGACTGATCCTTGGAGCACAGAGTACGGTTAAAATGAACACGGTCGACGTGCAAACTTTCCAAGCTCCCAACTCCGGCGCGCTAGGTTATGTGTTGAACGGAAAAGTATTCTATAATCAGGTGACGCTAAAAAAACATACCACCCAATCCGTTTTCGATGTTACTCATCTGAACGCACTTCCTAAAGTAGGTATCGTATACAGCTATTCCAACATCGAAGCAGATATGGTCACTCCGATGCTCAACAACGGCTATAAAGGCATTATCCATGCAGGAGTAGGAAATGGAAATATCCATCAGAATATCTTCCCGGTACTGACAGACGCCCGCCAAAAAGGAATCCTTGTGGTTCGTTCTTCCCGTGTCCCGACAGGTCCTACCACGCTGGATGCAGAGGTAGACGACGCCAAGTATCAGTTTGTGGCTTCACAGGAACTGAATCCGCAGAAATCACGCGTTTTGTTAATGCTTGCACTAACCAAAACAACTGACTGGAAACAAATTCAGCAATATTTTAACGAATACTAAAAGCCTGACCTGCTTATGAAAAAATGGATATTTATGTTGCTCCTCGCGGGCAGCATACAGGGAGTATATGCTCAAAAAACGGAGAAGAAGGATAAATTCAACCCGAACACTCCCCTATTTGAAGAACTGACAGACGTGAAAAAGAAGACAGATAAGTTCAATCTTTATCTGAATATGCAAGGAAGCTTTGACGCTCATTTCCAAAATGGTTTTCAGGAAGGTGACTTCAATATGCACCAGCTCCGTATCGAAGCCAAAGGAAATATCAACAACTGGCTGTCTTACCGCTATCGTCAGCGCCTCAACCGCTCGAACGATGCAAACGGCATGATTGACAATCTGCCTACTTCCATCGACTATGCCGGAATCGGTATCAAACTGAATGAGCAGTTCAGTCTCTTCGCAGGAAAGCAATGTGCCGCATACGGTGGTATCGAGTTCGACCTCAACCCGATCGACATCTATCAGTACAGCGATATGATCGACTATATGAGTAACTTTATGACCGGACTGAATGTAGGCTATAACATTACTCCCGAACAGCAACTTAACCTGCAAATACTGAACAGCCGCAACAGTTCGTTCGACAATACTTACGGAATCACGGAAGATGCCGAAGGAAATCTTCCCGATCTGAAATCCGGCAAAATGCCGCTGGTTTATACTTTGAACTGGAACGGTAATTTCAATAACGTATTCAAGACCCGTTGGTCGGCTTCTGTCATGAACGAGGCCAAAAGTCACAATATGTATTATTATGCTTTAGGTAACGAGTTAAATCTTGGAAAATGGAATGCTTTTGTCGATTTCATGTATTCAAAAGAGGACATTGACCGCAAAGGTATTATTACCAGTATCGTAGGCCGTCCGGGCGGGCATAACGCTTTTGATGCTAACTATCTTTCGGTTGTTGCCAAATGTAATTACCGCTTTCTTCCGAAATGGAATGTTTTTGTGAAGGGTATGTACGAGACGGCTTCCGTAGGCAAGGCGTCCGAGGGAATAGAGAAGGGAAATTACCGTACTTCCTGGGGATATCTGGGCGGTATCGAATATTACCCGATGGAAACCAATCTGCACTTCTTTGTTACCTACGTGGGACGTTCGTATGATTTCACTTCCCGCGCCAAGGTGCTGGGACAGGAGAATTATAGTACTAACCGTATTTCTGTAGGATTTATCTGGCAGATGCCTGTATTCTAATTCTAAAGCAAGAAACCGAGCTGACAATAAAAAATACCCGATAGCTTCTTACAACAGTTATCGGGTATTCTTATATGTTCGGTCTTTTTAAATCAGAACCCAGGTATCTGCTCCGGCCCATTCAGGTATATGCACAGCATCCCCACTGGGGAAAGACAGTCTATTCAACTGCTTCACGGAAGCACAGATAAGCCGTCTCATCAATTCTAGCAAGAGAGACTGACATTCTTTTGTGTCAGCCCATTGCTTCAAATGTGTTGATGTGATGAATTCCATAGATTACCTATATTGAGACTAGATATTGATGAACAAATATACAACTTCTTTTTGACCCAATACACAAAACATTGAAAAGATGTCGCAAATTTTTCTCAACATACTCGACAAAAGAGATTGGAACAACAGCGTTGACCAAATTCAAAAACTCACCGAAAGCCCCATAAAATCAACTAGGGAATATCCGTTTACGCTTTCATGGTCTCACTATTTGATATTAATGCGCATTGAATCTGATGAAGAACGCAGATTTTACGAAATTGAGTCTCAGAAACAAAATTGGAGTGTACGTCAATTGCAGCGGCAATATAATTCAAGCCTGTATGAGCGTTTGGCTCTCAGCAAAGACAAAGATTCAGTCTTGCGTTTAGCACAAGAGGGGCAAACGATCAATAAACCAGATGACATCATAAGGAAGCCTTTAGCGCTTTGTAGCAATCCTTCTTCTATAATATATACAAAGAACTATGGACAATTTGTAATGTTCTAAATTATATCGAACTCACGTTAGTTTAGATGCGGGAGATTCAAAAACGCTGCAAATTCGAGGGGCGAAAGTGACTGGTTTATGTGCAATTACGATTTTCCCGGAGTCAAGAATATAAAACGAATGGATAAAAAATATTACTACGGTATACTTCTTGCATTTTTAAACTTCATCTACCCTCCCATCATTTTTCCCATCATGAAAAGACTTGTTATTTATAATCTTTTGGCAACATTCCGAACTTCTCTTTAAAACATTTTGCAAAATGGGAAGAAGAAGCAAAGCCTAACCGTTCTGCTGCCTCAGCTATGCGAACACCATTTGCAATTAATTCAGCTGCTTTGTTTAAGCGGAAGTTCTTCACATAGTTATTAGGAGGCATACCAAACAAACCTTTCATCTTCCGGTAAAGATTAGAATGACTCATATTCATTTGATCTGCCAATATATCAATTGAATAATTTTCATTAATAACCTGCTCCGATAAAATTGCATTGATCTTGTCTATAAATTCTACATCTTTTTGAGAAATAGCAAAATCCGAAAGTGAAGAAGATGAACCAATTGTGATGTCCGTCATCTGTTTATGAAACGCCAATCGCAGTTTTAATAAATTCTCGATCTGTTTATAGAGCTGCTTAACAGAAAACGGTTTCTCAAGATATACATCAGCACCACTTTCAAGTCCTTCCACTTTAGATTCCAATGTCGTTTTTGCAGTCAGCAAAATAACAGGAATATGAGAATAAGCCATATCGGATTTTACATGATTACAAAGTTCAAGTCCATCCATTTCAGGCATCATAACATCACTGACAATAACATCAGA
>ERZ1106976.4152-NODE-4152-length-10467-cov-4.911736_pt1 | contig 10467 bp, 7 predicted proteins | sample MGYA00403687_ERZ1106976 | MGnify/ENA primary metagenome ERZ1106976 (study PRJEB35170, sample SAMEA104062446) | human gut metagenome | biome: human gut; feature: human-associated habitat; material: faeces | place: Denmark | collected 2013-02-22 ... | reverse complement strand
CTGTATAATTCAGGGATTTGGCAAAGGTTTCAATAAAGGAACCGCATCCGGAGGAACATGCTTCATTTAACTGTACGCTGTCGACGGTCTTATTGCGGATTTTGATACATTTCATATCCTGTCCGCCGATATCCAGGATACAGTCTACCTCCGGGTCAAAAAACGCTGCTGCATAGTAATGGGATACGGTCTCAACTTCGCCCTCATCCAGGATCAGAGCAGCCTTAATCAGAGCCTCGCCGTAACCTGTAGAACAGGAATAAGCAATCTTTGCATCCTCGGGAAGCAGCTCGTAAATCTCTTTAATAGAACGGATGGTAGTTTTTAACGGGTTTCCGTTGTTACTGCTGTAAAAGGAATAGAGAAGTGTTCCATCTTCGCCTACCAGTGCAGTTTTGGTTGTGGTGGAACCTGCATCAATACCCAGATAGCAGTTTCCTTTATATGTAGCCAGATCTCCTGTTTTTACTTTGTAGGAACTCTGACGTTTTGCAAATGCATCATATTCTTCCTGAGAAGCGAAAAGTGGTTCCATACGTTCTACTTCGAAATCCAGCTTAATGGAATTGCGGAGTCTGTCTTTCATTTCTGTCAGGGAAATGGAGTTGTCTTCTTTTGCATTTAATGCAGAACCGATGGCTGCAAAAAGATGGGAGTTCTCCGGAATGATGGTGTGTTCCTCATCCAGCTTCAAAGTACGGATAAAGGATTCTCTCAGTTCGGACAGGAAGTGAAGCGGACCACCCAGGAATGCAACATGTCCACGGATGGGTTTTCCACAGGCAAGACCGGAGATGGTCTGGTTTACAACTGCCTGGAAAATAGAAGCTGACAGATCCGGTTTGGTTGCACCGTCATTGATCAGCGGCTGGATATCCGTTTTGGCGAAAACACCGCAGCGTGCAGCAATCGGGTAGAGCGCTTTGTAATCTTTGGCATATTCATTCAGACCTGTGGCATCTGTCTGGAGAAGAGAAGCCATCTGGTCGATGAAAGAACCGGTACCGCCTGCACAGATACCGTTCATACGCTGTTCTACGTTTCCGTTTTCGAAATAAATGATCTTGGCATCCTCACCGCCAAGCTCGATGGCAACATCTGTCTTTGGTGCCAGCTTCTGCAGAGAAGTAGAAACTGCAATAACCTCCTGGGTAAAAGGAACGCCCAGATGGTTGGCAAGGGTCAGACCGCCGGAACCTGTGATCACAGGATGGAGAGTCATCTCACCATACTGGTCAAAGGCCTCCTGAAGAAGGTCTGCAAGGGTTTCCTGAATGTTGGCGAAATGGCGCTTGTAATCTGCGAAAATAAGATTTTCATTCTCGTCCAGAATCGCGATTTTTACAGTAGTGGAACCAATGTCAATTCCAAGTGTTTTGTAATTCATAAAGTAAATTCAAGCCTCCTCTTTCTGTATAAAAGAAAAAATATTGAAGTAATTCTTTCCTATTAAAATATCTATTTCCAGATATGAATATTCCGTAATATTATACGCTAACGGTCTGGAAAAGACAATATGAAACTTTACCAATGATTACCTTATTTGCAGTTGAAAATTCAGCTATTTCGGGATATAATAGAAAAAGTGATTTTTATCAAGAGGAGAGAAAAAATGGCAGAATATAAACTTCTTAAAACAGAAGGCCGTGCCAAACGTGCAGAGTTTCATACAGTGCATGGTACGATCCAGACTCCTGTTTTTATGAATGTGGGAACGATCGGTGCGATTAAAGGCGCTGTATCCACCATGGATTTACAGCAGATCGGAACACAGGTAGAATTATCAAATACTTATCATCTTCATGTGCGTCCGGGTGATAAAATAGTAAAGCAGTTAGGTGGTCTTCATAAATTTATGGTATGGGACAAACCGATCCTTACAGACTCAGGCGGATTCCAGGTATTTTCCCTTGCAAAACTGAGAAAGATCAAAGAAGAGGGAGTCTATTTTAACTCCCATATTGACGGACATAAGATCTTTATGGGACCGGAAGAGAGTATGCAGATCCAGTCCAATCTTGCCTCCACCATTGCCATGGCATTTGATGAATGTCCCAGCAGTGTGGCTGACAGGGATTATGTGCAGAAATCTGTAGACAGGACCACAAGATGGCTTGCCCGCTGTAAAGCGGAAATGGCGCGACTGAACAGTCTGCCGGATACCATTAACAAAGAACAGCTTCTGTTTGGAATCAACCAGGGTGCTGTTTATGAAGATATCCGCATTGAGCATGCCAAAGCGATCTCTGAAATGGATCTGGATGGCTATGCTGTCGGCGGTCTGGCAGTTGGAGAAACCCATGAAGAGATGTACAGGATCCTGGATGCGGTAGTCCCCTATCTTCCTCAGAATAAACCTACTTACCTGATGGGTGTGGGAACACCGGCAAATATTCTGGAAGGTGTTGAGAGAGGAATTGATTTCTTTGACTGCGTATATCCAAGCCGTAACGGCCGCCATGGACATGTATATACCAATCATGGAAAGATGAATCTGTTCAATGCAAAATATGAACTGGACACACGTCCTATCGAAGAAGGCTGTCAGTGTCCTGCATGCCAGCATTACAGCAGAGCCTATATCCGTCATCTTCTGAAAGCAAAGGAAATGCTGGGAATGCGTCTCTGTGTACTTCACAATCTGTATTTCTATAATCATATGATGGAAGAGATCCGAGATGCTCTTGATGCAGGAAACTTCGCAGAATATAAGAAAATGCGGCTGGAAGGCTTTGAAGAGGGAAAAATTAACTCGAAAAGATAATCTGTATATAAAATAATTATTAAATATGCCAAAAACTCTTGAAGTAAAGCGGTTTTTTGTGTATGATGTGTAGTGACGCTTTAATCAGATTGTTCTGCATGAAAACAAGATTTCATACAGAAGGTAACGGAGATTATAAGTGGATCGCAAAGCAGCTCTTCAGTATGAGCAGCCGTCAGGACGGTCTGTGAATACATGATGGACTGCAAATATGCAGAATAACAGGAAAAGTTACAGGAGGAATCAAAATGAACGCATCAAGCGGAATGGGTATGGTTGGCGCTATTGTCTGGATGGTAGTACTGTTCGGAATTATGTACTTCTTAATGCTTCGCCCTCAGAAAAAAGAGCAGAAGAGACTTCAGGCAATGTTAAATGACATGGAGGTTGGCGACAGCATTGTTACTACCGGCGGCTTTTATGGCGTTGTCATTGACATGACAGAAGAAGACGTGATCGTAGAATTCGGTAACAACAAAAACTGCCGTATTCCAATGAGAAAACAGGCAATCGCTGAAGTTGAGAAAGCCGGAAGCGCTGCCGAATAATGAAAGAGAAATGATAAAAAGCAGAACACATAGTCAGTGATGGCTGTGGTTCTGCTTTTTTGATTGGCACTTTTGTATTTTTTCACTTTAATAGGTTGAAATCTGTCGGAAAGTGCGTTATTATAATAACAATTACGCAATTAGAGTATTTTTGGAGGAAATTATTATGGATTATAAGATTGCATTGATCCCCGGCGACGGAATCGGACCGGAAATCGTAAGAGAAGCAAAGAAAGTACTGGACAAGGTATGCGAGAAATATGGACACAGCTTTTCCTTTTCAGAAGTTCTGTTAGGCGGCGCATCCATCGATGTACACGGCGTACCCCTTACTGATGAGGCAATTGCCACTGCCAAATCATCAGACGCCGTACTGATGGGCTCTATTGGCGGAGATGCAAAAACTTCTCCATGGTATAAACTTGAGCCGTCCAAACGCCCGGAAGCAGGACTTCTTGCAATCCGTAAGGCATTAAATCTTTTTGCAAACTTAAGACCGGCTTACCTTTACAATGAGCTGAGAAAAGCCTGCCCTCTCCGCGATGAGATCATCGGAGACGGATTTGACATGATCATTGTACGTGAGCTTACAGGCGGTCTGTATTTCGGAGAACGTCAGACTATTGAAGAGAATGGTGTGAAGAAAGCAATTGATACACTTTCCTATAATGAAAACGAAATCCGCCGTATTGCCATCAAAGCATTTGAGATCGCACGTAAGAGAAGAAATAAAGTAACAAGCGTAGATAAGGCAAATGTTCTGGATTCTTCCAGACTCTGGAGAAAAGTGGTAGAGGAAGTTGCCAAAGACTATCCGGATGTTACCTTAGAGCATATGCTGGTTGACAACTGCGCAATGCAGCTTGTACGTGATCCGAAACAGTTCGATGTTATCCTTACAGAGAACATGTTCGGAGATATCCTTTCAGATGAGGCAAGTATGGTAACAGGTTCCATCGGAATGCTTTCATCTGCAAGCTTAAATGAAACAAAATTCGGTCTCTATGAACCAAGCCATGGTTCTGCACCTGATATTGCAGGACAGGATAAGGCAAACCCTATCGCAACCATTCTTTCAGCAGCAATGATGCTCCGCTTCTCCCTTGATATGGACAAGGAAGCAGATGCAGTGGAAGCAGCAGTGCAGAAGGTTCTGACAGAGGGATACCGCACAGGTGATATCATGTCAGAGGGATGCAAGCTTGTAGGAACAAAGGAAATGGGCGATCTGATCGCAGCAGCTCTGTAAGAATTGATATTAAGAGGATTCAGCCGGCGCAGGCAGATTACGGAGTCAGGAATTTCGGTTGAATCATTAAAAATAAATAAAACAGTAAGAAAAGAGGAAATAAAACAATGAGAAGTGATGCAGTAAAAACAGGCACACAGCAGGCACCTCACCGTTCCCTGTTTAATGCTCTTGGAATGACAAAAGAAGAAATGGACAGACCTCTGGTAGGTATCGTAAGTTCTTACAATGAAATCGTACCGGGCCATATGAACCTTGACAAGATCACACAGGCAGTTAAGCTTGGTGTGGCAATGGCAGGGGGTACACCTGTTATGTTCCCGGCAATCGCAGTCTGCGACGGTATTGCAATGGGACACGTTGGAATGAAATATTCTCTGGTCACCAGAGACCTGATCGCAGATTCCACAGAAGCAATGGCAATGGCACATCAGTTTGATGCACTGGTAATGATTCCAAACTGTGACAAGAACGTACCCGGACTTCTGATGGCAGCAGCCAGACTGAATGTTCCTACTGTATTTGTAAGCGGCGGCCCAATGCTTGCCGGACATCTGAACGGACACAAGACAAGCCTTTCCAGTATGTTCGAGGCAGTAGGTGCTTACGCAGCAGGCAAGCTTGATGAAGACGGACTGACAGAATGTGAAATGAAAACATGTCCTACATGCGGATCCTGTTCCGGTATGTACACAGCAAACTCCATGAACTGTCTGACAGAGGTTCTTGGTATGGGCCTGAAAGGAAACGGAACTATTCCTGCTGTATATTCCGAACGTATCCGTCTTGCAAAACATGCAGGTATGCAGGTTATGGAAATGTACAGAAAGAACATCCGTCCAAGAGATATCATGACAAAGGAAGCAATCCTCAATGCCCTGACAGTAGACATGGCACTTGGATGCTCCACAAACAGTATGCTTCATCTTCCGGCTATCGCTCATGAGATCGGAATGGACTTTGATATCAGCTTTGCAAATGAAATCAGTGCAAAGACTCCAAACCTCTGCCACCTTGCACCTGCAGGCCCTACATACATAGAAGACCTGAACGAAGCAGGCGGTGTATATGCAGTTATGAACGAACTGAATAAGAAGGGACTCCTTCATACTGAGTGCATGACAGTTACAGGCAAGACAGTAGGCGAGAACATCAAAGACTGTGTAAACTTAAATCCTGAAGTTATCAGACCAATCGACAATCCATACAGCCAGACAGGTGGACTTGCAGTACTTAAAGGTAACCTTGCGCCGGACGGCGGTGTTGTAAAACGTTCTGCAGTTGTAGAAGAGATGATGGTCCATGAAGGACCTGCAAGAGTCTTTGACTGCGAGGAAGACGCAATCGCAGCTATCAAAGGCGGCAAGATCGTAGAGGGTGACGTAGTAGTTATCCGTTACGAAGGACCGAAAGGCGGCCCTGGTATGAGAGAAATGCTGAATCCTACATCTGCAATCGCAGGTATGGGACTGGGATCTTCCGTAGCCCTGATCACAGACGGACGTTTCAGCGGTGCATCCAGAGGAGCATCCATCGGACACGTATCACCGGAAGCAGCAGTCGGCGGACCGATCGCACTTGTTGAAGAGGGGGATATCATCAGCATCAACATTCCGGAACTGAAACTGGAGATCAAGGTTTCTGATGAAGAAATGCAGGCAAGAAAAGCTAAATGGCAGCCTCGTGAGCCAAAGGTAACAACAGGATATCTTGCAAGATATGCTGCTATGGTAACTTCCGGAAACAGAGGAGCAATCCTTGAGGTACCAAAAGCAAAATAAAGATGAACAAGTACCCGGCGGGAATTGCGGCATAACCTGTGATTCCTGCCTGAAAAGTTAGGAGGATACGTAAAGATGCAGCTTACAGGCGCTGAAATCATCGTTGAATGTTTAAAAGAACAGGGCGTTGACACTGTATTCGGATATCCGGGCGGTGCCATCCTGAATGTATATGACGCCCTCTATGAATATAAAGACCAGATCACACATGTACTGACTTCCCATGAGCAGGGAGCTTCCCATGCGGCAGACGGATATGCAAGAGCTACCGGCAAAGTCGGTGTATGTCTCGCAACCTCCGGTCCCGGAGCTACCAATCTGGTAACAGGAATCGCTACTGCATACATGGATTCCGTACCAATGGTGGCAATCACATGTAATGTAGGAACTCCGCTTCTCGGAAAGGATTCTTTCCAGGAGGTTGATATTACAGGAATCGTAATGCCTATTACAAAGCACAGCTTTATCGTAAAAGACATTACTACTCTGGCAGACACTGTACGCAGAGCATTCTATATTGCAAAGAGCGGACGTCCCGGTCCTGTGCTTGTAGATGTGACCAAGGATGTGACAGGTGCGAAATATGAATATACTGCCTGCGCTCCTGCTGAGATCACACCGAAAACAGACACCATCAAAGACGAAGACATTGCAACTGCAGTACAGATGATCAAAGAAGCGAAGAGACCATTTATTTTTACAGGCGGCGGCACGATTATCTCAGAGGCATCCAGAGAAGTGACAGAGCTTGCTCACAGAATCGACGCTCCTGTATGTGACAGTCTTATGGGGAAGGGAGGATTTTCCGGAGAAGATCCTCTGTACACAGGAATGCTTGGAATGCATGGGACCAAAACTTCCAATCTCGGTGTCTCAGGCTGCGATCTCCTGATCGTGCTGGGAGCCAGATTCAGTGACCGTGTCACAGGAAACACAAAGACCTTTGCAAAGAATGCGAAGATTCTCCAGATTGACGTAGATGCTGCAGAGATTAACAAAAACATCGTAGTAGATGCAAGTGTGGTAGGAGATGAGAAAGAAGTTCTCAAACGTATTCTGGCAGAGGTCCCGGAAATGAGACATCCGGAATGGACTGCACATATCAGTGAACTGAAGGAAAAATATCCGTTAAGATATGATCATTCCCAGCTTACAGGCCCATACATTATTGAAAAGCTGTACGAACTGACAAAGGGAGATGCCATCATCACAACAGAGGTTGGACAGAACCAGATGTGGGCAGCTCAGTATTTCAAATACAAAGAGCCAAGAACCTTCCTTTCTTCCGGTGGCCTGGGAACTATGGGATATGGACTTGGTGCTGCCATCGGTGCCAAGATGGGAAGACCGGACAAGACTGTGGTAAACATTGCAGGTGACGGATGCTTCCGTATGAATATGAATGAGATCGCAACAGCAGTCCGCTGTGGCAGACCTTTAATTGAAATCGTATTGAACAATCATGTACTGGGAATGGTACGTCAGTGGCAGACCTTGTTCTATGACCACAGATATTCCCATACAATTTTAAATGATGCAGTAGATTTTGTGAAGCTGGCAGAAGCCATGGGAGCAAAAGCAATCCGTATCACAAAGATGGAAGAGGTAGAGCCGGCATTAAAAGAGGCTCTGGCATGTCCGGGACCTATCGTACTTGACTGTATGATCGATCAGGATCTCAGTGTATTCCCGATGGTACCGGCAGGCGCAAGCATTGATGATATTTTTGATGAGGAGGATATGAAAAACAATGAGCAGAGTGTATAATTTTTCCGCAGGACCGGCTGTACTGCCGGAAGAGGTACTGAAAGAAGTTGCAGAGGAGATGATGGACTATCAGGGCTCCGGTATGTCTGTAATGGAAATGAGCCACAGAAGCGCTGATTTCCAGAAGATCATTGACGAAGCAGAGCAGGATCTTCGTGATCTGATGAAGATTCCGGATAACTATAAGGTATTATTCCTTCAGGGCGGAGCTTCCCAGCAGTTTGCAGCAATCCCTATGAACCTTATGAAGAACAAGGTAGCTGATTACATTGTAACAGGACAGTGGGCAAAGAAAGCATACCAGGAAGCACAGAAATATGGAAAAGCAAACAAGATCGCTTCTTCCGAGGATAAGACTTTCTCCTATATTCCTGACTGCAGCGACCTTCCGATCAGCCCGGATGCAGACTATGTATACATTTGTGAAAACAACACAATCTACGGAACAAAATTTAAGAAGCTTCCTAACACAAAAGGAAAAACTCTGGTAGCAGATGTTTCCTCCTGCTTCTTATCCGAGCCTGTTGATGTATCCAAATATGGAATCATCTATGGCGGTGTACAGAAGAATATCGGACCTGCAGGTATGGTAATCTCCATTATCCGCGAAGATCTGATCACAGAAGATGTTCTTCCGGGAACTCCGACGATGCTTCAGTATAAGACACATGCAGATGCAGGTTCTCTTTATAATACACCACCATGCTACAATATCTATATCTGTGGCAAGGTGTTCAAGTGGATTAAGAAGATGGGTGGACTTTCAGCAATGAAGGAACACAATGAGAAGAAGGCTAAGATTCTTTATGATTTCCTTGATGAGAGCAAGTTATTCATGGGAACAGTTGTTAAGGAAGACCGTTCACTTATGAATGTACCTTTTGTATGCAACATTGAAGATAAGGAAGCTAAGGATGCTATGGAAGCTAAGTTCATTAAGGAAGCTGCAGCTGCAGGATTTGTTAACCTTAAGGGACACAGAACAGTTGGCGGTATGAGAGCATCTATCTACAATGCTATGCCAATCGAAGGTGTAGAGAAGCTTGTTGAATTCATGAAGAAGTTCGAGAAGGAGAATGCATAATGATTAATGTTAATTGTCTTAATAATATAGCGGCATGTGGTTTGAAGCTTTTTTCTGATGAGTATAATACAGAAAGCTCATTTGAAGATGCACAGGCTGTACTTGTAAGAAGTGCCAAGATGCATGATATGGAGCTTAGTGATAATCTTCTTGCAATTGCAAGAGCAGGAGCTGGCGTTAATAATATTCCTCTTGACAAATGTGCAGATGAAGGTATTGTTGTGTTCAACACACCAGGAGCTAATGCTAACGCAGTTAAGGAACAGGTTATTGCAGCTATGCTTTTAGCATCAAGAGATTTAATCGGTGGTAACAAGTGGGTTGCAGATAATGCAGAAGACCCTGATATTGCCCGCGCCTGCGGCGTGAATACGAATTCCGCAATGGCACTATCTTACATTTTAGGCTACGGTTTTGCCGCGGCCGCCGGTATCATGACCGGCATTCTCTACAATTCCATCACGCCTGCGCTCGGTGAGGTTCCGTCGTATAAGATGCTGGCTATCATTGTGCTCGGTGGCCTTGGCAATCCGCTCGGTACTGTGGTCGCGGGACTGATTATCGGTTTTGCCGAGGTCATGCTCTCGACCTATACGAAACTTCCTATTCCGAAGGACGCCATCGCATTCGTTGTCCTGATCATCGTGCTGCTGATCAAGCCCTCCGGTCTCTTTGGTCAGCGCAACAAGGTTTAAAGGAGGGATAACGATGAGTGCTTATCTATATTCTATCGGCGCAACAGCCGCTATCTTTACTCTGCTTGCCTTGTCTCTGAACATTATCACTGGCTACGCCGGACAGGCAATGATGGGTCATGCGGCTTTCTTCGGTATTGGCGCCTATACAGCCGCCATTCTGACGCAGACATACCATGTGAACTTTTTCCTTGCGCTGCTTATTGCCATGCTGTTTACCGGCGCGTGCGGCGCGTTGCTTGGCCTGATCTCCCTGCGATTGCAGGCTGACTTCCTTGCCATCACGACCATCGGCATCAACTTTGTTATGGTCGCGCTCTTTAACAACATGAGCATTACCGGCGGTTCGCTCGGTCTCACGATCCTCAAGCCGATGCTTTTTGGCACAAAAATGGGCAACCGTCAGTTCTTCTGGCTGACATTTGTCGTTATTGTCGTTGTGTGTTTGCTGATCATCAAGATGCGCCGCTCATGGTTCGGCATGGCGCTGGCTTCCATCAACAATGATTCCGCAGCGGCCCGCTCGTTCGGCATTGATGTGAGTCGCTATCAGATACTTACATTTATTATCGGTACGGC
>ERZ1106976.4150-NODE-4150-length-10470-cov-3.538550_pt1 | contig 10470 bp, 7 predicted proteins | sample MGYA00403687_ERZ1106976 | MGnify/ENA primary metagenome ERZ1106976 (study PRJEB35170, sample SAMEA104062446) | human gut metagenome | biome: human gut; feature: human-associated habitat; material: faeces | place: Denmark | collected 2013-02-22 ... | reverse complement strand
CGCATAGAAAATATAAACGCCGGTTCTCACCTTGGAACCATTCACCGCAAGGCCGTTCCAAGCCAATTCACCTTCTATCCCTAATAAGTCATGATTTACCACCTCACTGATACACCTTCCGGAGATATCAAATATCCAAGCTCTACAGGTATAGCCGGATTCATCAAGATGGTAGGAGATCGTATATTCCTTCGTTGCCTCAGAATAAACGGGAGACTCTATGCCCGTGACCTCGCCTTCATCTTGCTTTCCATATTGGGAATTCCGATAGCCGGGCGTACCGTATCCCGCCGTGGCCGAAGCCGAGGTCCAATTCATCTCATCCTGCGTATCGCTATCAGGATTAATCCGCTCCAAGGCAATCCCCTTCTCGTTTTTCACGGATGGGGCATGCCATTTAGAGGAATAACGAATCTCATCGATCATAACCTCATCTTCTGTACGAAACAGGACTAACGTAGCGGAGGTATTTGCCAAGACCGGAAGTTTTAATTCATGCAAAGCATCCGGCGAAGATATCAGATAAAAATCGCTCACTCCTCCCATACTTTTAGTCAGCAACGCATAATCTTGTGGTTCTACCGGAGAGACTATAGAAGATAAAGGATAATGCGAACTCAATGTACCATCGGATTTACGAGTAGCAACAGACAGTCCGGCCAAAGGCAATGTCCGGTCCGAACGATTATAAAGCTCGATATACTCACTCCCTTCCGGGTAAGGATTCGGCAACAACTCATTAAAAACGATCTCATTGGGTAAGACTATAATGTCCGTTGGGATACCCGGTTTATGGGGAGTGTCCGGACGATCTGGATCTTCTGGTTCATCGTCAGGAGAAGAGTTCGCGGAACCCGGCGTGCCTCCTCGCTCATCCGTTGATAAATGAAAGCCGGTTTCAGAACGTTCCCAAGCGATACCGACTTTCGCTTTCTCATAGGCAATCCGGTCGATCTCCTTACCGGAAGGATCGAATAAAGCAAGCTCCTTCCCCGTGTTTACCAACGACGCCGGGAATTTATCCAAGGGCAGATCCAGCCCCGCATCATCAATATGTATATCCCTACCGGACCGATAAAGCACGACATACCCATCCGCATCCAAGAGCAAAGCTGTCAATACCGTTGGCTTACTACCATATAAGAATGACCAACCATTTAACTCTATAGCCTTATCCGTCGTATTATAAAGTTCCACATACTCCGTTTCCGGAAAAGCCTTTTGTCCTTTCGGATCAGCCATCACCTCATTAATACGGATACTACCGGCGGGGAAAGAAGGAGTATCCGGCACTTCTGGTTCCTCCGGAGCGTCGGGCTCTTCTTCATATTCTAACCGAATCTCGGTAGAACTCTCCGGAATCTTATTTCCCTCAAGATCCATTAACCCCGAGCACAACAAATCATAACCCATGCCAACCTTCAACTCCTTATCAAAGCTGATATTCACATAGATCCGCATATCATCCGCATAGGTCATACGAGAAGCATTACCGATACCCGATATAGAGAATATCGCCTCACGGATATCCACCGGAAGATTATATTGTAATTGGAAAACAGACTCGGTGATCGGTTGGATAGCAAGAAGCCGCGGAAGAACCAACGGCTCATCGGGCTCATTGGGTTCTTCTGGCTCTTCGGGAGTATCCGGCTTCTCTGGTTCGATCGAGATATTATCGGATATAATGATGTAGTTACACGCAAAATCATTTACTCGAGTTTTAGAATAGCGGCATTCAAAACGTAGTTGTCCCCCTTTACATGAAGAAGAAACTTCAGACTCACAACTCCCTATCAAGACAAACCTACCCTTCTCTAGCACATATAAGTTCCATATCTTATGATTTTCTAAAGTAAGTTTCACTTTCAAATCCACGGCTCCCAACAAGACATCGAGCGCTTTCTCTATTAAGATCTTTGGATTCTTCTCCGTTGCGGTATGTTTCCGAAAAGTTATCGTTTTCTTATTACTGCCGATTTGGACATAATAATCGTTTTTTAATCCAAGCATCCTCTGATCATCTAAATAAACATGTAGCCGGATATGGTTTTGATCGCTTGGTTTGAAATCCATCCGAATCTCAAATTCCCATTCCATTGTAGCGGAATAAACGAGAGGAGTCTCTATGGAAACACTTTTCTGGGTAGGATCCGCACGTGAGACCAACCATCCGTTCTCAATCACAAAGCAATCTAAATCACCCGTCCAAGGGTTATCCGATGTAATCTCCGGTCCATTAAACGGTTCTTTTAACTGGGGATAAGCGCAAAGCGGAAGTAAAAACGCAAGAATTAATAATAATTGTTTCATAGCTATATCGTTTTAGTTATAAATTTCTCTATCTTTGCACCCTAATAAGTTACAACTGTAAATAATAGGGCGCAAAAGGCAAAAATATGAAAGCCCTTTACAGACAGCAAAGTTATAACTATTTTACATTATTCAAATTAAATCAGTGCTCAAAATGAAAGTAGCAATTGTTGGTGTAAGTGGAGCCGTGGGACAGGAGTTCCTGCGTGTACTCGACCAGAGAAACTTCCCGATGGATGAGCTGGTACTTTTTGGCTCATCTCGTAGTGCCGGACGTGTTTATACCTTCCGTGGTAAACAGTATACCGTTAAGGAACTGAAGCATAACGACGACTTTAAGGGAATCGATGTTGCTTTTGTTTCAGCCGGAGGTGGTACTTCCAAGGAATTTGAGAAGACGATCACGAAACATGGTACGGTGATGATCGATAACTCCAGCGCGTTCCGTATGGACGAGGATGTTCCATTGGTCGTACCGGAAGTAAACCCGGAGGATGCCTTGAATCGTCCTCGTGGCGTGATCGCTAACCCGAATTGTACCACGATTCAGATGGTTGTAGCGTTGAAGGCGATCGAGAACTTATCTCATATCAAGCGTGTTCACGTATCTACTTATCAAGCTGCCAGTGGAGCGGGCGCTACCGCTATGGCTGAGTTGGTAAAACAATATGAGCAACTATTAAAGGGCGAGGAGCCTACAGTAGAGAAATTTGCTTATCAATTGGCATATAACGTAATCCCTCACGTAGACGTATTCACGGAAAATGGCTATACGAAAGAGGAGATGAAGATGTATAACGAGACCCGTAAGATCATGCACTCGGATATCGAGGTGAGCGCTACCTGTGTTCGCGTACCGGTTATGCGTGCGCATAGCGAATCTACTTGGGTAGAGACAGAGCGTCCGATCAGCGTGGAAGAGGCTCGCAAGGCTTTCGCCGAGGCTGAGGGTGTGGTATTGCAGGATGAACCGGCAAACAAGGATTATCCGATGCCGTTGTTCGTAGCGGATCACGATCCGGTTTACGTAGGCCGTATCCGTAAGGATATCAGCAACCCGAATGGTTTGACATTCTGGACCGTGAGCGACCAGATCAAGAAAGGCGCCGCTTTGAACGCCGTACAAATCGCCGAGTACTTGCTAAAGGTGGGTAATATCAAATAACAGACAACTTTGTAAATTCTATATACGTGGAAGCGGGATCAAGAGAATACTCTTATCCCGCTTTTTTATGCTTAGCGTAATTCCTCCATGCCTTCTCAAAACGTATAAATCAATACGCCCAATACCCGATGGTTGGTTATCGAATGTGTGTCATGAATCCGTCCGCCATCTTGCAAATCCACATTGCCATACCATGCGATGGAAGGGCTATATTCAACACCTAATTTCCAGTGCGGAAGATTATACGAAAGTTGCAGGTTGGTCGTAAATACCTGATCTACGTCCAGACCTACGCCATAGGTTTTGCCTACCAGTGCCTCATTCGCTCCCAAGTTCTTCAAATAGCCTAAGAACAAACCCGGTTTCCATTTCTTTCCGTACACGATATTCAACCAAGAAGTAGAGAAGAGATACGGCGAATATTCCTGTTCGCCGGTACGTGGGTCGATAGAGGTGACGCCGTAACCCCCCAACATACAAGTCTGCATCAAGTTAGAAGCCAGCAAGGTTTTCGCCATCACCAACCAATTCGCGTCCTGATATTTCACGTGCGCCTCGCCGGATACGGAAGAAACCCGCTCGCTGACTTTATAAATCTTGCCATCCACCTCGTTCTGCGTTCTCGGCACTAACGACAAGATTTCCATACCGGCTCCTACCTGCCAACCGGGTTTCTTATAATCCACCCCGAGATAGACTTCCGGCACGCAACTATTCTTGATATATTCCTCGCTCTTTCCGTTCGGTCCAGCCGATAGATATTGCAACTGCCATAGAACCGACCCGGTCAATTGCCACCCATTGTCCGTATAACGATAACGAATTTGCGGGCTGCGGTTAAAGGGCTGGAACGGAGCGCCGGTAGAAAGATTCAACATCTGTGGAAAGACCTCGCCAAATAGCGGATGCCATGTCTGTCCGATCAAGACAGCGGACTTGCCCCAATCCAGATTCACATAGGCATGACGGATACGGAGCACCGCCCAATTGCTACCCGAACCCCGGAAATCGGCCTCCAGTTTCAAGGAAGTCTTGGCCGAACCAACCTTCGGTCCTTGTACATCGATTCCCAAACGGGAGTAAAGCAGGTAAAAACTACCGTTCGGACTAGCGTTCAAGTCCTTGCCATCCGCATCCAACGCCACGTCCTTCGGATATAGGTGGAACAAACCATCCACGATCTCGGCATTCGCACGGGAATTATAGAACAAGTCTCCACGTACCTGTCCGTAAAATTTGTAAGAGAAATTTTTCTTTTGCGCCTGTACGCATACCGCCATACATAGGCCGATCAAAAGAAGCAAGTTGCGTTTCATTTCCATTCCGGTCAATCTATCTTTAAAAATAATACATCATCAAACCTAATATACGATGATTCGTTATCGCATGTGTTTGCTCGATACGTCCGCTCTCTAAGTCGGTCGTGCCATAATAAGCTGTCGCCGGACAATACTCGAAACCGAACTTCCAATGCGGTAAATTATACGATACGTTTAAGCTGACGGTTATTAATTGATCGATATCCAATCCCATACCATACACCTTATCCGCTGAGACCAAGGACTTCCCGGTTCCCAAATTCTTCGTATATCCGACGAAAACTCCCGGTCTCCATTTCGTTCCGTAGGCGAAATTCACCCATGTCGTAGAATGGCGAAAAGGCGTATATCCCTGCTCGCCCGTACGGGAGTCCACCGAGCTCACCCCGTAACCGCCCAATAAAGCGGTATGATCCAAGGCTGAGGCCATCAAGGTTTTCGCCGCAAAGGTATAGTTTCTTCCGCTATACTTCAAATGTGCCTCGTAAGAGAATGCGGTCATTCGCTCGTTCACCTTAAAAGTTTGCTCCTTCCATTCCGTGGAAGTACGGGGTTTCAAGGAGATCATATGAGCGCCGAGCCCCATCAACCAACCATCCGCAGGGGTAAAATCCGCCCCCACGAACATCTCCGGAATGCAGCTATTCTTAATATAATCCTCGCTCATGCCTTTCGGTCCGCTGGAAAGGTATTGTAATTGCCACAACACGGAAGCCGTCAATTGTACCCGGCTATTCGCCTTATACTGGTAACGGATCTGAGGGCTACGGTTGAAAGGCTGGAACGGCGCTCCGGTGGAAAGATTCAAGACATCCGGCATCACGGCGCCAAACAAGGGATGCCACGTGATCCCTACTAATACCGCCGATTTTCCCCAATCCAAGTTTACGTATGCCTGCCGGATACGTAACATCGTATTACTACCGGAAAAACCGCCAAAGTCCGTCTCTATCTTAGCGGAGGAACGAGCCTTGCCAATGTCGGGACCCGTCACGTCCAAGCCCAAGCGGGAAGTGAACGTATAGAAACTGCCATTCGGCGTGGCGTTCAAATCCTTGCCATCCGCATCAAAACTCTTATCCAAAGGATAGAGATAAAAGTTCCCATCGATCGGAGCCATATTAGCCCGGGAATTGTAGAAAAGATCTCCACGGACGAAGCCGTAGAATTTGTAAGTGAAGTTTTTTCTTTGCGCTGTCGTAGAAAATAAGGCTAGCATCCCCACGAGCAACAGGGTAATCTGTCTCATTATAATTCAGTTTGTTATTTTTCTTACCTTATAAGCCGCGAATGTATATATTTTTATGGATTCAATTTGAAGAAACGAAATATTATTTGTTCCTTTGCTTCCAAGTTGTAAGCCTTAAAGGTCAAATTAGATTAATATTGTAAACACCAGATAAAGAAAATGAGTACTAAAAAGTTTTTGCTAGAAGAAAAAGATATACCTACGGCATGGTATAATATCGTAGCGGATATGAAGAACAAACCGCTGCCGATCTTAAATCCACAAACTAAACAGCCCTTAAAGGAGGAAGATTTATATCCTCTATTCTCGAAAGGCGTCTCTCATCAAGAAATGAACACGACAGACACATGGATCGAGATCCCCGATGAAGTACGCGAGCTTTATAAGGTATGGCGACCGACTCCGTTGGTTCGTGCCACTGGATTGGAAAAAGCGCTGGATACGCCCGCTCATATCTATTTCAAGAACGAGAGTGTAAGCCCGATCGGTTCACATAAGTTGAATTCGGCCTTGGCTCAGGCTTATTATTGTAAACAAGAGGGTACGACAAATATCACGACCGAGACAGGCGCCGGACAATGGGGTGCCGCTCTTTCTTATGCGGCAAAAGCTTTCGGCTTGGAACTTGCCGTTTATATGGTAAAGGTTAGTTACCACCAGAAGCCCTACCGTCGTTCGATCATGCAGACTTTCGGAGCACAAGTTGTTGCCTCCCCGAGTATGAGTACGAAAGCCGGACGTAAGATCTTGACAGACCATCCTAATTATCAAGGTAGTCTAGGTACCGCCATCTCCGAGGCGGTAGAGCTGGCCATGCAGACACCGAACTGTAAATATACATTAGGTAGCGTATTAAACCACGTTATGCTGCATCAGACCGTTATCGGACTGGAAGCTGAGAAACAAATGGAAATGGCTGGCGAGTACCCCGATGTCGTTATCGGTTGTTTCGGTGGTGGTTCCAACTTCTCCGGTATCACATTCCCATTCCTGCGCCATAAACTAACGGAAGGTAAGGATATCCGGGTTATAGCGGCGGAACCGGCATCTTGCCCGAAACTTACAAGAGGGCAATTCCAATATGACTTCGGAGATGAGGCAGGCTATACCCCATTAATCCCGATGTTCACGTTGGGACATAATTTCTCTCCAGCGAATATCCATGCGGGAGGTTTGCGTTATCATGGCGCCGGCTCCATCGTCAGCCAGTTGATGAAAGACGAATTGATGAGCGCCGTGGATATCAAGCAATTGGATACCTTCAAGGCCGCTACCTTATTCGCACAAGCGGAAGGAATCATACCGGCCCCGGAATCATCCCACGCTATCGCCGCAGCTATCCATGAGGCAGAGCAAGCCAAGATCGAAGGTAAACCTCGTACGATCTTGTTCAACTTATCGGGGCACGGCTTGATCGATATGGCCGCCTACGACCAATATCTATCCGGTGATCTAACAAACTATGAGGTAACGGATGAGGAAGTAGCTAACAATTTGAAAGATTTGGAGAAAATCATCTGATAAAAACAAGAAAAGGGGCGATACCAAATCGCCCCTTTCCCCTATTTGTCTATGAAAGTCTTAATTTAAAGTATGTATTATGAGAAAATTTCTTCGTAATTAGTACTCGGGATAATCATGTTCTGGACATTTAAGCTAAAGTTTTTCTTTTTCTTATCCCACATACCGTAATTTGTCTTTATCTCTCCACTTTGATCATCATATTGATAAGTGATCTGATAGAATGGAACCCATTCATCGTTTGTCCGATCCCAACGAAACGCTTTCTTCTCGGAAACCTTGCCGTTCTCGTTGTACTGGAACTCATATCTTACCTGTTTGTTCAACAGTCCGTTTTCCTGTAAGAATACCACTTTAGAGATAATCTTACCATTCTCCTCTTTTGTATCATATAGATAATCTTTAGGAGACGCTGCGCTTATCGCTAAACTACACATGAAAGTAAAAACAAGCGCAAGAATACTTTTACCCCAAACTGATGTCTTCATACTATTTTAATTTATAAGGTTACTATCATTTTGTACCGCGAAGTAAGGAAGTTTCCCGACAATCACCAAAAGCAAAGTGACAAATCGTTAGCAATATCACAATATTTAACACATTCAAGACCTTCATTCCCTTCGATTCTCCCATGTTTACTGACATATTGTAAACCAAATCGTAAGTTCCCCCGATTTTTAAATATCTATTATTTACCACCAGCCGGATGTAACTTTCAAAAGAAAACTTTAGACACCGCTTTTTTAATAAATTAAAAATCTATTGATTAATAAATATATTCTTACTTTTGCAAAGGCAGAATGCAAATTGATTTCTTGACATGCGACAAATAATGAAACTATTTATCACATCCTTTCTTTTTATCCTATTCTCAGGATGTACAAAGGATGTATATGATCCTTCCAATAAAATTCCGGGAGAAGGTACTAATCCATTCTCAAAGGTAACAATTTCCTCTAATTTCGATTGGTCGATGATACAAATATCCCACCTTACCGTACAATCTTTCGACCCCTATGATGGCACCTATAATTATCTGGTAGAAGTATTTGATAAAAGTCCGGAAGATCAAGATGCGAATCTTCTCGCTACCGGGGTTTGCTCAAAGAAAACGCTTTTCGATAAGAAAATTATCTATCCAAAGGGAGAGTCGGATCAAGTTTACATACAATTGACGACCCCTACCGGATATCAAGTTACCGCTCCTGTCACCTTAACACCGGGTAATGATAATGTCTGTGCTTTCGATTCGTTAGCCGTATCGCAGGAAACAACCGCTACTCCGGTTAGCCGTACCCCGACCCGAAGCGTGTCTTCCACCTATACATTTATAATAGAAGACTCTTTCCCTAATTACGGAGATTATGATTTTAATGATGCCGTGATAAAAGTCCAGATGGAAACTTCCATGAAAGACGATTATGTACAATTCGCCAATATAAAACTGACTTTCCGTGCATTAGGTGGAACTAAGCGGGCCGGAGCTTTCATCCATCTCCCCGGCATAAAGTCCAAAGACATCCAAAAAGCCGAGTTAAATGGCTGGACCACGACTCCAGAATCGGAAACCGAGACTCCGGTTTATGCCCTATCGGATGATATACATGGATTATTCTCTTTTCATGAAATGATTAATACAGATAATGACCTTCCATATAGGGGAAAGCAAGAACGTTTGATCACCTTTTCGTTCGCAGCCGGTGCCTTAAAAGATTTGACCATTGATGACATCGATCTTTTCACGACCGTATTAAAGCGGGAAGGAGAGGTCTTACGCACGGAAATCCACCAACGTAATTATAGCTATACCCCCAAAGGGGTCAGATACCGTTATTACTCAAATGATAATTGCATATGGGCCTTAATGATACCGGATGATTTCAAATACCCTGTGGAACATGCTTTTATTGGTGATGCCTATCCGGATCTATTGAAATGGGTAAGTGGAGATAGCAAACATGTACAATGGTATAAAAGTAAGAATACGGTTGATAAGTGGATTTATACCCGAGAACAATAACAACCTAAAATCCTCCGTAAAATGAAAACGACCGCCATCTTATATCTTGCCTATCTGGCTTTATGCGTTCAGTGCTCAGTGCCGGAAAACAAGAGCACGAAAAAAGAGATTAATACTCAACCGATAAAGGTGGGTGTATTCGATGGGCATGGAGGAGCACAGACCTGTATTTGGGAAACTGTCGCCGCTATCCGGCTGGACCCGGAAATGGAGGTACGTACCATTACTACAGCAGATATAGCTAATAATGTGCTCGATTCGATCGACGCTATTATTATCCCGGGAGGAAGTGGCAAAAGTCAGTACTTAAACCTAGGGACCTTAAATCAACAACGTATCAAGGACTTCATCGCTAAAGGTAAAGGGGCTGTCGGGATCTGTGCCGGAGCCTATCTATTCTCGAATACTCCTGATTACACCTGTATACAGCTAAATGGACAGCAAGCGATCGACATCGAGCATGACAACCGAGGGCATGGAGCAGTACATGGACACATTCAAACACGGAATGCCGCCACACGGAGGTCTTGGAATCGGTCTGGAGCGTCTGACGATGAAACTGATCGGTGAAGATAATGTCAGAGAGACAACATTGTTCCCGCGTGATATGAGCAGATTAGAGCCATAGCCGGAAAGAAAGCAGAGAGGATAAGAAAAATGGCAAATATTATTTCGGATGAAACCATTGAATATGTAGGAATTCTTGCAAAACTGGAATTGAATGAAGAAGAAAAAGAGCAGGCAAAAAAAGATATGGGCGCCATGCTTGACTATATTGATAAATTAAATGAGTTAGATACCACAGGAGTTGAGCCGATGTCTCATGTTTTCCCGGTGACAAACGTATTTCGTGAAGACGTTGTCACGAATGGAGACGGAAGCG
>ERZ1106976.4147-NODE-4147-length-10478-cov-3.652020_pt1 | contig 10478 bp, 10 predicted proteins | sample MGYA00403687_ERZ1106976 | MGnify/ENA primary metagenome ERZ1106976 (study PRJEB35170, sample SAMEA104062446) | human gut metagenome | biome: human gut; feature: human-associated habitat; material: faeces | place: Denmark | collected 2013-02-22 ... | reverse complement strand
TCGACATTCAGAAATATCTGCGCGAAAAGGAAGACTACAGCGGAAGGGAACTTCTGTATGTGGGAAGCCTGATCCAGAGAAAGGGGCTGGACCTTCTGCTTCCGGCGCTGGCAGAGACGAGCGAGGACATTCACCTTACGATTGTTGGCGAGGGACAGGAGCGGGAGCTTCTTACGGAACAGGCGGGAAAGCTTGGAATTACCGACCGTATCCGCTTTTTAGGATATGTGGAGGGGGAGCCGCTGCGCGAACTGTACCACAACGCGGATGTCTTCATCCTGCCGACCAGAGAGGATTGTTTCGGACTCGTGATCTTAGAGGCGATGTGTGCGTCGCTTCCGGTGATCTCCTCAAAGTACGCCGACGGTGCGTTTGACCTGGTGGCGGAGGGGGAGAACGGCTACATCGTCGACCCGGAGGATACACATGCGTTTGCAGAGAAGATCGATCAGATTTTTGCGGACGAAAACCGTCTTAAGGAGATGGGAACGCGCAGCTACGAGCGCGCGCATGCATTTGCATTTGAAGAGGTGGCAAAGGGCTGTATCGATGCTCTCTGCTATGTGATGGGAAAGGCTGTCAGATGAAAAAAATATTGTTCAACGGACTTGGAAACCGCGGATGGATCGGCGGTTTGTACTACTTAAAAAATATCATATTCAGCTGTCTGGAGAGTGAGAAGATAAAAAAGGAATACCGTATTGTGGTATTGATCGACTCCGCACATGCGGATATTTTTACCTGCTTTGGGAACCGCATCGACCTGCATATCTACGACGGAACGAACAAGGCAAAGCTGGCGCTCTACGAGATGAATCTGATCTGGCTGCATGGCGTGAAATACTGCTACGCGCTGGAACTCAACAAGATCGGCAGTCTGTTTGCCTCACGCGGCATTTTCTGGATTCCGGATTTCCAGCACAAGACGCTGCCGGAATTCTTCCAGCCGGAGGAACTGGCGCGCAAGGACGTCACGGACCGGAAGATGACAGAACTTCCGAATACGCTGGTATTAAGCAGTGAGGATGCACGCCATGATCTGGAGCGTTTTTATCCGGAACACAAATGCAGGACGCAGGTGGTGCATTTTGTCTCCTATATAGAGCCGGAACTGCGCACGATCACGCCGGAGTTAGAGCGCGGGGTGGCGGACAAATTCGGACTGCATAAAAAGTACGTCTATCTGCCGAACCAGTTCTGGAAGCACAAGAATCATGTGGTCGCGGTGCGCGCGATCGAGCGCATCAAAAAGCGGGGACTTCTCGCGGATTATGATTTTGTGTTTACCGGCAATCTGGAAGACTACCGCAACCCGGAATACATCAATGAGCTAAAAGCGATCATGGAGACTGAACCGGTGGCGGGAAGCATCCGGCTTTTGGGCTTTGTGGAGCGCACGGAGCAGCTTTGTATTATGAAAAATGCCGCCTTTATCGTGCAGCCGTCCCTCTGCGAAGGCTGGGGAACGGTGCTGGAGGACGCCAAGGTGTTAGATAAGGCAGTGCTGTTGTCGGACATTCCGGTACACAGAGAGCAGAAGAATGAAAAATGCACACTCTTTGATCCGCACGATCCGGATGCACTGGCAGATCTGATCGTGGAGACGGCAGAGAGGGCAGACCGGCCGGAAGAAGCTGCATATTTTGCAGGAGATATGATGGCGGGAATGGCAAACATGTACCGCGAGGCGGGAGAGTACGCGAAGGCATTGGAGAAGATTTTCGTGTAATGGAAGATGGCCTTGTGCCGGAGGATGAATATGAAGAAAATGGTGATAACCGGTGTCAACGGATTTATCGGGAGACACGCAAAGGAATATTTTGAAAAAGAATACGAGATCACAGGACTGGATCTGGCGGCAAATTACTGTGGAGACAGGCAGCCGGGTGACACCATGGCCTACTATCAGTGCAACATGTCGCAGGAGTCCGCGGAGATGGCGGCGATCTTTACCGGCGTGCAGCCGGATGTGATTCTGCACTGCGCGGGAAGCGCCAATGTCGGGGCTTCGGTGGTCAATCCGATGGCAGATCTCGATGGCAATCTGCACAGTCTCTATCAGCTGCTTCTGGCATTGAAGTCATTTGAAAAAAGACCGCAGATCATTTTCCTCTCGAGTGCCGGAATCTACGGCAATCCGAGACAGCTTCCGGTGCGCGAGTCAGACGCTGCGGCGCCGATGTCCCCCTATGGGCTGCACAAGCACATGGCGGAGGAGCTCTGCGAGTATTACAACCGGATTCACGGCTATCGCATCCGCAGCATCCGTATTTTTTCTGCTTACGGCAACGGACTGCGCAAGCAGCTGCTGTGGGACATCTATCAGAAATATCAGAACACCGGAAGAATCGAACTGTTCGGAACCGGCGAGGAGACGCGAGATTTCATTCATGTCTCCGATATTGTACGTGCGATCGAACTGATCCTTGCCTATGACGGACCGGAGAACGTCATCAATGTCGCGAACGGGGAGGAAGTATCGATCCGCGAGCTGGCGGAGATCTATGCCGGAAAGCTGGGCGCGGATGCGGACGTCGTATCCTTTAACGGCATGGTCAAGGAGGGCGACCCGCGCAACTGGAGAGCGGATATCTCCCTGTTGAAAAAGCTGGGATATGAGAAACACATGGCACTTTCCGACGGCATAGAAGCATACGTGGAATGGGCGAGAGAGCAGGAGTAGACGGACATCGGCAGGAGGAGAGACATGGCTGAGAAAAAAACGGCGCCGGTGATTTTATTTACCTACAACAGACCGGAGCACACCAGACGCACCATAGAAGCGCTGGCGAAAAATGAACTGGCGCAGGACACGGAACTGTTCGTGTTCTCCGACGCGGCAAAAAAAGAGGCGGATCGGGGCAAAGTACAGGAAATCCGCGACTACGTGGCGCAGGCAGGCGGCTTTTTCAAAGTGACGCTGATTGCGCGGGAGGAAAATTACGGGCTTGCCAGAAACGTGATCGAGGGTGTGACGGAGATCATAGAGCGCTATGGTACCGTGATCGTTCTGGAGGATGATCTTGTGACGAACCGCTATTTCCTGCGGTTTATGAATGATGCGCTCTCGCGCTACGAGAAGAATCCCAAGGTGACCGGCGTGACCGGTTTTTCCCATTTTGCGGATACGGTCACACTGCCGTGTGAATCCTATTTTCACACGCTGACCGGGACAAGCTGGTCATGGGCGACCTGGGCAGACCGTTGGCGGCATTTTGATGCGACATGCAGCGACTGGACGCGGATGAAAGAGGATGCAAAGCTGCGCCGCCGCTTTAATTACGATAACACTTACAATTTCTATAAGATTATGAAGGACCAGCAGACGGATGCGGGGACGAATTCCTGGGCGATCCGCTGGTACTGGACGAATTTTAAACGGGACGGCTACATCCTCTCACCGCTGCGCTCGCTGGTGAGCAACGAGGGATGGGACGGAAGCGGCGTTCACTGTGGAGAGAGCAGGGAACCGGTCTTTGACCACCATCTGGCGACGGATCACGCGGTCACGGAATTCCCGGATGAGGTGGCGGAGCGTCCCGAGGTACACCGGCTGATGAAGCGGGCGCTGCTGCATGAATCGGAGCCGAACCTGTTAAAACATATCTATCACATTGTGTTTCGCAGAAACTATATCGGTCAAATATAGGATTGCGCAGCAAGACACAGAGTGCAGAACGTGGAGAGAATCAGATGAAAGTATTAGCGATATTTACCTGTTATAACCGAAGAGAGCTGACCAGGCAGAGTATGGAGCTGCTCGGGCAGAACAAAAATGTCACCTTTGATTATGTGATTGTCAATGACGGCAGCACGGACGGCACGGATGAGATGCTGGCGGCGATGCCGTATGAGATCGATTTAATCAACGGCGACGGCGGACTGTTCTGGAACCGTGGCATGTATGAGGCGATCGAGCACGCCAAAAAGGTGCATCCCGATTACGAGTATTATATGCTGATGAACGACGACACGAAGTTTGTGCCGGGCATTTTTGACGAGATGCTTCCATTGTTTGCGCCGGATAAGGTCATGGTCGGGGCGATGTGTGGGGATGACGGCAGGATGAGCTACGGCGGCATCAAGTACGTCAAGGGCATCAAGTACAAAAAATACGGCCCAGAGGCGCAGGACATCTGTTTTGACACGTTTAACGCGAACTGCGCGGTCATTCCGCATGACATTTTCATGAAAGTGTCGATTGACCCGTTTTATCAGCACAGTATCGGTGACTTTGATTACGGACTCGCCATCAGCCGGATGGGATATGAGATCCGTATTTTCCCGAAGTTCATCGGGCAGTGCAACGACGGCAGCCTAAAGGGAACCTGGCAGGACGAGTCACTGCCAAGGATGCAGCGCATGAAGCTCAAGGAGAGCAGAAAGGGACTGCCGTTCCGGGACTGGTTCCATTTCCTGCACAAGTATTTTGGACTCGGAACGGCAATCGTGCGTTCCATCACCCCGTATGTCCGCATTATCCTTGGCACGAAGACCAGATACTCGGGCGCATAAGAATTCAGGGAGACAGTGCCGATGAGAACGATTTGCTATGTCATCTTAAATTACAAAACATACGAGGAAGCCGCCGCATGTGCAGAGTCGATCCTTTCGACGCAGACCTGGAAAAACATGCACATTGTCATCGTGGACAACGGTTCCGGAAACGGGAGCGAGGAGTGGCTTGTGGAGCATTTTTTCGATGAAAAACGGGTGCGCGTGATCGCGTCGGGAGAGAATCTCGGATTTGCCAGAGGGAACAATCTAGGCATCCGCTATGCGAGAGAGCACTATGATCCGGATCTGATCGTCGCTGCAAACAGCGACATCCTGTTTGAACAGCCGGATTTTTGTGAGCGCCTGTTTGAGATCTACGACAGAAAGCCGTATGCGATACTGGGCGCGGATGTTGTGGACGCGACCCGCACGCAGCACTTTAACCCGGTGGCGGAGAAGCGCAGTTATACCTTGAACTATATGCGAAAGCAGATCGTATCATCCTGGATCCGGGCGATGAGCTACCGGATGTCCAGGCTGCTTTTGGGGAAGAAGAATGGAGGCGATCTGTCGCGGAGCACCGGAGCGACCCGCGAGGTGGACGGCGAGGCGGTAGCGGCGGACAGCAGAGTCGGCGAGGAGCGCGAGGGAGTGCTGCTCCACGGATGCTGCCTTGTGTTTTCAAGAGATTTCTTCAAAGTGTATGATGGCTTCTGGGAAGGCACCTTTTTGTATGCGGAGGAGGAGATTCTCTACTATCTGGCGGCAAAGAGCGGACTGCGGATGCTGTATTCGCCGGAGGTCATCTGCATTCATAAAGAGGCTGTGACGACAAGGAAGCTGTATAGCGATGTATGCGACGCCAAGATTTTTTACTATACACAGATCACCAAATCGTACCGGGCGTTTCTCGGTCTGATGAAAAAATATGAAAAATAAGATAACGATCGTCTGCTGCTACAACGACAGGAAACAATACGAGAGGCTACAGGCATCCCTTGCAAAACAGAATACCGGGTATGAGCTGATCGGCATGGACAATTGCCACGGGCAGTATGCATCGTGCAGCCTTGCACTGAATGCCGCGACGGCGCGCGTGGAGACGGAGTATGTGATCTACGCCCACCAGGACGTCGAACTTCCAAAGGAGGATACGCTCGCGCGGTTTGCCGGATACCTGGCGCAGACCGGGGAGGCGGATCTGCTGGGTGTTGCCGGGATTGTGCCGGGGGCGATTCCGGGAAGGAAGAAGTACTTTGGCGAGGCCGAGGGAATCGTTTTATCCGGAGTACAGCACGGCGAAGGAGAACTTGCCGCAGCCGGCGAGCAGGCATTTTCCGGGATGAGGGCGTGCGATTCGCTGGATGAATGTTTTTTCGGCGGGCACACGACACATTTCAAAAAGAATCCGTTCGATGAAAAGCTGTGTGATAACTGGCATCTGTACGGCGTGGAGCGCTGTCTGCATACCAGATGGCACGGCGGGAATGTCTATGTCTGTGACGTGGCGCTGATCCATCACTCGACGGGGCATATCAATCACGCATACAACGAGAATTTCCGCCGGCTGGCAAAGCGCTACGCCGGAATGCAATGTATCAGAACCGTGTGCGGCAGCAGTAAAACCGGGGTCTGGCACCGGAATGTGTTTTATTGGAAGAGGGAACTTCTGATCCGCCTCGGGCGGCTGGGATAGACAGAATCATAGAGGAAGAACGTATGGCAGAGAAGAAATCACTGGTAAAAAACTCTATATTTAATATGATCTATAAGGGCTTTACGGCCCTTTTTCCGCTTATTACCACTTCCTATATCTCGAGAGTTCTTCTTCCGGCGGGCGTGGGACGCGTCGGGTATGCCAACACGATTGTGGCATATTTTGTGCTGATTGCGTCGCTCGGGATTCCGACCTACGGCGTAAAGGCGATCGCGCAGAGCGGTGAGACAAAGGAGGGGCGAAGCCGCACCTTCTGGGAACTGTTTTTTATCAATCTTGCCGCGACACTGATGTGCATTGTGGCGTACTATGTGTTTGTGGACAATTTTCCGCATTTTGCGGACCGGAAGCTGCTGTTTCAGATCATGGGTCTGATGCTGATTTTAAATATTTTTAACATTGACTGGTTCTATCAGGGAATGGAGGAGTACAGTTATATTGCGACCAGAAGCATCATCGTGAAAATTCTTTCGTTTGTGGCGATGCTTCTGTTTGTAAAGAAGGCAAAAGATTATGTGATCTACGCTTTTATCCTCTGCGTGGCGACGGCGGGAAACAACCTGCTAAATGCGTGGAATCTGCGGAAATATATCGGAAAACCGGACGCGGGTCTGCATCCGGGCAGGCATTTAAAGCCGGTGCTGATCCTGCTGGCGTCCACGATCGCGACGGAGATCTACACGATGTTGGATACCATCATGCTGGAATATTACCACGGGGAGACGTGCGTGGGATATTATTCCAATCCGGTGAAGATCGTACGTATGACCTACACGGTGGTGATCGCGCTTGTGGCGGTTTTTTATCCGCGCATCAGCTATCACTACAAGCAGAAAGAATATGACAGATGCAACGAACTGCTCAGCCGGGGTTTTAAGATTATGCTTCTTCTGGCACTGCCGTGTACGGTTGGAATTGGCATTACGGCAGAGTATATCGTGCCGTTTCTGTTCGGAGAGGCATTTCTGCCGTCGATCGGAACACTGCGGATCTTGAGCGTGCTGGTGCTGGTGTTCTCGGTGGCGTATTTCCTGGGACACATCGTGCTGATCGCAACCGGGCAGGAACAAAAAATTCTTCACGCAACGATTGCGGGGGCGGTAATCAATGCAGCAGTCAACTTCCTGCTGATTCCGTCCATGCAGCAGAGCGGTGCCGCGATTGCATCCGTTCTGTCGGAGATCGCCGTGACCACAGTGCTGGTGTGGCATGCAAGATGCAGCTATCACCTTGCGATCGGCAGGAACTATGTCATCAGTCTGGGCGCGGCGCTGGCAGCGATGACGGCTGTGGTGTTTTTGCTGAAACGTCTGACATGGACGGTGCCGGTCATGCTGTTTGTTCTGATTGCGGCGGCGGCAGCGGTCTATTTCGGCTGTCTGCTCCTTTTCCGGAACGACACCGTGATGGAGCTGTTGCACAAAGGGCTTGAACGGTTACAAAATCGCTAGAAACTATGGATAAAGGGAAAACATATGAAAACAGATGAAAAGCAAATCAGGCATGGTGTGGCACTGCTGGCAGTGATTATATTGATTCTTGCTATTACGGGAGGATATATGGCGATTGACCGTTATCTGGTCGGGGATGAGGTCGTTACCTATGGCATGGCGAACAGTACGGATAAAGGATGGATGCTGTCGACCGGACGAATCCGTGCATATTTTGAAGAAGAGATTCTCACGGACTCTGTACCGCAGACAATTCAAAACATTACAGCATTCGGATTGGATCTCGCAAAAAACAGGCGGGGAGCCGCTTATTTTTCGTATCCCAGACCGGAAGAATGCGGCTGGTATGGGAAAGAGCAGATCAGCGGATGGTTCTCGATTCGTGAGGATGAGCGCTTTCATCTGGGGGATGTCTACCTGAACGCGATGGGGGATGATGCCAATTCCTATCTGTATTATGAACTGGTGCATCTGTCTGGCTCAATATTCCCCGGGATCAGTGCAACAAAATGGAGTGCTTTTCTGGTCAATGCAGCGGCACTTGTGGCGGTATTGGTTTTGTTGTATGGCATTGCCGGATACTTTACTGCGGATACAAAAAGGAAACTTATGGTGTGTCTGTTGTTTGGGTGTTCGGTGGGATGTCTGGATTTAAGTACATATCTGCGTGCTTATATGCTTGCCATGGCATTTCAACTCGCACTTTTGCTGGTGCACTTAAAATTATATCAGGCGATACGGAATGGGATGGAAAAAGCCGTGCGGCGGGATATTGTGGGGCTGCTGATACTCTATCCGCTGGGATATATTGCACATTATACAACCGGAGTCTGGGCGGCAGTGCTTGGTATTGCAACACTGGTCTGGCTGGGGAAAAATCTGACAGGGCAGGCGAGAAAAAAGAATATGAGACGCTATGTCATCTGTGGCATTCTGGCAATTGGAATCGGCATTCTGCTTGATCCGATGTCTGTGCTGGGGTTGTTTTCAAAGCTTTCGGGAACTGGAACATCACTGGCACAGGCAATTAAGGAGAGTGTCTCGGGATTTGCCGGTGCGGTGTTTGGAAATGTATTGTGGATGGTGGGATTTTTCATTTTGTTTGTCATAAATCTTGTTCAAGCCGTTAGAAAAGCGGAGAAAAAAGATACCCGGCTGGTCTGGCTGGAATGGCTTCTGGCGGGCTATTGTGCATTGATTGTCCTGACTACCCGTTTTCCCTATTTTAAGGTGGCATATCCGCTGATGTTTCTTGTGATTGTGATGGAGTTGGGATTTTTGGCGGAGATAATCCAAAGACCCCGCAGGATCAGAATGATATATTCCATACTTGCGGTAGTTTTCATCGGCAGCAGTCTGGTGTATACTTATTATAACAAGAATACGGAAGTGCGGGTAAGTGATCAGGTTGAGGCGGCGCTTGAAGCAGCAGATACGGATCGGCTGCTTCTGATCCGGGAGCATGCGGAAGGGTACGAGTGCTTTCCGTTACTCGGCCGTTATGAGAGTGTTTATGTGTTGACGTATGGAGAAGAGAAATTGGATGCATTGCTTGCAGACACACAGATTGGTGAGCAGAAGGATATTACAATTCTGATTACAAACACAAAGGCAGATGCACAGACTTTCCAGAACTGGGAATCCGGACATGGTTTCGAGGATGAGATGGATGTTTTGTGCAAGACCGGAAAATATGAAGTTATAAAGTGGCATAAAGAATAGAAAAAGGAAAAAACGTATGAATTCTGCTTTGGGTATCGTCATTGGATTGGCGCTGTTAAGTTGCATATTCTGGATATTGGGGGCGGGCGTCTGCCGCCTTATGAAGCGGCAGGAAGACCTGGGTTTTTTGTGGCTTCTCGGCATGGCGGTTTTTCTCGGACTTTTCTCCGTTGTGGATATTCTGGCTGAGGCGGGCGGTGTGGCGTTTCATGTGCTTTTTTACACAGCACTCGGCGAGTTTGTGCTTGTGCTTGCCAAAGAGTTGTGTGAAATGATTGCTTGGGATTCAAAAGAATGAGAAATCTCGTAGTTGTGTACCATAAATGTCACATACCGATAAATGTCAAAAAATTCTTATGAAAACCCGTTGACTTTTGTTTTTGAATGACTATAATGAAAATTACAAAACGCAATAAATGTTGCATATTGTAAAAGGGGTATACAATGCAAGTAAAAAACAAAGAAACGATTGATAAGATTTTGAACATACTCAACGAGAGTTTGCGTGAGAACAACGGCACTCCGTCTATATACGAAATTGCCGACGCGATAAACGTAAATCCTTCTACGGTCAGCAGATATATCAACTATTTGGTGTCCGAAGGCATTATCGAGAGAAAAGGCAAGCATTGCAATCTCACTACATCGAAGTTTGCCAAAGCTATGTCCAACGTAACGGCGTGCCCGATTGTCGGCGACATTGCATGCGGCTCTCCGATACTTGCGGAAGAAAATATAGAATCGTATGTGTCAATCTCTACCGAGTTCTTCGGTCCCGGAGAGTACTTCATACTGAAAGCAAAAGGCGAAAGTATGATAAATGCGGGCGTAAACGACGGAGATTTGGTTGTTATACGCAAGCAAGATACTGCAAACGAAGGACAAATAGTGGTTGCACTCACGGATGACGGAGAGGCTACGTTAAAGCGATATTTTTTGGATAAAAAACACAAACTAATAAGGTTGCATCCCGAAAACGATGCACTTCAAGATATGTTCTACAAGAACATTCAAATTCAAGGCATAGCCGTAAAAGTAATAAAGGACTTGTTATAAAGGAGCAATATGGAAAAGCAACGGACTTATCTTTG
>ERZ1106976.4145-NODE-4145-length-10478-cov-13.361220_pt1 | contig 10478 bp, 6 predicted proteins | sample MGYA00403687_ERZ1106976 | MGnify/ENA primary metagenome ERZ1106976 (study PRJEB35170, sample SAMEA104062446) | human gut metagenome | biome: human gut; feature: human-associated habitat; material: faeces | place: Denmark | collected 2013-02-22 ... | reverse complement strand
AAGGCTATTACGAGCACGGCGCAGTCGCCTTTGAGGGGACGAAGATCGTCGAAGTAGGCGAGGAAGCGATGCTTCGCGCCAAGTATCCCGACGCCGAGATCATCGACGCCAAGGGCGGCGTCATCATGCCCGCGTTCATCAACGCGCACACGCACATCTACTCCGCCCTCGCCCGCGGCCTTTCCATCGTCGGCAACAACCCGACGAACTTCTACGAAGTCCTTGACGGCACATGGTGGGCCATCGACCGCCACCTGATGATGGACGGCACGCGCGCGTCCGCCGCCGCGCTGTACATGGACTCCATCAAGCAGGGCGTGACGACGATCTTCGACCATCACGCCTCCTACGGTGAGATCCCCGGCACGCTCCACACGATTGCCGAGGAGAGCAAGCGCCTGGGCCTTCGCTCCTGCCTGTGCTATGAGGTCTCAGACCGCGACGGCGAGGAAAAGTGCTTACAGGCCATTCAGGAGAACGCCGATTTTATCACCGAATGCGAAAAGAATAAGGACCCGATGCTCGCGGCAATGTTCGGCGGCCACGCGCTGTTCACGATCTCCGATAAGACCTTCGACCGCATGGTCGCGGCCAACAACGGCCGCACGGGCTATCACATCCACGTGTCCGAGGGCATGAACGATGTGTACGACTCCCTCCAGAACTATGGCCGCCGCCCCGTCCAGCGCTTGCAGGATCACGGCATTCTTGGTCCCAAGACCATCCTCGGCCACTGCATCCACGTCAACACCGCCGAAATGGAGATCATCAAGGAGACCGGCACGATGGTCGTGAACAATCCGGAATCCAACATGGGCAACGCCATCGGCATCTGCCCCGTCCTCCAGCTCTACAAGCGCGGCATCCTCCTCGGCATGGGCACCGACGCCTACACCAACGATATGCTCGAATCCCTTAAGGTCGCCCTCTGCTCCCAGCGCAGCCAGAACTGCCTGCCGAACGTCGGCTGGTGCGAGGTCACGGACATGCTCTTCAAGAATAACGCGAAGATCGGTGAAAAATACTTCCCCGACACGCTCGGCGTGCTGAAGCCCGGCGCGGCAGCGGACATCATCGTCATGGACTATAAGCCGTTCACCCCGTTCTCCGACGAGAATATCGACGGCCACATGATCTTCGGCATGACGGGCCGCCAGTGCCAAACCACCATCGCCGCCGGCAAGACCCTCATGCTCGACCGCGAGCTCGTCGGCATCGACGAAGAAGCCGAAAATGCGCACATTCTTGAAGCGGCAAAGAAGCTTTGGGGCGACTTAAATCACAGAAAATATTGATTAGGAGTTTCATATGGCTATTCCGGAATTACAGGAAGAATTTGCTCAATACTTAACAGCAAATTACAACTATTCTCATCCGCGCCACATGGCAAGCGAGGTTTTCTACTCCTATCGGCACGACATTGGCATCCCGTTTGAAGAAATCTTTCGAAGTGATACATCAATGGAGCACGCCAAAGAATTGCTGATTCAATATTTTGAACGTATCGGGCGTAAGTCTCCTAAAGGACACGCTCAGGTTCACTATAACGATTGGATAAGATTCAAAGAATTCTTAGAACATAAATCCTCCAGATAGCCTCTATGTCGTCACAAAAAATGATTCATTGACAGTCCCCTGCTTCCAACGGCAGAGGCCGTCATCTACATCCAGCCAGCGACAGTGGAGACAGAAGCAACCCAAATCGTAACGATTCAAGCGCCATCATTTCTTGCAAAAGAGCAATTCACCCCGCGCACCCCCATAATTCTCTCTTGGGGTTCCAAAGGGGCCATTCTCTTTTGCAAAGAGAATGGCCCCTTTGACTTCCCGCCACAGTATCCGCGGCCCATCGGAGGCCCGCGCCTCCACTTTTCCCGCCGCCTTTGCGGCATTCAAACGAAAGGAGCACCCCCTTATGTCTGAAAAAATGTATCCCATTCCGTTCGACTCTCTGATGAACTGGGTGACGAGCGAATACGCGCAGTGCGGCGATGTGTTCGGCGTTCATAAGCACTATCACGGAAGCGGCAAGAGCCTGCCGATCTTCGGCGAGCGCATCGAAACACCGTTTGGCCCCGCCGCCGGCCCCAACAGCCAGCTTGCGCAGAATATCATCGCGGCCTATGCCGCCGGCGCGCGCTTTTTCGAGGTCAAGACCGTGCAGAAGATGGACGGCGCGGAGCTTGCCGCCTGCGTTCCCCGTCCCTGTATCCTCGCCGCTGACGAGGGCTACAACCAGGAGTGGTCGACCGAACTGACCGTGCAGCAGGCGCAGGACGAGTACATCAAGGCCTGGTGCGCGCTCAAGGTCATGAGCAAGGTCTACGGCTTCGGCGATCCCGACGGATTCGTTTTCAATATGTCCGTCGGCTATGACCTGGACGGCATCAAGGGCCGCAAGATCAACACCTACATCAACAGCATGATGGACGCGGGCAAGACCGCGCAGTTCAAGGAATGTAAAAAAGTCCTGACCGAGCTCTTCCCCGAGGAAAAGGACTTCATTGCGGCCATCTCCCCCAATGTTTCCCGCTCCGTTACGCTCTCCACGCTCCACGGCTGCCCGCCGCAGGAGATCGAGCGCATCGCAAGCTATCTTCTCAAGGAAAAGCATCTGCACACCTTCGTCAAGTGCAATCCGACCATTCTTGGCTACAAAACCGCGCGCAGCATCCTCGATTCCATGGGCTATGACTATGTTGTCTTTGATGAGCATCACTTCAACGAAGACCTCCAGTGGGAGGACGCCGTGCCGATGTTCGAGCGGCTGCAAAAGCTCGCGGACAAGCACGGCCTCGAGTTCGGTCTCAAGCTCTCCAACACTTTCCCCGTCGACACGACGCGCGGCGAGCTTCCCAACGAGGAAATGTACATGTCCGGCCGCAGCCTCTTCCCGCTGACGATCGAGATGTGCAATCGCATCTCCCGCCAGTTCGGCGGCAAGATGCGCATTTCGTTCGCAGGCGGCGCGGACTACTTCAACTGTGACAAGCTCTTTGCCGCCGGCATCTGGCCCATCACCGTCGCCACCACCATCTTGAAGCCCGGCGGCTACAACCGCCTGCACCAGATGGTCGAAAAGGTCGAGGATATGCCCTATCGCGCATTTTCCGGCAACGACCCTGCCGCGATCTCCGACCTTGCCGCCTCCGCGCTGCACGACTTCCACCACCTCAAGGCAATCAAGCCGCTCCCCTCGCGCAAAAAAGATGAACAGGTGCCGCTGCTCGACTGCTTTACCGCCCCCTGTAAGAGCGGCTGCCCCATCGAGCAGGACATTCCCGAATATCTTGAGCTCTGCCGCAAGGGGCTCTACGGCCCGGCGCTCCGCCTCATCACCGAGAAGAACGCCCTGCCGTTTATCACCGGCACCATCTGCGCGCACCGCTGCCAGGGCAAGTGCTCGCGCAACTTCTATGAGGAATCCGTCCACATCCGCGAGACGAAGCTTCTTGCCGCAGAAAAGGGCTACAGCGCGCTTATGGCGTCGCTCCGTATGCCAGAGCCCGTTGACGACAAGAAGGTCGCCATCGTCGGCGGCGGTCCGACCGGTATCGCCGCGGCGTACTTCCTCGGCCGCGAGGGCGTTCCTACCACGATCTTTGAGCGCGAGCGCAAGCTCGGCGGCGTGCCGCGCTATGTCATCCCCGCCTTCCGCATCAGCGACGAGGCCATCGACAAGGACATCGCGCTCATGGAGCGCTACGGCATCGAAGTGAAGCTCGGCAAGCCCGCCCCCTCCGTCGGTGAGCTCAAGAAGATGGGCTACACGCACATTCTGATGGCCACCGGCGCGTGGAAGCCCGGCAAGCTCGACATTGAGGGCAATGTGCAGGGCGTGATCGAATGGATGAAGAAGATGAAAAAGCAGGTCAAGCCCTGCCTGCACGGCAACATTGTCATCGTCGGCGCGGGCAACACCGCGATGGACGCCGCGCGCGTTGCAAAGCGCATGGGCGCGCATGCGACCATCCTCTACCGCCGCACGAAGAAGTTCATGCCCGCCGACGAGCACGAGTTACAGCTCGCCATCGCGGACGGCGTGGAGTTTGTCGAGCTGGCCGCGCCCGTCAAGCAGAGCCGCGGCAAACTCCTGTGCGATAAGATGATCCTCGGTGAGCCGGACGAGAGCGGCCGCCGCAGCCCCGTCAAATCCGGCGAACAGTTCACCATTCCCTGCGACATGGTCATCTCCGCCGTGGGCGAGCAGGTCGACGCTGAGCTGATGGCCGCAAACGGCATTGAGATGGAGCGCAAGGGTCCCGCGTTCGAGACAAACATTCCCGGCGTGTACTGCGCGGGCGACGCGCACCGCGGCCCCGCCACCGTGGTCGAGGGCATTGCCGACGCCGCGCGCTTTGCCGAGATCGTCGTCGGCTACCCGCACGTTTACGACATCCCCGCCGAGGCTGATGTGACCGAGTTCGACGCGCAGAGCAAGAAGGGCGTGCTCTCCATGGCAAGCAAATGCAGCTGCGACGGCGAGCGCTGCCTGCAATGCTCCACCGTGTGCGAAAACTGCGTCGATTCCTGCCCGAACCGCGCGAACGTGGTCATCAAGATGGCCGACGGCTCGCACGAGATCGTCCACGTCGACAAGATGTGCAACGAATGCGGCAACTGCACGCAGTTCTGCCCCTACGCCAGCGAGCCCTGCCACGACAAGTTCACTCTTTTTGATACGCGCGAGGACATGGACGAGAGCGAGAACTACGGCGTGCTCTTCGAAGAGGACGACAAGATCCGCCTGCGCTACGAGGACGGTGTAAAGGAATATGACTTAGCATCCTGCGACAACGATCTTCCCGTTGAGCTGGAGGCACTCATCCTCACCGTGCGCGATAAGTACAGCTATCTCTACCTGTAAGCAAAATGAAAAACGAGGGAGCCGGTGCGATGCACCGGCCCCCTCTTCCCTATTGTAAGCAAAAAAAGAGCGCTGCTTGAAGCAGCGCTCTTTTCGTTGTTCTGTGCTTTGCCTTACTTCTCGATCAGGGTGAGCTGATAGAGGATCTTGGCGATCTGCGCGCGGGTCAGGGACGCGGCAGGCTCGAAGGTGGTCTCGGTCATACCGCTGATGACCTTCGCGTCAACGAGCGCCATGACATAACCGTCGGTGCAGTCAGTGAACTTGCTCTCGGTCTTGGACTCGGCAAGCTTGTTGAGCTTGGCAGCGACCTGGCAGAACTCGAGACGGGAGATGGCCTTCGCACCATCGAGATCGGCGGCAACGAGGCCCAGCTCAGCAGCCTTGGCGATGGTATTCTTGCTCCAGTCGGCGCCGGTAGCGTCCGCAGCCTTGAGATCGCCGTGGCTGACAAGCAGGAGCTTGAGCGCGGCAGCCCAGGTCAGGGTATCGTTGGGCGCATAGGTGGTAGCGGAGGTGCCGTTGATGATGCCGTCATTGTAGAGGTCGATGACATACTGGCCGAACCAGGAGGAAACCTTGACATCCTTGAACGGGTTCAGCAGGATACGGCCCTGAGGCGCGGCATACTGCGCACCGATCACGCCCTTGAGCTCGGTGGTGACGTACTCCATCACAGCCTCGTCCAGAGGGATACCGGTGTCGAACTTCGCGGTAGCGGCCTTGAAAGCATAATAGGTATCGCCGCCGGCAGCGCTGAAGTCATTGGTAACGACCGCATAGGTATCGTCCGCCTTGAACTCCTTGCCGTTGATGCTGTTGATCGTCACGCGGTTGATGCTCTTGGGGCCATAGTAGGTGGAAGCGGGATAGGTCTCAGCATTGGCGTCATAGGCGACAGCCGTAGAAATGGTGTAGTTGATGCCGGCAACCTGCGGGAAGCCGCCGACGGGCAGGCTGTAGGTGGAAGCCTCGAGCACTTCGAGCAGCTCTTCGCCAGTAATGTAGATCGTAACGACCGTGTTGCCGAACGGCAGAACGGTGTTGATGTCCTTCTTGGTGACGTCGCCCGGCTCGATGGCAGCGCGAATGCCGCCGCCGTTGGTGATGGCAACCACATGGTCAGCATCGACCGTCAGACCTTCCTTGTTCTGCATGACCTTCCAGAGCATTGCATCGGTAATGAGATCGCCGTTGTTGGTCTCGCTGTCGCGGTTGCCGTTGGGGGCCTTCGCGCCGTTGAGCGTGACCTCGCTCTTGGCAAACACAACATCGTATTCCGCGTTGACACGGTCAATGATCTTCTGCGCGGCGGCGGCAACGGTCGCGTCCTTGGCAGTGTCTTCCTTGATCTCGAAGAGGGAGTTGCTCTCGATCTTCTTGGTGGCGTTGTCGATGACGATCACGCCGATGTTGGCAAACGCGGTACCGGTGGACTGAATGGGCTCGCCCTTCTCGCCCTTGGTCATCACGGTGTGGGAGTGACCGTCGATGATGAAGTCAATGCCCTTGACGGCGGCATAGAGATCGGTGGAGCGATAGGGAGCGGACTCAGCGTCGATGCCCAGATGCGCAAGGCAGATGACAACGTCGGCGTCCTTGAGCGCCGCGACCTGATCGGCGGCAGCCTTGGTGAAGGCGTCACCGGTCGCAAAGGTCAGACCCTTGATGAGCGCAGGGTTGGCCTTGGTCTGGGTCTCGGGGGTCTCCATGCCGAAGAAGCCGACCTTCACACCGGACTTGGTGGTGTAGGTGTAGTTCGCATCGAAGATGGGGGTGCCATCCTCATTGAAGACGTCCGCGCAGACGACCTTGAACTTGGCCTTGCTCATGTTTTCCTTGAGCTGGGCGTAGCCGTAGTCGAACTCGTGGTTGCCGAGGGTAACGACATCGTAGCCGGCGGCATTCATCATCGTGACCGCATCAGCGCCCTTGGTGACACTGACATAGGTCTTGCCCTGGCTGTAGTCGCCGGCGTCGACGAGAATGACCTCGGCGCCCTTGGCCTCATAGTCGGCCTTGAGCGCAGCGATGTAGGCATAGCCCTCGACTGCACCGTGCACATCGTTGGTGTGCAGAATGACAGTCTTGCCCGCCATCGTTGCTTCGGTCTTGGTTTCGGCATCCGTTGCCGCTGCCGGGTCCTCGATCGCAAAGCCGGTCACAGTCAGACTGAGAACCATTGCCATTGCGAGCAGGACGGATAGGAACTTACGCATAGTGTTTTCCTCCTCTTTTTTTCACTCCACACTTCTCTGCCCGCCGCCGTGACGCGCAGCTTCTTCACATCTTATCTCTCACCGTCGTCAGCACGCAAAAATATCCGGTTTTGTACAGTTCAGAGCGGAATGTAGTATGGCCTTATTATATCGTGCAACTGTCTTTTTCTCAATACCCCATTCACCTGAAATTCCAACAAAAATCTTGTTGCATCTCACATTTTTTCTTCTTTCTATGGAAATGAAGGCGAGAATATGCTATGCTGACTTTATCTTGGAACAGTATTTTTCCATAAGGAGGTCTCTTCCGTGAAAACAGTGCTTCGAGGCGGTTTTGTTGTCAGCGGCCGCGGCTGCCGCCGTGCCGACGTGCTCATCGACGGTGAAAAAATTGAAAAGGTCGGCCATATCCCGCCCGATCTCGCCGCGCAGAGCGAGATCGTCGATGTGACGGGCTGCATGCTCTTCCCCGGCTTTATCGACGCGCACACGCACTTTGATCTTGACGTGTGCAACACCACAACGGCCGATGATTTTGAAAGCGGCAGCAAAAGCGCCATTCGCGGCGGCACGACGACGGTCATCGACTTCGCCTGCCCCAATAAAGGAGAATCCCTTGCCTACGGGCTTGATCTCTGGCATAAAAAGGCGGACGGCAAGTGCTACTGCGACTATGGCTTCCACATGACCATCGATGACTGGAACGAGAGCATCGAGTCTGAGCTTGACGCGATGTTCGACGCCGGTATCACCTCTTTTAAGATGTATCTCACCTACCCCGCCATGATGATCGGCGACGGCGCAGTATATCGCGCGCTCAAGGCGCTGAAGGTACGCGGCGGCATCGCGGGCGTTCACTGCGAAAACGCAGGCGTGATCGACGAGCGTATTGCCGAGCTCAAGGCGAGCGGTCTTGGCGCGGACGTCGTGTCACACCCCGTCTCGCGCCCCGATTATTTAGAGGCCGAAGCCGTCTCCCGCCTTCTGCGTATCGCGCAGGCGGCAGACGCGCCTGTGATCATCGTCCACACGACGAACCGAGCGTCGCTCGCGGAGATCGCCGCGGCGCGCCGCCGCGGGCAGACCGTGTATGTCGAGACCTGCCCGCAGTACTTGGCGCTCGACGACGGCGTTTACTATGATCCCGACTATTCCTCCGCCGCGCGCTACGTCTGCGCGCCGCCGATCCGCTCGCAGGAGGACAGCGAGGCGCTTTGGAAGGCGCTGCGCCGCGGCGAGGTGCAGACCATTTCGACCGACCACTGCTCCTTTACGCTTGCGCAGAAGGACATGGGGCGCGAGGACTTTACGAAGATCCCCGGCGGTCTCCCCGGCGTTGAAACGCGCGGCGAGGTCGTATACACCATTGCAGCAAGCGAAAAAAAGCTCTCGCTTGCCGGCGTCTGCCGCGTGCTGAGTGAAAACCCCGCAAAGCTCTACGGTCTCTTCCCCCGCAAGGGCGTGATCGCCGCGGGCAGTGACGCCGATATTGTTGTCTACGATCCCGGTGCGAGCCACGTGCTCCGCGGCGCGGAGCTTCTCTCCAAGGCGGGCTACACGCCGTTTGAAGGTTTCCGCACGAACGGCGGCATTGCAAAGGTCTACCTGCGCGGCAGCTTGCAGGTGGACGGCGGCAAGGTCATCGGCGGGAAAATGGGCGAATATTTAAAGCGCGGCAAATGCGCACTGTGAGGTAAACCAATGGATCTGAGAGAGATATTATTTGCGCAGTTTCCTGCGTTTTTCCTGCTGAGTCTGCTGTTTCTGGCCGCGCATCTGCGCGTTCGCAAGCGCAGCGCCGTCAAGTCGGTGCTGTGGGTGCTGCTGTTCGGCGCGGCGCTCGCGGTCTCGATCCTTTTCTGCTTCCTTGGCATGCAGGCAAAGTACTGGACGGTCAAGACGCTCTTCAAGCTCAAGTTCTGGAGCTGGCTCGGCCTTGCGATCGTGGTGCTGCTGCTCGTGCTGCGCATTGTCTTTAAGCTGCAAAACAAGCACACCCGGCATGTGATGGAAAAGGAACGCGTCAAGGCGGAAAAGGAGCGTGAGCAGGCTGTCGCGCAGGCGCGCGAAGAGGGCCGCGTCGAAGCCATGGCCTCTCAGCAGGCGCAGAAGGCCGAGGCTGCAGCGGCAGAGCCCGCGGCGGAAGTGTCCGCACCCGATGCCGCGTCTGACGATGCGCAGGATGCGCCGCTTGGCGAGCGCGCAGAAAAGGAGGGCTGAATATGCCTTCCGAGCATTCTTCCACGCGCAGGCGCGTGATCTATTTCGACATTCTCCGCATCGTGGCGATCTTCTTTGTTGTTTTCGTGCATCTTGCCGCGCAGCACTGGGCAGATGTTGACGTCAGTTCACGGGCGTGGTTTGCCTTCAATCTCTACTGCACCACAGGAAAATGGTCTGTCCCCATCTTTGTGATGATCAGCGGCGCGCTGTTTCTCGGGCGCGATGTCAGCATCTCCGCCATTCTCAAAAAGAACGTCGCGCGCATCGCTACAGTCTTTCTCTTCTGGTCGGGCTGCTATGCGCTCGTCTATCTTGTCTTTCGTCACGCGCCTCTCGCGGTCGTGCTTTCCCAGTTCATCACGGGGCATTATCATCTGTGGTTCCTCTACATGATCGTAGGGCTGTATCTGCTGATCCCGCTGCTGCGGCCGATCGTGCAAAATGAAACGCTTACGCGCTACTTCCTGCTGCTTGCGTTTGTTTTCACCTTTCTTCTGCCCCAGCTTGCCCTGTTTCTCTCCTTTGTTTCGTATCAGGCAAGCGCGGTCATTCACACCGTCATCATGTACTCCTACTGCTTTTTCCCGCTCGGCTTCACCGCTTATTTCATCGGCGGATACTATCTCAGCCGGAGGGACTTTAGCCGCAGAGAAGAGATCACTCTCTATTGCATCGGCGTTGCCGGTCTTTTGGTATCCGTGTTCGCCCCCGTCGCTCTTTCAAGGGCACAGGGCGCGCCGAGCGATATCTTCTACACCTACAATTCGCTCAATGTTCTCTGCACAAGCGTACCGATCTTCGTCTTTGCCAAGCAGCATTTGAATTTCCCTCGCATGGGTGAAAAAGCCTACACGTTCCTCCGCAAGATGTCGAAATACAGCTTCGGTGTCTATCTCATCCACCCCATGGTCATTGAACTGCTGCAGCATTTCGGCATCGACACTTTCTCCTGCAACGCCTTTTTCTCCGTGCCGCTGCTCGCGGTCTTCGTGTTCGCAGCTTCCACGGCGATCTCCGCCCTGCTGAACTGCGTCCCTATCATAAATAAGCACTTTGTATAAAAAAGGCCCCGCGAACCGTCTGGTTCGCGGGGCTCTTCTTTTTCTGTTATGCCTCGGTCTTGATGCCGCGCTTGTCGAATTCCTCGACCAGCAGGTCAAGGTCGTTCG
>ERZ1106976.4136-NODE-4136-length-10490-cov-4.350839_pt1 | contig 10490 bp, 7 predicted proteins | sample MGYA00403687_ERZ1106976 | MGnify/ENA primary metagenome ERZ1106976 (study PRJEB35170, sample SAMEA104062446) | human gut metagenome | biome: human gut; feature: human-associated habitat; material: faeces | place: Denmark | collected 2013-02-22 ... | reverse complement strand
CGGCATTTTCCCGACCGGGAAAATGCCGGGCTTGTTGCTTAACGCAACAGCCCGATGAACAACTAAGAACATAGAAATCTGGCTTATTTGTGCCGTTTTTCGGTTGTTTAGTAGACGTTATTATAATACTCCTTATAAAAATTGTAATAGCACTTTTTTCGTTTTTACTGAGGAAATCACTGTTTTTATGGAAATGCTGTTCTTAATAAATATCCATTACAGACATCGTAACTTCCTGAATAAAAGAGGACTGTAGCAAAAACCAGAATGCTACAGTCTCTTTTTGTATGGAATTTTCCGGCGAAGGGGAATTTTCCCGATCCCCGGTCGCTTTACAATGGCTCGAAAGAGATTTTTACCGTTGAATCAGAATAGTGAGTGTGCGACACAGCAAAAACTCAAAATGTGCGTCGTGTTACTTAAGGGTATCTCTAAAAATGCAATGTTCATAGGCGGCAAAGAGATTTTTTCGTCAGTCTAAGCCCAAATTCCGCAGACAGCGTATCCATCTTTCAAGAATTTTGGCAACAAATGATGGAAAACAGCTCGAGTCGGTTTGGGGCAGTGAATTTTTAGAAGTGCCCTTAAATATATAATAATGCCCGAACGGGCGTATGCTGTACGATAACATGATGAGATAGTTTTGCCGCATTTGCGACTGATGGATCTGTCGCACTTGCCGGTTTGCTCAAAGGATATTCAGTCCTGCCGGCACCGGATTATACATGGATGGGCAAACCGCCGATTTAACCGGAGGTCATGCGAAATTTCAGATACTAAACAGGGCGGCGGGAAATAATATGTTCCGTCCGATTCATTACGCGGCTTGTTCTGACAGCGGTAAATTCGTAAAATTTCATGTGCTCCGCTATTTCTCAGCGTATTTGGTTCGGAATAAAAATTCCCGCCATCATGAGCCCTCGTTTCCCCTTTCCGGCGCGATGAGAAAAAAAGAGATCGTTGGAGCAAGAAGTACAAAAATTACTGATATAAATATTCTCCCGAAGTATACCGGCAGAAAGGAGGATATCACGATTCATGGTGGAAAGATCAGCATGATATTTCTCACCGCTGTAATCCGGAACGATATGCGGTAAACATAATGCTGCACAGTTCGACCGTGCTGCAGCTTCTGCAAACGCTCTGTCTACTTCATAACAGTCCGATTTTATACAGGGCCCGATTGCTGCCGTGATATTTTGGACAGATGCACCGTGATCCGTCATAGCTTTGACGCATATCGATGCAATTCCTGCAACAGTTCCCCTCCAGCCCGCGTGAACCGCTCCGATAACTCCCTGTTTTCGGTCACAGAATAAAATAGGAACACAGTCGGCTGTTTTCACTGCTATCAGCAGTTCCGGTTTATCGGTAACAAAAGCGTCGCATTCGAAATCTTTTCCAATATCATCAGCCGTGACATATTCCGTTTTGACAGAATGTATCTGTTTTGCAAAAATTAGAGATTTTCGGCTTATTCCGAGTGATTCGGAAAAGCGCCGGCGGTTTTCCTCTGTCAGTACAGTATCTTCTCCTGCTCCGAGATCCAGGGTTTCATATCCTTTATCCGTGCTGACGCCTCCCAGACGTGTTGAAAAGCCGTGAGGGAAAGCTATTCCCTTACATCGGACAAGCGGTATTGATTGATTCTCTATATAGAAATTGTTCTGATATTGCCATATATTTTTCATGAACGGAATCCTTCTGTCAACAAATAAAATTTTATACGCCGACATGTATTTTTTTAGCAGTATATGCTTTGTAATTTTAACACATGCTTCTCATTTTTGCAAGAGCGAAGTCTTTATCTATAGTCGCGTTCGACACACAATACTCCGTTTTTCGTACAATAATAACAGATAGAAATTTTTTCGGAAGGGTGTATACCGAAGCAGGCGTAAGAAACCCTCAGCGGATTGATTTCTGTCGTAATTGACCGCGCAAAATTTTTTCCCGGGCGAATGATATGCGCGATCAAAGACAATAATAACAACAGGAAATGTAAAATATCGGGAACGACCGCTTCCCGGAAAGGATGATATTTACAATGATGTGCAAACGCGGAGATATATTTTATGCCGATCTCAGTCCGGTGGTCGGGTCCGAACAGGGAGGACTGCGGCCTGTGCTTATAATCCAAAATGATGTAGGAAACCGATACAGCCCAACAGTAATTGCGGCTGCTATAACCAGCCGAATGGGAAAAGCTAAGCTTCCGACTCACATAGACGTAGGCGCAGGAGGTACATCGTCGATAGACGCAAGCGGAATCGGTCTTGCAAGAGACTCCGTCATTCTTCTCGAACAAGTTCGGACAATAGACAAAAAAAGATTGAGGGAGAAAATGGGACATCTTGACGAGTCACTTATGAGTCGCGTAAACGAAGCAATAGCGGTAAGCTTTGGTCTCGGAGATACTGTACACGGCGAAGATGGCAGTGGAACTGCTATAGGTTAAAATTCAACAGAGCGGTTGCATTAGGCCAAACAGGTATTTCCATTTTTGCATTAGTCTTTGAATTGAAAACTGATTTTAAGGAATCGCTGAATCAATCTGCACAGCCGATTGATTCAGTGCTTCCTTAATATCTGTATTGAAAATATCTGTTATGCTTTGCAGCCGCTTCTTTTTTTACGGAACAAATCACGAAAGCCTTTTTAGTGAAAATAAATTATCGTTCACATATGTAAAAGCGATTGGGAAAAAGGTTTCATACGATTCACAGGAGTAACCCCGAGCTTTTATTGATCTATGACTGTTAAGGCAACACCGCAGGCTATGACATACTTTTAACCCGGATGTGAAACAGATTTTTCCGGAAGGATTGACATGAGTGAAATAATATGATACAATTTCTGAAAAATATTCCTGTCTGAAAGGAAATTAACTATGAAACTTAACTCAATCTTTTCAAGCGGCGCTCTTCTTCTCCAGAATTCCGTAACAGAATTCAGAGGAGAGGGAATCCCCGGTTCTGTGATAACCTGTTCGCTTTATTCCGGAAGAAAACTCATCAGAAAATCAAGCGCTGTATGTTTTTCCGACGGAAGGTTCAGTCTGCCTCTTAAGGGCGAACCCGCCTCATTCGATCGATACAGCATAGAATTTTCCTGCGGTGAGGAACAGATCGTACTTGACGATATCCTTTTCGGAGAGCTTTGGCTTGCCGCTGGTCAGTCAAACATGGAAATGCGAAATAATATAATGGAAAACTGCAGCGGATTTCTTGATGAGGCAGAAAAATTCGGAATCAGATATTATAGATTCACTTCTCCGTGGGATGCTTTCCAAAATCCTCCGTTTGAAAAAGCATATGATACGGAAGGAAAATGGGGATCGAGTGAAGATAAGGCTTGTTTCGCTTGTGCTTCAGCAGCCGCTTCGGCGGCAGCGCTTGTTGTTGCCGAGCGCTTTGCGGCAGAAGGAAAAGAAATTCCGGTAGGATTTATTGATACTTCTATCGGTGGAACTCCCATCGAGACATGGCTTCCGCTTGAAATAACGGACGGCGAACTGAAAGATCTTTTAATCCAAACCGGGCATTACACTGCCGCCGATAAAAGAAATCTTGAATACAAGGATCTCTTCGGTGCAAATTCGGTATTCTACAATGCGGTCGTTGCCCCCCTTGGCGGAATGAAGGCGCGCGGAATGCTGTGGTATCAGGGAGAAGGCAACGTAAGTGCCAATCCTGTCAGCGGCATCTTCTATAAGAAGGCGATCGAAATTCTTCACCGTGAATACAAAGGACTGTTTTCCGAAAGGGAAGACGAGCGTTTCCCTCTTATCTGTTCTCTTCTTTTTCCCTGGATATACGGTGACAACGGGGATGTAAGAATGGGCTACATAAATCAGGCGATGACCGATGCTGCAATGGATAATCCAAACGAGATAGCAGTCGCTCCAATATATGATCTTCCCGCAAAATGGTCCTATTTCTATGATTACCACCCGATTCACCCTACAAATAAATACGGAGTCGGTGAACGTCTCGGAAATCTGATGCTTTCCAATTCATACGGTGAGGACGGACTTAAAACCGCAGCTTATTTCAAGAAATCCGTTCGCAAAAAAGGAGCGCTTGAGTTACATTTTGAGACCTTCGGCAAAAATCTTATTTGCTCCGGACATAATCTCCGCGGCTTCTATATCTGCGGTAAAAACGGAACGTATATTCCCGCTGATGCGGAAATTGTTTCCCGCTCCGCCGTGCGTGTTTCAAGCGAGTTTATTTCCTCTCCTTCTGCGGCTTGCTATCAGCTTGGGGATCTTGAAAACGACGGAAATCTCTTCTGTGATTCTCTCCCGGTTGCGCCTTTTGCAACCGAACGCAAAAAACCATTGTCAGTCGCTATAAAGCCTTGGCTGTTTTCCGACGTCGATTCTCAATTCCGCTTCGGGGGAGGAAGCGACCTGAACGTTTTCAATTATCCGATACGTTTTCCCTCTTCTGACAGCTCGCTTTGCTTTGATCCTGCCTATCATGCCGTCCGTATCGTGAATACCGCAGGCGGTAAGACCTTCGGAATGTATTTCAAGGCGGAAAAAACGATGCCGCTTGATCTTTATCATTATTCCTCGTTAAACTTTACCGTATACTCCCGTCCTGAAATCAAGGTTTCCGTAAAGCTTACTCTCCGGAACGGAAACACAGTTTCAGAACGGATTTACTGTGCGTCTGCCGAGAGCAAGCCGGGGACAGGGATAGTCGAATGTACTGTACCGTTCAGAATAAGTCCCGATACCGTAACTGAAAAAATGGAATTGATTCTTGATGCTTCCGAGCTCTCCTATCCCACGGCTGCGATAGGAAATCTTGCTCTTATTCCCAAAAAATCCTAATTTTTTTCCGAGCTGCTGCATAATGCATCGGCTCTTTTTTATTTCTTTAAGATTCGGAAAAAAAGTTTCAAAAGATTTTCAAAATGGGTTGACTTTATCGAAAAAATGATGTATGATACCCAAAGCGAATTTGAAATATCCGCAAAAGAACCAAAAATTTGCCTCAAAGGCGAAATCGGAATGTTTGTAAAAGGAGATGATACTCATTTTACCGCTTGAAAAGCCAACTCCGGAAATTCTATCTGCTATTTCCGAAAAAGGTATTTCCGAAGACTCGATTTATGCTCTTGTTTCCCTTGATCTGAACATCGACGGAAACTACGGAGAAAGCTGGCTCATTGCCGACCGAGAGAGCATGACTATCCACTGTTTTTCGTCGCCGGATCACGTTTCCGATGATGAAAAATATCCTCATGACAAGAAAAAGCCGCGCGCATCCTTTGATCAATATTTTGCCTATGATATAGGTGGCTATTCCGGGTGGTATGTGGATAATTTTGTTTCTTCAAACCGTCTTCTGGCAAGGAAGGGAGCGCCGTTTGTCCGAGATCCCGAACTGGATGAAAGAGAAAACCGTGAAAAAGAAATCGAGTATGGGAAAAAGCTTGATACCGTTGTCATTGCATTCTGCACCAATGCGAAGAAAAAACGCCTTTTTGCCTTTATCGATATTCTTGAAAGGCTTCAAAAGGGAGAGATACTCGAAAACGACGATCCGCTTTTTGATCAGTTTAACCTTAAATGCCCTAAATGCGGACGTGTGTATAAGGATCAGGAACGCCGCATATGCGAATACTGTACCAATAACTCTGCGGTATTTAAGCGCCTTATCCGCTATTGCTCCGATTACAAGGTTATGATGGGAACCGTAATTGTGTGTATGATTCTCACCTCCGCCATTTCTCTGATTACTCCTATTTTGAACGGTAAGGTGCTTTTCGACCAGGTTATCACTCCGCCGAACGGAGAGGGGACACTCGGCAGACTTCACAGTGAAAGCTGGGTATATATTGTTGTAGGCGTCATCTTCTTTACCGCGATTCTGTCGCTTATTATTAACATAATACAGAACAGAGCCAACCATAAGCTTTCAGCGCGGGTTACGCAAAGAATGAAAATGGATGTTTTTACGGCTCTGCAGACAATGTCTCTTTCTTATTTCAGCCGAAACCCGACCGGACGTCTTGTAAATCATGTGAACAATGACGCGGCAAAAGTCCGTCAGTTCTTCATCGACGGCATCCCGAATCTTGTGATAAACAGTCTCAACTTCATAGGACTTACCGTGCTGCTGTTTATCATGAATGCGAAGCTCACGCTGATCGTTTTTATTCCGGTTCCGATTATTGTACTTATCTTCAAGTTTTCACTTCCGAAGCTTTGGAACTCTTTCAGCAAGCTCTGGAAGCGTAATTCCGACATGAACTCGATGTTGAACGATTCTCTATCCGGAATCCGCGTCGTCAAGGCATTTGCAAAAGAAACCGATGAAACACACCGCTTTCATTATTTTACTCAGCGCTGTATGGAAACCGGTCTTACCTGCAATAAGATACATCTTTCCATTTTTCCTGTTATCTCTCTTCTTATCGCCATGTCGAGTAAAGCTATATGGGGATTCGGCGGTATTGAAGTCATGGGAAACAATATGACTTACGGTGAATTTACCACTTATTTCGGATATCTCGGAATGATATTTGGTCCGCTTAACTTCTTTACCAACTTCACGAATCTTATGACCGACGTAATTAATTCGGCGCAGAGAATGTTTGAAATTATGGATACGGTTCCCGAAATATGCGATGCTCCGGACGCTGTAAAAATACAGCCGCTTCAGGGAAGCGTGGAATTCAAACGCGTATGCTTTCATTATGCTCCTAACCGTCCGATTCTGAAGGATGTCAGCTTCAAAATAGAAGCAGGGCAGCATGTCGGACTTGTCGGACATACCGGCTCAGGGAAAAGTACCATCGCCAATCTCATTACCCGTATGTACGACGTAATATCCGGTTCCGTTGAAATCGACGGGGTAAACGTGAAGAATATTCAGTCGGAATCTCTGAGAAGAGGAATTGCCATTGTGTCACAGGAAATCTTCCTTTTCCGCGGAACCATTGCCGATAATATTAGATATGCAAAGCCTGAAGCTTCTATAGGAGAGGTAATGGAAGCGGCGAAAGCGGCAAACGCACATGACTTTATTATGTCGCTTCCCGACGGATATGAAACGGTAGTAGGAGTCGGAAGCCGCTCTCTTTCAGGAGGAGAGCGCCAGAGAATTTCTATTGCCCGCGCTCTTTTGCTCAATCCTTCCGTTCTCATTCTTGACGAAGCAACCGCGGCAATGGATACCGAAACGGAACGTCAGATTCAATATGCGCTTGAACGTCTCAGCGCCGGAAGAACCACTATTTCAATTGCACACCGTCTGTCAACGCTCAGAGACTGTGATTTTCTTATGGTGATAGACAATGGCTGCGTAACCGAACTCGGAACTCACTCCGAGCTTATCGAAAAACGAGGAACCTATTACCGTCTGTATAAGCTTCAGGCAGAATCGATGAAGCGCGTACTTCAGGGTATGTGAAAGGAGAACCGACAATGAACGATACAAAGAAAAAAGACGATCTTCTTGATGACGATATTCCGGCACTTGATGACAGAAGAGTATCGGTGCCTCTTACAAAGGAAAATGCGAGATTCTACCGTTCAAAGGGCAATCTTATTTCTCTCGATCTCACTCATGAGAACGGAGAACATGAGGTTTTTGAGCGTGTTGCCGTATTCAGAGCCTTTCCGATCACGGCTCCCGATGAGTTTCTTTCGGTAAGAGAGGTAAGCGTCATTAAAAACGAGCACGGCCAGGAGATCGGCATGGTACGGTATATATCGGATTTTGATGAAGAAACTCAGAAATATTTTCTTGAAGAGCTTGATAGACGTTATTTTACTCCTGAAATTAAGAAAATCAGCTCTGTTAAAGAAAAATTCGGATATTCCTATTGGGATTGTGAAACGACGGCAGGTCATATCGTTTTCGTTCTTAATAACCCTTTCAGTAATATCAGGACTCTTATTGACGGCAGGGTATTCATAAATGATATAGACGGAAACTGCTTCTCGGTACCGGAGCCTTCAAAGCTTGATGCTGCAAGCTACAAAAAGATAGAGATATATCTGTAACGAGATTGCTCGGAAAGGTTTGGTCTTAAATATGAAACTGATGTATGAGCTTCCAGATGCCGACAAGCGTGTGCTTGAGACCGCATCCTCCGGCGAAAGACTGATGTACTGTATTCCGTACAATATTGAAAGCGACAGATTCGTTAAGGGCTTTCTTGCCATAACCGATAAAAGAATATATAAGCTGCTTAACGGGGAACTCCTTCTTACGGTTAATATCGAAGATTCCGATGACTTTCGGGTTGAGGTTATGTACGGAAGCTGTGGATTTTATGTGAGAACCGAAGGGGTATCGCGGCTTGTGTGTCAATTTATATCGGGAAGAAATCTCGCTCGCTACTCGGTTATTATACGAGCCTGTGAAATACTTGCGGAAGAACACGATACCGATCCCATCACAAACGATCTGCCGGAACGTTTTTGCCCTAAATGCGGCAGGCCCTATGTAAATAATACGACGATATGCCCCTATTGCATGGATAAGATGGAGGTATACCGGAAAATGTTCGCCATGACGAAGGGCTTGCGTCTTATGATGTGCTTTCCTTTTATCGTTGCGATATTCAGCGTGGTATTCTCCTTTGTAGTGCCGTGGATAGAGGCTAAGGCGGTAAACGAGTATCTCGAGCCTCTCAGCGGTACGGAGCGGGGAACCATGGCGGGCTTTATTCTTATCGTCTGTGCTATCGTGTCGATAGATCTTTTCCAAAGAGCGCTCGGTGTAATACAATCAAGGTTTTCCTCAATATCGGGTAACAAATTCATCATGATGATGAAAAATATACTCTATGAAAAGCTGGAAAGTCTTTCCCTTTCCTCTCTCCAGCGCCGTTCCACCGGTGACCTTATGGGAAGGGTCAATAACGATACTGCGGTAATGCAGGATTTTGTGACCAATCAGCTTCCCAATATCTTTGTTCAGGGGATTTCCTTTATTGTCGCAATGATTGTGATGCTGATAATTAATCCGCTTATGTGCTTTTTTATCTTCGTACCGGTTCCCTTTTCGGTATTTCTTATCAAAAAATTCTGGTCTACCATGGATATGAAGAATCGCCGGGGCTGGAATCTGGAAAGTAAGGTCAACCGGCAGCTTCAGGATATTTTCAGCGGAATTCGTGTGGTGAAAAGCTTCGGTCAGGAGAAACGCGAGGTCGAGCGTTTCAGACAAAGCAGTATGAAAAGCGCTAAGCAAACTGAAAAAAACGAAATGCTGTTCGATACCTTTTTCCCGATTGTAACCTTTGCCATTCGCCTTGGAAGCTATTTGATACTGCTTTACGGAAATATTCTGTTGTTTAAGGGAGAAATGCAGCTTGGGACGCTGCATCAAATAAACGCCTATGCTAATATCGTTTATTCTCCTCTTGTCTGGATGACTTCCGTGCCGAGAAATATTTCGAGATTTCTTACTTCGGCAAGCAAGGTGTTTGAAATCCTTGAAGAGACGCCGGAGGTGGGAGATATCAATCTTCCGATTGATATACAAATCGAGGGGGAGATAAACGTAAAAAATATCACCTTCGGTTATGAAAGCTACAACCCCGTTCTTTCCAATGTATCCGTCGATATAAAGCCGGGAGAAATGATCGGAATTGTCGGTCACTCCGGTTCCGGAAAAACAACGCTGATTAATCTGATCATGCGTTTGTATGATGTAAACACGGGTGCAATAGAAATAGACGGTGTCAATATAAAGGATATCTCTCAGGCGGCGCTTCGTTCTCAGATGGGAGTAGTGCTTCAGGAAACCTTTCTTTTTGCCGGTACAATCAGAGATAACATTGCTTACGCATGTCCGAGCGCAACAGATGAGATGGTAATTGAAGCGGCAAAAACCGCAAACGCTCATGATTTTATAATGGATTTGCCCCAGGGCTATAATACCATGGTGGGAGCAAGCGGTTTCTCCCTTTCGGGTGGAGAACGGCAGCGTATTGCGATTGCCCGTGCTATTATCCATAACCCTAAGATTCTCATTCTTGACGAGGCGACGGCGGCTCTTGATACCGAGACGGAAAAGCTGATTCAGGACGCGCTTAAAAAGCTTGTCAGAAACCGTACCACGCTTGCAATCGCTCATCGGCTTTCAACTCTGAGGAACGCCGATAAGCTCCTTGTTCTCGATCATGGAAAGGTTTCGGAATTCGGTACTCACTCCGAGCTGCTTGAAAATAAAGGAATCTATTATAAGCTCGTTATGGCTCAGCAAAAAATGGGTGCCATGCCCAAAGCGGAAGGAGAAAAGCAGAAGGCTACTAAACGTTTTGCCGCTGCCAATGAATAAACGGTTTTTAATTGATAGCCTTTTTGATTTCCGCTGTACAGGCGATGCGCACAACATGTTAATATAAAGAGCTTTCCCCCATCTTGGCGTGGTGCAAGGTATACAGAGAGGATGGTTTCCTATGAATATAACGTGATGCCCGCGCCGATAGATTAGCAATACCCCGAATAAATTATA
>ERZ1106976.4132-NODE-4132-length-10501-cov-6.479418_pt1 | contig 10501 bp, 9 predicted proteins | sample MGYA00403687_ERZ1106976 | MGnify/ENA primary metagenome ERZ1106976 (study PRJEB35170, sample SAMEA104062446) | human gut metagenome | biome: human gut; feature: human-associated habitat; material: faeces | place: Denmark | collected 2013-02-22 ... | reverse complement strand
GCTCCCACTTTGGGGGAGCTGGCGAGCGGAGCGAGACTGAGAGGGCAAGGCCGTTTCCAAGTATCATCTTCCTTCATTTTTGCATACCCTAAAGCAAAAGTGAGGTGTTCTGATATGAAAACGATCCAAAGCCGTTCCCCCGATTTCTTTCTGGGGGCCACCACACCGGCGGGCTTCAAAGGGTATTTTGAGCCGCTGCGCCGGGAGCCCGGGATGCAGATGCTTCTCATCAAAAGCGGGCCGGGATGCGGCAAATCCACCCTGATGAAGCATCTGGCCCAGGCCGCCGAGCAGCAGGGCCAGCGCATCGAAAAGATCCACTGTGCCAGCGACCCGGACAGTCTGGACGGGGTCATCTTCCTCGACCAGAAACGTGCCATCATCGATGCCACCGCGCCCCATGTGGTGGAGCCGGACGCGCCCGGGGCTGATGAGCTGGTGGTGAGCCTGTACCACACCATCGATGCCGGAAAGCTGGCTCCCCACCGGGACGAGGTCAAGGCCCTGTTTGCCCGGAATGCCGCTCTGCGGGGCCGGGCAGCCCGGTATATCGCATCGGCGGGCAGCCTGATGCTGGACAGCCGCCGGGCCGAGGCCTGCAGCGCCAACTTTGAAAAGGTGCGCCGCTACGTCAAGCGGCTCTGCACCCGGCTGCTTTCCCGCACCGAGGGCACCGCCGGCGAGGAGCTGCGGCTGCTCTCAGCCATCACCCCCAAGGGGATGGTATTCTACCGAGGCACGGTAGAAGCGCTGGCCGACCGGTATGTGGTATTCCGGGATGATTACGGGGCGGTCTCCCGCCTGCTGCTGGAACTCATCCGGGCCGAAGCGCTGGCCCGGGGCTACCACATCATCACCTGCCCCTGCGCCATGCACCCTGAAGATCAGATCGACCACATCTTCATCCCGGCCCTGCGGCTGGCTTTTTTGACCGACAACCTCTGGCATCCCATCCAGCTGCCCGGCGTGCAGGCCGTGCGCTGCACCCGCTTTGTGGACCGGGAGAATCTGTCCGGCTTCCGCGCCCGCCTGCGCTTCAACGACCGTGCCGCCTCCGAGCTCATCGATCAGGCCGTGGCCCTGATGGCTCAGGCCAAGAACTGCCATGATGAGCTGGAGACTTATTACCGGGCCGCCGTGGATTTTGACCAGGTGAATGCTGTTGCAGCAAATTGTCAAAAGATTCTGGGTCTCGGGTAGGCCCTGTTCTGTACAGCCTGACCGAAGCGCAGAATTTCAAGAGAAAGGAAGTGAACCCCATGCCAACCATCCGTCTCTCTGTCCGTGAGCTGGTGGAGTTCCTGCTCCACACCGGCAGTATCGACAGCCGCTTTACCGGCTTTGACCGGGCCAACGAGGGCGCACGCATCCACCGCAGGCTCCAGAAGGCGGCGGGTGAAGGCTACGCCGCCGAGGTGTTCCTCACGGCAGAGCGGACGATGGAGGGAATCGGGTTCACCATCGAGGGCCGTGCCGACGGCATTTTTACCGATGAGGACGGCACGGTGGTCATCGACGAGATCAAGACCACCGCCGCGCCTGCCGATGCCATCACGGAGGACATGAACCCCTGCCACTGGGCACAGGGCATGGTCTACGGGGCCATCTGCGCCGAGCAGCGGGAGCTGGAAACACTGGATGTCCGGCTGACCTATTACCAGATCGACACCGATGAGATCATCCGCTATACCCGGCACTTCTCCGCCGCTGAGCTGGATGCGTTTCTCAACGACTTACTGCGGCAGTATCTTCCCTGGGCACGGCGGCAGCTGGACTGGGTGAAAGCCCGGAACCGGAACCTTGGGGCCCTGCAATTTCCGTTTCCGGCCTACCGTCCCGGACAGCGCGCCCTTGCCGGGGAGGTCTATCGCGCCTGTGCTGCGGGCAAGGCAGAGCAGAAGGGCGGTACCCGGCTGTTCTGCCAGGCACCCACCGGCATCGGCAAAACGATGAGCGCCCTCTTCCCTGCCCTGAAAGCCATGGGCGAGGGCAAGGGGGAAAAGATCTTCTACCTGACCGCCCGCAACACGACACAGGCCGCTGCTGAGGATGCACTGGCCCGTCTGCGAGCGGCAGGCCCGGCGCTTTCCCTGCGCAGCGTGACCCTTTCGGCCAAGGAGAAGGCCTGCCTGTGCAAGGATGCTGAGGGCCGTCCCGCCTGCCTGCCGGAAGCCTGCCCCTACGCCAACGGCTACTACGAGCGGCTGAAGGATGCGCTGGCCGACCTGCTGGACAGCGTCGTCCCCTATGACCGGGCCGCCCTGACCGAGACTGCCCGGCGGCACAGGGTCTGCCCTTTTGAGCTGGGGCTGGACCTGAGCGAGTGGTGTGATGTGGTCATCGGAGACTACAACTATCTGTTCGACCCCACCGTGCACCTGCGGCGCTTTTTCGATGCGGCGGGCGACTACATTTTTCTCATCGACGAGGCTCATAACCTGCCGGATCGGGCCAGAGCCATGTACTCGGCACGGTTCTGCAAGAGCAGCCTGACCGATGCCAGACGGGCCATCGGCAAAGGAAAAAGCGCACTGAAAACCGCGTTGACAAAGGCAGACAGGGGCTTTCTGGAAGCACGGCGGGCGGTAACGAAGCTGGCCCCCCGCCGGGGTTCAGCGCCCACCGAATCGCCGGCAGAGGATTTCACCCAACAGACCAGCCTTCTGGACACCGAACCGGCAGAAGCCGCCTTTTCTCTGCCGGAGCCTTTGCTGGCGCGGGATGGCACGGTCTTTTTGCAAGAGCTGCCGAAGGAGCTGCTCCGACTGCTGTTCAGCCTGCAGGCCCCCCTGCAGGACTGGCTGGAGGCCAACCCGGAGGCCGATGCCCACGCCCAGCTGCTCGAGCTCTACTTTGCGGTGCAGGATATCACCCGGGCAGCAGAACGGTACGACGCGCATTTTGTCACCCAGCTGACAGCCCGGGGCAGCGAGCTGGAATGGGAGCTGCTCTGCCTTGACCCTGCCCCCTTTGTGGATGCCAGCCTTGCCGCCGGGCGGGCTGCGGCACTGTTCAGCGCAACACTCACCCCGCCGGGCTACTATCGCTCCGTGCTGGGCTGTCCCGATGCCCGGGCCGTGGCTCTGGAAAGCCCGTTTCCGCCCGAACATCTGGGGCTCTACTGCCTGCCCGGCATCTCCACCCGCTACCGGGACCGGGAGGCCAGCGTTCAGGCCGTCTCGGATGCGCTGGCCGCACTGGCCCGGGCCAAGGTGGGCAACTATCTGGCCTTTTTCCCCAGCTACGCCTATCTGCGGCAGGTATATGAGGACTTCACCGCCCGTTACCCGGACATCGGGACGCTGGCCCAGGAGAGTGGTCTAAACGACGCGGCCCGGGCGGCCTTTCTGGAACAGTTCGGCCCAAGCCCCGCAAAAACGCTGCTGGGCTTCGGGGTCATGGGCGGCATCTTTGGCGAGGGCGTGGATCTGGTGGGCGACCGACTCATCGGGTGTGCCATCGTGGGGGTAGGTCTGCCTCAGGTAAACCCCCGGCAGGAGATCCTGCGCCGCTACTATGACGAGGCGGGCGGTACCGGTTTCGACTACGCCTACCGCTTTCCGGGTATGAACAAGGTGCTGCAAGCGGCGGGCCGGGTCATCCGCACGCAGGAAGACAGGGGCGTGGTGCTCCTGCTGGATGACCGCTTTGCCCGCGCCGAATACACCCGCCTGTTCCCCCGCCACTGGCACCAGCTCCAATACCTGCGCAGCACCACAGAGCTGGAGCAGCAGCTTGCCGCCTTCTGGGCACTGAATCAATAGAAAAAAGCCTGTCAGCGCAAAAACCGACAGGCTTTTTCTCATGCTCCGGACATTTTCCGGCTCTTACTTCTTTCTGGGCAGGGATCTGCGCAGTTCATCCCAGGCAGTCATCTCCACCAATGTGGTGGCGCGCAGGGCGGCAAACGCTTCATCCAGATACTGCATCTCGCTCACCGCACGCATGGCGTGATCCGAAATGCACCACTTCCCAACGACCGTCTGCGCCATCCAGTAGACCATCCGCTCGGTCTTTTTCCGCTGTTTGGTGCCCTCGCGGTAGCGGTCGGTGTTCTCCGCATCGTTCACGGGAACGCCTGCCGCTTTCAGCATCTCACAGCATTCCCAGGCGGCATCCACGATCATCCTGCGCTGTTCCACTGTGGTGCGGGAAAGTTCCCCATCCACCGCATAGCAGGCATAGGCGCAGGGCAGGATAAAGGCGATGTGGCTCTTGAGCCACTCGTCCATATCGCTGTAATAGGTCAGCTTGTAATGAGTCCCCTCAAAGGCAGCCTGCAGCCGCAGGCGGAACGCGCCGGACAGGGGAGCGGTTGCGCCGCCGACGGTCATTCCCATCCCCATGTGCACACTGACCAGCCGGTCATGCTCCCGGCGGCCCGCATTGTTCTGGAAGCCAAAGGCGATCTTATCCACCGGGCGCTGCATGGCCTGCAGCATCTCCTGCGCATAGGGATCATTGCCCACAAAGATGAAGTACTGGCTCCGGTTTGCTTTGAGGATGGGCAGCACATCGGCCAGCTGCCCGGCCTGCACCGTGACAAACACAAGGTCATACACATCCCCGGGGGCCAGCACATCTGTCGTCTGCATCCGATCCACCGTTGTTTTCCGCTGGAGCATGTGGCGGATGGTCAGGCCCTTCTGGTCGATGACCTCCTTCCACTCGCCCCGGGCCAGCAGGGTGACCACATTTTTCTTGTTCTGTGCCAGACTGTGGGCCAGCTGACAGCCCTGAACGCCTGCGCCGTACACCAAGATCCTCATAACGAGATACCTCCTGTTTTGCATGATCAGCCCGGCCAGAAACACCAGGCTGTTACTTTTTCAGGAACGAGAAGAAGCCCTTTTTCTCATAGGGCCTGGTCTGCACGCCGGTCACGGTGTAGCCCGTTTCGGCAATGGCAGCCTTCAGCGTCTCCACATCCACCGGCTGCTCCGAGATGATGACCGTCTCGCCCTTGGTGTGGGAAGAAGTCACCTTGTTCACCCGGGCGGTCTTGCGCACCACATCATTGATGTGGCTCTCGCACATACCGCACATCATACCATCGACCCTCAGGATCGTTTCTACCATTGTTGTCCCCTCCATACTGTATCTGCGGGCACCCCTGTCAAACTGCACAAGTCCAGCCCGCTGTTTTCGTCATTTTGTTAGTTTTAGCTAACTCATTGCAGAAACAAAAAGGCTCCTGCCCCGCACAGCACTGCGGAACTTTGCCGATCTGTTTTCAGTTTTATCATACCATACCGGTGGGCAAATTTCAAGCTGCCCGCAAAACCGGCCGGGGGACTTTATCAAAGGGTCAGTTCATGGAAAACAGCGCTGCTTTCCAGCTCTTTCCATTGCATCGTGTTTCCTTCCAGGGTCATGTAGCTGTGGGGGCTGTTCTCCTTGGGGATGCTCACAGAACCCGGATTCAGGTAAAGATTTCCCTGCCCGAACTCTGTCCAGGCCGGAACATGGGTGTGCCCATGCAGCAGCACATCTCCCGGGGCCAGCGGCGGCAGATTTTTCACATGATAGATATGCCCGTGGGTCGCATAAATGAGCCGCTGCCCCACCGGAAGCACCGCATAATCGGCCAGCACGGGGAATTCCAGCACCATCTGGTCCACCTCGGCATCACAGTTGCCCCGCACGCAGAGCAGCTTCTCCTTTTTCCCGTTCAGCAGGGGGATGACCTCCTTGGGAGCGTACTCTCGGGGCAGGTCGTTGCGGGGGCCGTGGTAGAGCAGGTCGCCCAACAGGAACAGCCGGTCGGCTCCCTCCCGCTCAAAGGCCTCCAGCATTTTGCGGCAGTAGTAAGCCGACCCGTGCAGGTCTGACGCGATCATCCATTTCATGGCAGATCCTCCTTTTGTGCGTTCTGTTCTTATTTTACCGCCGCCGCGCCCCATGTCAAGGGCAAGGGTCCGCTGTAAAAAGTCATACTTTTATTTTAAAAAGTCCTTGACAAGTATCCCTGTGATGTGGTATCTTTGAGCCAATAAAATATCGTGTGGATTTTTACAGCATTCTGCAACTTTTCGCCACACAATGGTACAAAAGCCATTGTGTGGCTTTTGCTTTGCCTTCAAATCCAAATCTGACCCTCAGGAGCAATGAAAATGAACGATACTTTTATGAAAACCAGACCGGTATTCCCGCTGCTGCTCTCCATGGCCCTGCCCAACGTCATCTCGATGCTGGTGAACAGCCTGTACAACATCGTGGACAGCCTCTTTGTGGCCCAGATCAGCGAGCAGGCCATGACGGCGCTTTCGCTGGTGTTTCCCATCCAGAACTTTGTCAATGCAGTGGCCATCGGCTTCGGCATCGGCATCAACGCCCAGATCGCGCTCTACCTCGGCGCAGGCGACCACGAAAACGCCAACCGGGCCGCCACCCATGGCATGATGTTCTCCCTGCTGCACGGCGTGCTGGGCATGGTCCTCTGCATTGCCATCATGCCCGGCTTCCTGCGCCGCTTCACTACCGATCCCGCTCTGGTGGACATGGGTGTGACCTACTCCACCATCGTGTTCCTGTTCTCGCTGGTCAACATGGCAGACCTCGCCTTTGAGAAGATCTTCCAGTCCGTGGGCCGGATGAACGTTGCCATGGTGGCGCTGATCACCGGCTGCGTGACCAACATCGCCCTCGACCCGGTCCTCATCTTCGGCCTTGGACCGGTGCCCGCCCTGGGCATTGCCGGTGCGGCCCTTGCCACCGGCATCGGGCAGGCCGTTTCCCTTGTGGTCTACCTCTATGTCTACTGCACCACCGAAGTCGCCGTCCGCTTCTCCCGCCGCTGCCTGCGGTTCGATGCCGCCCTTGATGGCAAGCTCTATGCCATCGGCGTACCGGCCATCCTGAATCTGGCCCTGCCCAGCCTGCTGGTCACCTTCCTGAACGGCCTGCTGGCGGTCTACTCCCAGAGCTATGTGACGGTGCTGGGCATCTACTACAAGCTCCAGACCTTCCTTTACCTGCCGGCCAACGGCATCGTGCAGGGGATGCGCCCGCTGGTGGGCTATAACTACGGTGCCCGGGAGCATGGCCGTGTGTCCAGGCTCTACAACCTGACACTGGGCCTGAGCGCCGGGATCATGGCCATTGGCACCCTGCTCTGCCTGACCATTGCAGGCCCGCTGATGGGTCTATTCACCTCTAACCCCGAGACCATCGCCATCGGCCAGGCCGCCCTGCGGATCATCTGCCTGGGATTCATCGTCTCGGCAGTGTCTACCACCTCCTCCGGCGCGCTGGAGGGTCTGGGCAAGGGCGTGCCCTCGCTGGTTATCTCCCTCTGCCGCTACATCATCTTCATCATGCCCATTGCGTGGGTGCTGTGCGGCCGCATGGGCCCTACCGGTGTCTGGCACGCCTTCTGGATCACAGAGGCCCTCTCTGCCGTGATCGCCTACGCGGTATATCACAAGGCAGTCCATCAGAAATAACCCTCTCTAACAAAGATTCCCGCTCGATGGAGCGGGAATTTTTGTTATCATCTCTTCTTTTGTGGAAGGCTGCTCTCAGATCAGGCCCAGGGTTTTGAGCTCCTTTGCCACGCCGTCCTCCGTCACAGCCGGGCAGATGCGGTCGCAGAGCTTTTTCAGGTTGTCAGAGCCGTTGGCCATGCAGACGCTGATGCCTACCACATCGGTCATCTGCAGGTCATTGTCGCTGTCGCCAAAGCCGATGGTATCGGCCAGCGAACACCCCAGCTCATCACAGATGGCCTTGATGCCGGTGCCCTTGTTGAACTTGCGGTTGATGAGTTCCCCGTTGACGATGGCTGACGGGGTATCCCCCAGCCGGGACTCGCAGAAGATGAACTGATCCTCGTACAGCTGCTTTGCTTCAGCAAGGCAGGCCTCGTTGGGGGCGATAAACACCACCTTGTAAACCGGCTCTCCGTGGTATTCCTCAATGGGCCGGATGGTCATGCCATACTCCATTGTTTTGCGCCAGCGCTCGGCCTCGCTGTTCAGCTGCCCCGGCTTGCGGGGGAACAAATGGGCGAACCGCTCGATCATCCTGATGCCGCCATAAGTATCGTCCCGGGCTTCCAGTGTGCACTCGGCACCGGCACGCCCCAGCACCTCCCGCAGGCCCTCGACCTGCGCAGGCTCCATGGGAAGATCCACGAGAATTTTCCCATCACAGCCTACATAGCCGCCTGCAGAGCAGACAAAGCCATCGAAACCGTAGGCAAGCAGCGGTTTCGTCATGCGCAGGTTACGGCCGGTGCACAGAAACACCTTGTGGCCGTTGGCCCGGGCCTGCCGGATGGCCTCCACGGCACTGGCCGGAACGGTCATCTCACCGGGAGGCAGCAAAGTACCGTCAATATCCAGAAAAATCAGTTTTTGCTTCATAGTTCCCTCACTCTTTCACTGCCAGTTCATGGTAAAGCCGCGAATCAGCAGACCCACGGCCAGGATCGCCAGCAGCACCAGCAGAACGGTACGGTTGGCCTGTTTCTGCTTCTGTCTGGCCCGGGCACGGCTGTTCCGGCTGCCGCCCTGCTTCCGGTTCTGGGATCTGCCGCCGGAGCTGCGGCCGCTCGTGTTCTGCTTTGTGCTGCTGCGGCGGGAAGCACTGCCGGAAGTCCCCTCTTTCTTCCTGCCCGCAGTGCTCTGGCCGGACTTTGCCGCGCGAGGGGCTTTCTCTTCCGGGGCTGCCGACGCAATGGGCTTTTTGGCCCCGCAGCGGCTCAGATAATCCTCAGCCAGCCGGTAATACTGGCCCAGCTCACTGGTGCGCAGGGGCGCGCCTGCATAGCCTTCTTCCAGTGCTTCCACGGCCTCGTTGAAGAGGATCGCCGCCTGCGCAGCCGCCGTGCGGTCGGAGGCATGGGCCGCTTCGTTGCGGGCAGTGCGCACCGCGTTGCAGGCCCGGCGGGCAGCAGCGGGGTGCTCCGTATTGCCCAGCAGATCCAGCGGGCGGGCAGCATCCTTTTCAGGGTCCAGCAGCACCCGCATACACAGGGTGGTATCCAGCTGCTGCCAACTGTTTCGGCCCGCCAAATCGGGCAGACGGTCATAATATTCGGGGCTCTCCTGCTGGCGGGTACGGATGTGATCCAGCAGGGCTCCCAGGCTGTGCTCCCCGGGCTTGTTCTCCCAGTGCCAGCGCAGTAGCTTGCGGCTGATCTCATCGCAGGTAGTTTTGATCTCAAAAGCGGTTTGCAGTGCTTCGTCAGGCATAACGTTTCTCCTTCGTACAACCAAAAAACGGAGGAAGCGCAGCCTCCTCCGTCATTCATTTACATCATAAACTGATAATAGACGAAGCCCCACAGCGCAATGCCTGCGCAGACGATGGCGGTGATGGGCGGGACCCAGCGGACGAGGGTCTCGGCAATGCCGTCACGGCTCTCTTCCGCATCGTCCTCCTCATCGTACTGCTCCACCTCGGGTTCCGGCTGGCGGGCCGGGGCGGCACGGCGGGCAGCAGCAGGCATCACACGGGTGCCCTCGTCATCCATAGCCGCTGCACCGCTGCCGGGGAACGCCGCGCGGGTGGCGGCATCCAGCACCCGGGTAGGCTCTGCTTCCGGAGCAGGGGTGTGTTCCACCGGCGGTGCAAAGCTGGTCGGAGCGCTGACAGGCTCTGCCGGGCGGGCCGTCGGGATGACCCGAGTGGGTTCTGCCTGCACCGGCGCGCTGGCCACGATGCGGGTCGGCTCTTCCTGCGGAGCGGCGCTCACCACGCGGGTGGCTTCCGCCGCCGGGGCCTGCTCTGCAGGGGCGGCCTTCTGGCCAGGCTGCAGCAGGGTGTTCAGGGCGTTCTGCAGCAGGATGCGGTCACAGCCGCACTCGGTGCAGTAGACCGTGTCCTCTTCCTTCGGGTGGAAGGAACCGCAGGCACAGTACCAGCCATTCTCGAACACCTGCGGCATATACTTGAGGCCGGTGCGGTTCATCCGGCTTTCCAGTGCCTTTTCCAGCTCCGGACTCAGGCGGCGCGGGGCAGGCAGGCGGACGCGCTTGATGGCATCCAGATGCACGACCTTTTTGCCGCTGTATACGTTCTTCAGGACCACATCCACGCTGGTGATGGCCTTCTGGGTCACGAACACGGCATCGTCCATGCCAAAGCTCTCACCGGGCTTGACCTCGATCTCGCGGTATTCAAAGGCATCCTCACACAGGATGATACCGTCCACACCCTTACACTTGAAGTGGATCTCCAGTGCAGTCAGGGTGACCTTGGAGATGTTCTTGAAGGTCAGGCAGACTGCGTTCTCGCCGCTGAGTTCGCCCTTGAGCAGTTCCACACAGACGAACTGCACCGGGCTGCCCGGGGTATAATAGTTGGCCCGGGTGCGTGCGACCGGGTTAAAATTTTCCTCCACGACACTCGCTCCCTTCGATCATTCGTTTTCCTGCGGGGCATCCTGCGCCGGGTCGGGCATTTCCTCGCCCAGCACGGCCTGCTCCGCCTGTTCAGCGGGCTCTGCGCTCTCGGCAGGCTCTGCGGTCTCCACAGGGGCCGCCGGTGCGGCGGG
>ERZ1106976.4124-NODE-4124-length-10520-cov-3.225705_pt1 | contig 10520 bp, 9 predicted proteins | sample MGYA00403687_ERZ1106976 | MGnify/ENA primary metagenome ERZ1106976 (study PRJEB35170, sample SAMEA104062446) | human gut metagenome | biome: human gut; feature: human-associated habitat; material: faeces | place: Denmark | collected 2013-02-22 ... | reverse complement strand
TGTCCCATCCGGTTGCCGGATCCCCCTGCAATAATCAATGCTATATTCATTTTAGTAACAGATTTGAATTTAATACTATTATAATGTTATCCATTCTTCTTTCTTTTGCAGAAATCCTTTATCTGATAAAACTCATTCACGCACAACTTTTTATTTAAGAATAGTCTATCAAACCACATTCTCAATACAAAACGTAAACCAAAATGGGAAATTAATATCTTCGTGATTCTCATAAACATAGAACACTCTTTCACAACCAGAAACCGTCCCATTGGACGAGAGAATTGTGAGAGGATGAACATTGCAGCCTCATCCGTCTTCTCCACATCATAAATAGCTTCTCTTGCTTTCAAAGAAAAGATCCTTTGATGATTTAAGTCGAGTCCAGACCATACCCCTTTTTCATGTATTCTATATACTCCCATTACATCAGGCATACAATATCCTTTCCCATTTTTCAAAATAGCATAGAACAAGGCAACGTCTATATATATTGCATATTTCGAGTATGTATCCAAATCCAATGCCGACTTTCGGTATACGACACTTAATGGTTGAAATAACCAACCTCCACGAATCAAGAAAGACAAATCAAAAGACATCCCATCAGATAAATCGCCAATCGGTTTGATCTCATCATTCATCACCTTCTCCTCTTTTAAACATATTCTGTATCGATGTGAACAAATAACATAATCCGAGTAACATTCTAAAAAATCAATCTGCTTTTGTAATTTATAAGGATCAGTCCAATAATCATCGCCTTCGCAAAAAGCTATATACTTGCCTCTCGTGTGGCTATTCATTATATTATGTAGAATGTTGCCACCCTTGCTATATTGGTTCTCTTCTTCCAATATAGGCTTGATTAATCGCGGGTATTTGTCTGCATACTCTTTTATTATTTCAGCTGTACCATCAGACGAAGCGTCATCATGAACTACTACTTCAAAATCAAAATTGGTTTTCTGCATTATAAAACCATTCAAACATTGTCGTATATATTTTACATGATTGAATGCTAAACAGCGCACAGTTACCATTATAGAATCTTCAGCCATTATTGTTTCCTTTAGATGTTTTTTGCCAAGTAATCCAAGAACATTCTGTGTTGTTTTAAGAAAGAGTTCCAATCATGCCCATTTTCACTCCAATTATAGTTTGCTACGGTTCCATGTGCATGAAGCAGATTGAAATAGGACATTGTATAGTATTTCAAGCTATCCTCTAAACCACAACTTAGCCATGTGCGGTTTTTCGATTTATCCCCAGTAACGACATAGATTTTGTTGCTAAGCCACCCCTTATCTACAGTTTTTAAGATGCCATTTGCAAGAAATTCACTAGGCGCATAGGCTGCAACAAACGAAAAGGCATCCGTTTTATTACTATCGCAATATACTTTGCACGCACAATAAAGCGAGGTCATGGCTCCAAGTGAAAGACCGGCAATAATTCTGTGCGACCAATCTCCATAAGCAAAGTTTGATGTCGCATCATTACTCCCCTCAAAATAAGGGATTAATACATCCATGAGGATTTTATGAAAATTTCTAAAATATCTCATTTTGGTATCAAAGTCCTCCTTTCCTGTTTCCATTATGTTTGGCAAAATGATTATATATTGTTTTCCATTACGTTGAGCATCTTCTTCCATCATCGAAAGGATACCATGATTTTGCCATTCTCTATTATTACCCATCCCGTGAAGTAAATACATGACATGAAACTTTTTCCCTTCCTTGTTATTGGGAATAATTATTGAACCGGTCTGAACTGTATTGCTTTCAGCGTTAAACTCATAATCGTACATTGTATATGAATCCAACGAGTGGATATTACTTTTTTTGAAATTTTCCATTGCAAATTTTATTATGATTGAATCACTATACCTATATTGTCTTTGCTTAATTCTATTTTTGTCCCGTAGCGACCTGAAAGATCAGCGATGCGTTTTATTACGGTCATATCTTTAGAGATACGTGGAAAACCTCGAAGCCCTTTCATCTCGTTGAGCATCAACTCTATCGGATATAAGTTGATATCAAATTTCCCGTTCTCGAAAGTCACACCAGCAATAATACTTTGCCAACATTTTGCATCTGTTACTAATCCGCAACGTCCATAGTTGCTTTTGATATCCATCATAAGTTCTCCCACACTAATGTTAGAGAAATCGTTTATGTTAGATGCTAAATAAGCCTCTGCTGGTACTTCAGTAGGCATATCGTGTTGCAGTATGAAGTTACCTAAACCGTGAAAGATAACACCATCTTTATATTTTTCTATGCCACGAACTAAATGTGGGCCATGGCACACAACGATATTTGCACCGCCATCTATGCAGTGATGAGAAAACGTTCTTAAAAATTGCGGTACATCCTCTTTTGTACCGTTGCTCATAAATTGGTGCCCATGTACACTCACTACGATGAAATCGGCATAATAAGATGCTTGGCGTATACTATTTAATGTTCGTTCTATGTCTGATTTGTTAGGATTTGTGGAAGCATTGAACTTCTTTCCGCGCACAAACTCGTAAAATCCAATCTTGAGATTTTCAGACATCGGCAAATAACCTTCCTTTATTGCCTGTGCATGATAGCTATTTATACCAGTTCTTTTTATAATATTCTCTAACGCTTTGAATTCTTCGGAAGGCAATTCGTAAATGCTTTTGTGTCGTAATGGAGCAACACCGGGACGACCTATTATGGATGTTCCGTGAGGGCCAGCCAAATAGGAATCATGGAAAGAACTTGTCACCCCGACCAAAGCTATCCTAACACCATTTTTATTGATATACGCAGGGGCAGCAGCTGCCTGCAAGTCTTTACCGGTTCCTGCATGGGGGATTCCTCGGTCGTCCAAATGCTTCAAAGTTGCAAGTAAGCCGCCCTCGCCATAATCCATTGAATGGTTATTGGCTGTATTTAACATATTGAATCCTAACGTTTTCAATTCATCCAATCTTGTAGGATGAGCCTTTGTCCAACAACCACCCGGGAATGCGGCTGGCGTACCTTCATTATTGCATACTGTGGTTTCTAAATTCCCAAAATTGAAATCATACGAGTGTAGAATCTTGGCTATACCATCTAACTCTAAACAATGTGGAATGCTATGGGCAACAAGAATGTCTCCGCAAAGAGAAATTGTAATTTTCCTATTCATCTTTCTTATTTAATATTTTCGCAGGGTTACCTACAACTACAGCATTGACCGGAACTGGTTTTATAACGACAGCACCGGCACCTATTAAAGAATGGCACCCTAATTCTTTCGCCTTTGCTGAAACAACGGTTGCACCTGATCCAATGAAAGCATAATCGTGCATTACAGTATAAGCACCAAGAACAATGTTACTTGCCATAAAACAATGGTTACCCATACGGACACCATGCGTCACCAAATCATTGTGGGAAACGACACAATCATCCCCGATAACAGTATCAGGAGCTACAACACTGAGAGCATGGATGCATACGCCGTTCCCTATTTTTGAATATTTGGAAACCACGGCTGTAGGATGTATGAGCGTTACAACATTCCCTCCTCGTTCTATAATCCTATTAAATAGTTCTGCCCTAATATCATTGTTACCGACACTTATGGCAAAATTCTTCCCATGTAAATCCTGGGTGAATAATTCATCGTTACAGCCAATTATTCTGTGACCGAAATACATCTCACCCGTCCTTTCCTTTTGATAGTGGTAAAGTCCTGCAATAGTATAGTTGCAACTTTCTGCCAAATCAATCGTTACAATGGTATTGTGGCCTACTCCTAGCACATAGATACTTTTTTGTTCCATCTTACTTGCACCATTCGTTTACAACCACTTTTCTTTTTCCCGATTTTAAAAGAGGGATATTGTTTACAACTTCAATGCTAATCGTGGCATCTATTCCAATAGTATGTTTCAACTCGTCTAACAAAGATCCAAGTTCTTCCACATTTCCTCCCTCTTCCAAAATGGTTTTGAGGACATAGTTCCGTTCTCCCTTTTGTATAAACTGCCATTGTTTTATTACATTGAAATTTTTCACTGTCCTACCCAATAGCATTGGTGAAAAAGGTACCCCTGAAGTCGTATAAACCATATCCATTTTTCTCCCATATAATTTTCCTAATACAGGATATCCTCTACTGTATTCGTCAGGTGGCATCAACTCTCCTGTATCACCACAATCATATCTAATGATTGGAAAAGCATGGTTATGCAAATCCGTAATAACAATACGAGCCAAATCTCCGAATCCTGCAGGTTCATCACTTTCAAGTTTCAAAAACTCGATATAATAATCTGCATAATTAAGATACATTACATTGTTGTCTTCCTTAGTCGGTATTCTTTCTTGGGCAATTATGCCACATTCCTCGTCCGCGTATTGCGATATTATTTCGCATTTCAAATACCTCTTGACATTTGCTCTTGTGTCATCGTGCAACATTTCAGAAGTAGAAAATGCTATCTTTAGATTTTGAAAAACATAATGTGGATTCCTTTTGACGAACTTTGCCAACAAATCAAGACATGAAGCATAAGCTCTTATGGCTACAGCCTTAGTACGGATTATAAGGTCGCACAATTCGTGTAGCCGTTCATCGCTGAGATCACTGCAATCAAATGGAAAGATATTCTCACGGCTAATCTGTTTTTGCGTTTTTTTCTGCCATTTATTCCAAATACGCAAATGTATCAAAGGCTCATGGGTTTTGTATCCGACCAACTGTCCGAAATATTTCAAATCTGCTATTCTCCGCTGTCTCTTTTGAGTGTCTTGCGGAATAGCCAATGGGATTCCAGTACTACCTGACGTTTTTTGAATATACACTTCCCCCTTTTGATTAGGAATTTTACTTAGTGGTACAGATATGGCCTCTGCATTTTCAATAAGTGCCCCCTTATCCATCACAGGAAAATGATTTATGCCTTTGCCTATGTATCGAGCATAAAAGGATGTGTTAGAACACGCGTATTCCAATATTTCATCCAGTTTCCTTGACCGAACTTTTCGAGTTGTCTCTTCATCATGTTCACATATCCATTTGATTTCTGCATAAGGTCTTCGTATTGGAGAACCTTTTAAACAATCGTTTATCCAAAAACAATATCTGAGGAAAGTTGATTTCATGTCCATCTTTTCTTTAATCTTAGACAGACACGTAAATAGCATCTGCCTTTTTACTGTTTAGTTATTTTCTCTGTATAGTGATATACGTATTAAATTAGAGACATTCACATCAGCTAAGGCATTCCAAACCTTAATTATAGCAACATTTTATTTTGTTACACAATCAATAACTCTCTGCACATCCTTATCACTTAGTGCATGATGCATCGGCAAGCAAATCACGCTATCAGCCATCTTATGCGCTTCTGGGAGATTCTCCGGTTTTGCACTTTCCAATCCTCTATATGTCGAAAACTCGCTGATAAGCGGGTAGAAGTAGCGGCGACCAAGAACGTTCTGTTCTTTCATCTTGAAATAAAGCTCGTCGCGTGTCATGCCATACTTCTTTGCATCCACGAAAATGGGAAAATAGGAATAATTGTGTTTAACACCGGACATATCATCAAAGAAAGTGATGCCTTCCACGTTGCGCAACGCTTCACGGTATTTAATAGCGACTTGATGACGCGCTTCGATTGCGGAATCAACCTGCTTCAAGTTCAATAAACCGTATGCCGAACGAACTTCATCCATCTTGCTATTGATGCCAGGACCTACTACGGTTGTTTCGTTAGCGAATCCGAAATTTTTAAGATAGTCAATGCGTTTCTTCATCTTCTCGTCGTGCATGACCATTGCACCGCCCTCTACGGTGTTGTAAACCTTGGTAGCATGGAAACTAAGCGTGCTTAAATCACCTGCATTGAGAATACTCTCACCGTTGACTTCTACGCCGAAAGCATGGGCGGCATCATAGATAACCTTCAGACCGTACTGGTCGGCTATTTCCTGAATGCGCAGGGTGTCACAAGGTTTGCCGTATACATGCACAGGCATAATGGCTGTAGTCTTGGGCGTGATGGCAGCCTCTATCTTGTCGGGGTTTATGTTGCCTGTTGCCGGATCAATATCCACAAACACGGGCTTTATGCCGTTCCACCAAAGGGCATGTGTAGTGGCAACAAAACTGTAAGGCGTGGTAATCACTTCTCCTGTTATCCGAAGTGCTTGCAAGGCTGTGATGAGCGGCAACGTGCCGTTGGTGAAAAGGCTGATATAGGGTACTTTCAAATAGGCGGCCAATTCCTTTTCAAGCTGCTTGTGGAACAGTCCGTTGTTGGTTATCCACTTGCTCTCCCATATCTGTTTGAGCATTTCATTGAAGTTGTCAAGGTTGGGCAGTAACGGGGACGTTACTGTGATCAGTTTATTATCCATAAGGATTTTATTTGGGGTTATGATTTTCTTCTGAGCAAGGAAAGTATCTCTGTAAGTTCGGAAAACTTGAAAATACGGCTTGACGATATGTAAAAGGACATGCCTATGGTAATGCCGGTGCAAAGTTTCATGATGTCGCTTGACATGAAATGGTTCACGGTAAGTATCAGTGCGAACATGGCGAGACATAGTGCTATCGTGGGCAGCAGATCGCGCATCTGCCGGAAAAAGCCGACATGAATCAGTTTCCCGGTGTAGTAAGTGTTTATCGTTAATGCAACGAGCGAGTTGAAAATCTGTCCATAGCACATCACTATCAGGCCATACGGGGCTGTGATGCAAAGCACGCTTACACCAAGAGCTTTCTTTATGATTTCAATCCGTAGGGACAGGTCCGGACGCCCTTTCACCTGCAAGAGGTTGAGGTTGATGGCATGAATGGGATGCCACATCATCGAGAAACAGATGATTTGTAGTAATAGTCCGCAAAATTCCCATTGCGGACCAAGCATTTTGTTCACAAGAGGTTGGGCAACGGCAGAGAGAACTGTCATCAACGGAAATACAATGAAAGCGGACAATTTTAGGAATTTACGGTAAAATCCCGCAAGACGGGTATCATCATTTTGTATCTCGCAAAGTACCGGATAGGTTACGCGTTGGAGGATTCCGGTAATATTGGATGAGGGGAACTCCGAGAAATGCTGTGCGCGAGTGTAATGCCCAAGGTTTGAGGCACTGAAGAGCTTGCCTATGGCTATGGGATAGATGTTGCGGTAAATTGTATCGAGCAAACCGGATGCAAGGAGTTTGGAACCGAAAGCGAACAGTTCGTGAAAGGATTGCCACGAATACAGCAACCGTGGTCTCCACTTAGACAATAACCACAACAAACTGGTATTCATACAGAGGTAGAGTAACTGTTGTGTCACCAGTGACCATACCCCAAAACCGTGGTAAGCCATTATTATGCCCACCACGCCCGATGTCACGACGGCCATCAAGGCTGCCTTGGCCTGGGTCTTGAAGTCAATCCTGATTGTAAGAAGCGCACGTTGTACAACAGCCAATGAGTTGAAGATGATGCTGAAGCAAACCACACGCATCACGGGACACAGTTGCGGTGTATTGTAGAAGTCGGCGACTAACGGAGCGGAGATGTATAATATAAGGTAAAGTAACGCACTGACTATGATATTGAAATAGAACACCGTGTTGTTGTCTGTCTCGGTCCTGTCCTGTTTGCGTATCAATGCCTGTGAAAAACCACTGTCAATCAGCGACTGCGCCACAGCAATGAAGATGGCTAACATGCCGATAAGTCCGTAATCATGCGGTGTAAGCAGGCGTGCCATCACAATCATAACGAAGAACTGCACGCCTTGGACCGAGAAACGCTCTATCGAACTCCAAAGCATGCCTTTTGCCGTTTTTTGTCTTAGGGAATTAGGCATGGTGACAATAAGCCCTTTCTGATAAAAGTTACAATCATCATCATTTATAACCGGGTGAATGCGGTTTTCCGCTTGCCAACTACAAAAGCTGTATGTATTCGGGCTGTACCTCCACGGCAGCGGCAAGGAGACTGGGAAGTTCTACGAACAGACGTTTGACATGTGCCCCTTGGATTTTCTGCAAATTCCCTTCATATCCGTCCAAAGGGCCTCCTACGATGCGCACTTTCCTACCTATCATGTCGGAGGATATTTCTTCGGGCGTGTAATAGCACGGATTCTCGGAGGACTGAACAGCATGGATGAAGCGTTGCATGTCGCTTTCCCTGACCGTCATCGGGATTTTGTAGCCACCGCGCAAGTAACGATATTGCACGGTATTGTATTTCTCGACTATAGGGTCAACTGCCAACCGCGTGCCATTCACAAAAAGTAAGTCCTGAATGAAGGGCACTTCTTCCCGGCAACGCCTCCCGTGCTTCACAGAAAGTTTCCACACCATGGGTGTGAACACCTCCATCCCCAAATCCTTGAACAGTTTGTATGCAGGCTGCTTAGCATTGCACCGCTTAAGGTCGCGCATGACGAACCATAGCAGACGGTCTTGTACAGGGGTATGGAAGTCGTTCATTTTTCAGGTATGGGTATCTTTTCTAATCCTGCAAGCTATCGTAATTTACACGGCAACAAGCAGTTACAAAAACCAAGCTATTGACTTCTATTAAGTCCATAAGATTGTTCCATCGCTGTCACTACTCATAATAGCGTTTGTGTCGATATTGATTTTCATGACGTTTTTTGTCCGTCTCCTAATATGAGATGGATATTCTTGTAGAACAGCTAAATCCCAACAGCTTACAAAGTTTTCATAAAAAGATTCCGTCAATAAATTGCTTAATCCGTTGCCGTTTCATGAAAAATAAGCGCAAATAAATTTGTCAAAACACTTGATGTTTAATTATTTTTACTACCTTTGCAGCTGAATATCCATCTCATATTAGGAGAGGAACATTTTTCGAAACAGTCGTTTGCGTCAAAGCCCCTCCAAAATCATACGGTTTACTTTGTCCACTTCGCTTGACTTTATCGAGTCGAGGTAGATTTGTGTGGTCGTTTCCGAATCGTGCCCAAGACCTTCGCTTATGACTGCCAACGGTACGTCCCTGCCACGTGCGATGGTGGCCCAACTGTGGCGCGCATAATACATTGACAATGACAACGGCAGTCCTGCCCGGTTTGCTATGTCTTTCAGGAGCCTGTTGATTTTCCTCATCTGATTCTGGTACTGCCTGCGCTCGCTTCCATCCTCACTGGTAATGATTGGCAGGAGATAACTTGTGCCATCGGACTTGTATTTGTCTATGATGTCCTGCATCTGCTTGGTCCATTCTATCATCATGAGCTGTCCCGTCTTCTTGCGGCGGTATGCCAGGCAACCGTTGTTCAGGTCGGCCTTTTTCAGGTAAGCCATATCTATGAAGGACATTCCGCGCGTGCAGAAGCTGAACATGAACATGTCCCTCGCGAAATCCATACTCGGCTTTCGCGACAGGTCCAGAGCGCTGATTTTCTTGATTTCGCTGAACGGCAGGCTCCTTTTCACAGTCTTGTCTATACCGCAGTAGACGTTCCTGAACGGATGACGGTCGGGTGTCAACCCCTTTTCTACTGCCAACTTGTAGTTGGTACGCAGGATACGCATATAGAAAGAGGTGCTGTTGCGTGTCAATCCGCATTTCCGCATCCATGCCTCGTAGAGTTCCATAAGCATGCCGTCCATCATGTCGAACGTCAGGTCAACCCCCTTACGGAAACACGTGAAGCTGTTAAGCATCGAACGGTAGGTCTCGGATGAGCGTACCTTTCCTATCTGTTCCTTGTGATGTATCTGCCTGCGGATGAAGTTGAACACGCTGTCCATCGCATCTATGCCGGACGAAAAGTTGGCAGCGATTTCGTCAAGGTTTACCGGGACGCTTTCCTGTACCATCCGCTGTAACCTGTTCAGTTCCCACTGTAGGGCCGATTCTACCGAAACAAGGTGGGCGTAACGCGGCGAGGACGGCGTGGGCAGGGCTATCCTCCCAACCTCGCCGTTCCATTCCCCGGCAAAGATTTTATACCTGCTCGTTATCCTGCGCACCGTGCGTCCGTATATCAGTTGAAACACAATTGAGCCTTCCTTGCCCGGAGTCGTTGACGGCCTGAATTTTAGTTTTATAGATGTCATGATCCAATGTTTTCTTGTTCTTTATATAAATGTCGGCTACAAATGCCACATTATTATATATTGGGGCAAAGCCATATCCCAAACCGCCCATGGATTCTGCGCCAAACGATTTTCCGTTCTAAGCCAAACGATTTTTCAATCTGCAGAGAACGATTTTCAGGTATGCCGACATCTGTTTTACGGGCTTTGCCGTACCGTACGCCCTGCCCCACCTCCTACAAACCGTTTTTCGCCCGAAAAGGTTCGCTTCCTTCAGACCTCTTCTGTACCAACGTTTTAAGGTGAACTTTCTACCTCCCAATCTTTCACCGAAATTTCACTGAAAAACGATTGTCCGCATGAAACTGTTTTTAACGAATTTGAAGTTACATTGGTTTTCAACATGTTACGGTGAAAGACTTGACAAGGGCTTTTCCATTTCGTATATTTGCAAACGAGAAA
>ERZ1106976.4117-NODE-4117-length-10552-cov-13.270649_pt1 | contig 10552 bp, 6 predicted proteins | sample MGYA00403687_ERZ1106976 | MGnify/ENA primary metagenome ERZ1106976 (study PRJEB35170, sample SAMEA104062446) | human gut metagenome | biome: human gut; feature: human-associated habitat; material: faeces | place: Denmark | collected 2013-02-22 ... | reverse complement strand
ACTTGACCAGAATATTTATCAGGCAATTAAAGGTATGACTGCCGCTGAAGCTACTCTTCCTGACAGTGGAATCATTATCATGATTGCCGGATGCCGCGATGGTCATGGCGGAGTTGGTTTCTACCACAATATCGCCGATGTAAAAAATCCGGAAGAATTTGAACAAAAGGCTATCCATACTCCTCGTTTGGAAACAGTTCCTGACCAGTGGACTTCCCAGATATTTGCCCGTATCCTTGCACATCATAAAGTCATCATGGTATCAGACCTCGTTGACCCGAAACTGGTAAAAGATATGCATATGGAACTTGCTTCTAACGTGGATGAAGCTCTTGCTATGGCATTTAAAATCAAAGGAAACGATGCAAAAGTTGCTGTTATTCCTGATGGTTTAGGTGTCGTTGTTAATATCTAAATTTTAGTATTAAAAATCTTAGTAACTATAATCACTGATATTATTTCATAATTTTAATATGAAAAGTCTTCAGTAACTATAATTATCGATATAAATTATTTCATGATTGATTTTTATTATAAGGATGACCTTTTAAGAGCAGTAACTCAGGTTAATAATCTTTTGGATGGGGATTATGCCTATGCTGTTACAGATGGCATTAACTTGGCTGTTTCAAGAGATCCTTTAGGTGTCAAACCTTTATTTTACACACATAATGCTTTTGCTTCTTCAAAGGCAGCGGCGATATTGTGTTCTGTACCGCCGACATAGCAGTTCAGAAGATCCGACGCTTTTTTCATGATGAGAGGGCGTTCAAGCTTCTTTGCGAGCCAATGACAAAATTCTGTCTTGCCCGTGCCCGGAGGTCCGACGAGCAGCACGCCCTTGGGAATACGCGCGCCGAGGTCGATGAATTTGCCCGGCGCTTTCAAAAAGTCGACGATCTCCTGCAATTCTTCCTTTTCCTCGTCTGCACCGGCAACGTCGGAGAAGGTCGTGGGGCGTTTGTTGTCGCCGCCGGTCTTGAAGGAGGCCGTGCCGAATTTTGCCATGCGGTCTCCGCCGCCGCCCGCAGAGCGGATGGAGAGAAAGTACCAGATGGCAAAGATGCCGAGCACTGCCAGCACGTAAGGTGCGAACATCGCAACATAATTGATCGAATGGTCGGCGGTGAAGTCATAGTCCTCGATGACGCCGTCGGCTTTCTGCTGTTCGATGAGCTCGCCTAAGTCATCGTAGAAGAGCGTTACGCTGAAAAGATCTTTTTTAAGCTCCGTTTTCCCGTCAATCGGCTCACGCAGCTTCATGCGCAGCGTGGTGTCCGTCACCGTGAAGGCGGAGACCTGCTCGGTTTCAAACAGCTCGCGCACCTCGGCATAGGACGGCTCGGGCTCTGCCGGCTTGCTCATGAAGCCGTAGATGCCGACAAGCACGAGCAGCGCCAGAAGATACGGCAGGAGATTGGGACGCTTGGTCTGTTGAGTCAATGGGATATCCTCCTTGCATATTCAAAAAAGTGGCCTTGCCACTTTTCTGAACTGAATTTAGTTTTCCGAATAGACCTCGGGCTTGAGCACGCCGATATAGGGCATGTTGCGGTACTTCTGCGCATAGTCGAGACCGTAGCCGACGACGAACTCGTCGGGCACTTCAAAGCCCGCAAGGTCGGCGACGATGGGCTTGGTGCGGCGGGAGGGCTTGTCGAGCAGTGTCACGACCGTCACGCTGGCGGCGCCCTTGGTCATAAAGTAATTCTTGAGGAAGTAGAGCGTGTTGCCGGAGTCGAGAATGTCCTCGATGACGACAATGTCGCGGCCCGTGATGTCCTGCTGGAGATCGTGCGTGATCTGCACCACACCGGAGGAGGACGTTGCGTTCTGATAGGACGAAACGGCGATGAATTCAATGTCGCTCTTGAGCTGGCAGGCGCGCACGATGTCGGCCATGAAAATGAACGAGCCCTTCAGCACGCCGAGAAACAGGGGGTTCTTGTCCTTCAGGCGCTCGTAAAGTTCGTCGCCCATCTCCTGCACGCGCGCTTTCAGCTGTTCTTCGGAATACAGTACCTTCAGAATGTCCTGATCCATATTGCTCTTAGCCATAGCTTTTTTCTCCATTTTCTTTTTATTCGTATTTGTTGTATTCGATGCGGCTTTTCGCCGCGGAGCACACAAAATGATTTAAAGGGGAACAATGCGCACAAAGCGAGCATCTTCTTCGCTTTGCGGCAGGAAGGAAACGTCCGTTCCCAGCCGCCACACGGCGGCGAGACGATCGCCCGCGTAGATCGCGGGCAGCGCGTCACGCTCGGGCGGCGTGATCTTTTTGTCAACGCACAGGCGCTTGACGCTGCGCGCGCCGTTTGCGCTCTCGAGCGTCAAGCGCGCGGACAGGTCACAGGGCGCAGCGAAGAGAGATTCGCCTGCGTTCGGCGCACGGAGCGAAATGCCCTCGCCGTCGGCTCTGCGCAGCAGCGTCAGCTCAAAGTTTCCCCAGTGAAGGGGAACGCCCTCCGTAAGTGCCGCCTTTTCCAGCGCGGCGGGGGATAAGTGCATCGTGAGAAAGCCATCTGCCATGCGTATGGTCGCGCCGCGCGGCAGCGAGATCTGCCGTGCCGCCGTACTGCCCTTTTGCGCAAGGGCGAGGACGGCGCTCAGCTGGTCGCGGCCAACATCCTTGCGTCCGACGCCGAGCGCGTCCGCCATGCGCAGCAGCACACGCGCCTGCACGGCGCTGCCCAAGGCGCGGAAGGACGCAAGCGGCAGCGCGATGCTGCCATCATTTTGCTCTGCGGCGGTGAGGAGAGCCTCTGCCTGCCGCTCGATCGAATCGTCGAGCGAGACGAGCGAGCGCGCCGTTGCGGCGATGTGCTCGCCTGCGCGGGGGTTGAGCGTTTGAAGCAGCGGCAGGATCTCAAGGCGCAGGAAGTTTCGCGCGGCGGCGTTCGGGTCTGCGTTGGTGCGATCCTCAACATGCGGAATGTTGTGAGAATGCGCATAGGCGGCGAGTTCCGCGCGCGTCTGCTCCAAAAACGGACGAACGAGATCGCCCTGCTTTGGCCGCATGCCGCAAAGACCGTGCAGATCCGTTCCGCGGACGAGGTTTAAAAGCACCGTTTCCGCGTTGTCGTCCGCATGATGCGCCAGCGTGAGCTGCGCATTCAGCTTTTTCGCCGTTTCACGCAGAAAGGCGTAGCGCAGATCGCGCGCAGCCTCTTCCACGGTTTTGCCCGTTTTGCGCGCATGGGCGCGCACATCGCCGGAACCCGAGTAAAAGGGGATCCTCTCTTCTTCGCACCATGCGCGGACGAATTCTTCGTCGCGCACGGCTTCTTCGCCGCGCAGCCGGTGGTTGAAGTGCGCGCAGGAAACGTCATAGCCCTGCTCACGCAGAAAATAGAGGAGACACATCGAGTCTGCGCCGCCGGACACGGCGGCGAGCACGCGCTGCGTCCTGTCGAGATATTGTGCGCAGAGCGCTTCCGCGCGCGGCAGCTCAGTCCTCTTCATGGCGGTAGTCAAGAGAGGAGAAGGTTGTATACTGCGGCGACCAGGCGAGTTCTACCTTGCCCGTTTCGCCGTGACGGTTCTTGGCGATGATGCACTCGGCAATGTTGCGCTTTTCCGAGTTTTCGTTGTAGTAGTCGTCGCGGTAGAGGAACATGACAATGTCCGCGTCCTGCTCGATGGCGCCCGATTCACGAAGGTCGGAGAGCATGGGGCGCTTGTCCTCGCGCTTTTCGTTCGCACGCGAGAGCTGCGAGAGACACAGCACGGGGACTTGCAGCTCCTTTGCCATGATCTTGAGCATACGGGAAATGTCGCTGACGACCTGCTGGCGGCTCTCGCCGCTGTAGCCCTTGGCGCCGGAGGAGGCCATCAGCTGCAAGTAGTCGATGACGACAAAGCCCAGGTTGTCGATGCGGCGGCACTTGGCGTTCATATCCGCCACCGTGAGCATCGGGTTATCGTCGATGAGAATATTGAGCCCGGAGAGAACCGAGGCGGCGTTTGCAATGTTGACCCAGTCGGCCTCGCGGAGGTTGCCCGTCACGAGCCGCTGGTTTTCGACCGTCGCCTGATTCGACAAAATGCGCGTGACGAGCTGCTCACGCGACATTTCGAGCGAGAAGATGGCCACGGCCTGCCCGCTCGTGCGGGCGACGTTCAGCGCAAGGTTCAGCGCCATACTCGTTTTGCCCATACCGGGACGCGCGGCCAGCAGCACAAGGTCGGACTTGTTGAGACCGTTCATCCGGTCGTCCAGCACGCCGAAACCCGTGGGAAGGCCCGGCAGGGTCTTGCCGCCGTTGGCGCTCAGCTCGCTTAAGTGATCGAGCACGCCCTGCAAAACAACGCCGATGTTCGCCATGCTCTGCGAGCTGCGCCCGCGGCGCACGGCATAGATCTTCTGCTCTGCCGCATCGAGCACGTTGGACGCGCCGCCTGTACCGTCCTGCACCATGGCGGAGATCTCCCCCGCCACGGTGTAGAGCGCGCGCAGCAGCGCCTTGTCGCGCACAATGCTGACGTATTCCATCACGTTTGCGCTCGTGGGCGTCACGTCCATGAGCTGGGCGAGATACGGGCGCGTGGTGTTTTCGTCGTAGGTGCCGTTTTTCTCCATTTCGCCCGCGACGGTCACGCCGTCGATGGGCTTGGAGTAGACAAACATGGAGTAGATCGTTTCAAAGATCTCGCGGTTCTGCTTTAGGTAAAAATCATCGGGACGGAGCTGCTCCATTACGTCTTTGACGCAGTTTGCGTCGATGAGCATCGAGCCGATCACGGACTGCTCCGCCTCAAGAGAATGAGGCATCTGCCGGTAGAAGATATCCTCCACGGGAAAACCTCCTTATTGCGTAATAGTGCGCGTTCTTACTCCTCGCTCACGCTGACGGAGAACTTGGCGCTGACCTCGTAGCCGAGCTTTGCCTTCACCTCGTAGGTGCCGTAGGCCTTGATGGGCTCGTCGAGCGCGATCTTCTGCTTGGGCACGTCGAGCTGGAACTGGTTGGCAAGAGCCTCGGAGATCTCCTTGCTCGTGATGGCGCCGAAGAGCTTGCCCTCCTTGCCGCCCTTGGCCGTGAGCTTCACGGTCACGTTCTTGAGCTTGCCGCCCATTTCAACGGCGGCCTGACGGTTCGCGGCCTCCTCGGCTCTGCGTGCCTTTTCCTTTAAGTTCATGGTGTTGATGGCGTCGGCCGTGGCGAGCACGGCGAGCTTGCGGGGCAGCAGGAAGTTTCTTGCGTAGCCCTCGGCTGCGTCGATGAGCTGACCCTTCTTGCCCTGACCTCTGACGTCCTGTGTTAAAATGACTTTCATGTGTATGTCCTCCTTGTGGGGTGATTTACGTTGTGGGGAAGAGCGTTACTCTTCCATATATTCGTCGATGGCGTTGAGCAGACGCGTCCGCACCTCGTCGACGCTGGCATCGGCCACCTGGCCGCCGGCGGTAGTAGAGTTGCCGCCGCCGCCAAGCTTTTCCATAATGAACTGTACGTTGATCTCGCCGAGCGAACGCGCGGAGAGGTTCACGCCCGTGCCGTTCTTGAACAGCACGAACGAGGCATGAATGCCCGAGAGCGTCAGCAGCTCGTCGGCCGTCTTGGCGGCGGTCACGCGGTCGATCTCCTTTTCGACGGCGGCCACGGCAATGTCGCCGTTGACGAGCTCCGCGTGGCGAATGATCTCATAGCGCTCGATCATGCCGGCAAGGTCGCTCTGGAAGAAACGCTGCACGTCCGACGTGTCCGCGCCCGCGCGGCGCAGGAACGCGGCGGCTTCAAATGTGCGCCCGCCGGTGCGCATGGTGAAATTCTTCGTGTCGAGCACGATGCCCGCAAGCAGCGCCTCAGACTCTGCACGAAGAAGATCGGTCGGGTCGGCAAGATACTGCAAAAGCTCCGTGACGAGCTCGGATGCACTGGATGCGTAGGGCTCGTGGAAGTTGAGCGCGGCGGATTCGATATAATTGGCGGCACGGCGGTGATGGTCGATGACCGCCACGCGGTTGCAGGCGTCGAGCAGCTGCTCGGATTCGACAAGGTCGGGGCGGTTGGTGTCGACCACCACGAGCAGCGCACCCGGCTGGGCGGAGATGAACGCATCGCTTCCGGAGATGAACACATCCTTATATTCCGGCAGGGCTGCAAGCTTGGCGAGGATCGGCTTGGCAACATTATCCTCCATGTCGACAACGATCTGCGCTTTTTTGCCGCGCTTGCGCGCAATGCAGCAGATGCCCGCCGCCGCGCCGACGGCGTCCATGTCGGCGTGCTTGTGTCCCATGACAAAGATCTGGCCTGCGTCGGAAATGAGCTCACCGAGGGCGTTCGCCATCACGCGGGATTTGACCTTTGTGCGTTTTTCGGTGGATTTCGACTTGCCGCCGTAGAACTCGAAGTCGAGGCGGTTGCGCACAACAACTTGGTCGCCGCCGCGCGAGAGTGCCATTTCAATCGAGAGCATGGCGTTCTGGTAGAGCGTTTCGTAATCGTCCACGTCCTTGCCCACGCCGATGGAGAGCGTTGCGGCCACGCCGTCCTCAGTGACGACGCTGCGCACAGCGTCAAGCACGGAGAATTTGCCCTCGAGAAGCTTTTGATACTCCTGCTCGGTCGTGACGAGCATGTAGCGGTTGCGGTCAAATTTGCGCAGCAGACTGTGGGAATCCTGAAGCCATGCGTTGAGTTTTTCATCGATGGCGGCGAGCACCGCGCTGCGCGACGCTTCGCTGCCGGCCTTCATCAGCTCTTCGTAGTTGTCGATCACGATGACCGAGACAATGGGGCGGCGGCGCTCGTTTTCTTCGCGCAGCGCGTCCTGCTCGGTCACGTCCGTCCAGTAGGTGGTGGCGAGCAGACCCTGCCCGCCGCGGCGGGCGGAGGGGTGACTCAAATTGCCGAACACGCGGAAGTGGCGCTCACCCAGCATCACCGTTTCCGGGCATTCACTCTTGCCCTCCAGCAGCCAGTGGGTGGGAAAGTCGGGCAGAACATCGTCGATGCGGTTGTCGAAGAGGTCCTCGCGCACACCGGTAAGCTGCATGAAGCTGTCGTTGCTCCAGAGGATCTCCTGCGTGTCGGGACGAAAGACCATCATTGCAAACGGCGCCGAGAGCATCGAGGCCTTGTCGGCGGTAGTCATATCATCGGTCATATCGTCGATGTATTTGCGAATGCCCTCGCGGCGCTTCTGCGCCGTGTGGCGGAAGTACCACCAGAGGAATGCCGTTGCCGCAGCCTCGCAGATGGCGAGCGGAACGCTCACGCGCGTTGTGACAGCGGCGAACGCAAAGCCAACGATAAAATACAGCCGGAAGCTGGGATCCACCAGCTTGCTGATGCGTTTGTTCTTCATAAAAAGCTGCCCTCCCGTCCAGGTAATAAGCCGTGCGGCTCAGCGCAGGAAATAACTTATTCTATTATAACACGGCTCATAGAGCGGTGACAAGGTAAAGTCACCACATTAAATTAAAAATCTGTCCTTCGACAAAAATGTGGTATACTTTTTACACGGAATGTGCTATACTACTTCGCATACAGCAGGAAAACGTGAGGTATTTCTGCCCACGGGTCTGTTTTTCTTCGGTTTTGGCTGCGGCTCGTCCGCGGTTTTTATAAAAAAGTCCATATGGGTCTCCTTAAGGCGCCGCAGGTGCAAATGCTTCGTGATGCAGGGCGAAGCATGCGCACGGACGTCTCTTCTGCCTTGCGCCCTGTTGACCCGGACAGAGAACAAATTCAAAACAAATCTATCGTTTTTTTATATTTCAAACGAATCAAAAGGAGTTGAACCAGCATTGGCTGAACAGTTGAAAATTATCCCTCTCGGCGGTCTCAATGAGATCGGCAAGAACATGACCGTGTACGAGTACGGCGGCGAGATCATCGTGGTCGACTGCGGCATGGCTTTCCCCGGCGACGATATGTACGGCATCGACTGCGTCATTCCCGACGTGAGCTATCTTGTCAAGCACAAGAACCGCATCCGCGGCATGTTCATCACCCACGGGCACGAGGATCACATCGGCGCGGTGCCCTATATCCTCAAAAAGGTCAATATGCCCATCTACTGCACGCGCCTGACCGCGGGTCTCATCCGCTTAAAGCTCGAAGAACACGGCCTTCTCAAGTCCACCAAGATCGTTACGGTGGAAAGCGGCATGACCGTCAAAGCCGGCAAATTCAGCGTGGAGTTCATCCACGTCAACCACTCGATCGCAGACTCTGTGGCATTTGCCATTCACACGGGGCTCGGCACCATCGTCCACACGGGCGACTTCAAGATCGACTCAACGCCCATCGACGGCGAGGTGATCGACCTTGCCCGCTTCGGCGAGCTTGGCAAGCAGGGCGTTCTCGCGCTGCTCGCGGATTCGACGAACGTTGAGCGCCCCGGCTACACGATGAGCGAGCGCACCGTGGGAAGAACCTTCAACCGCCTCTTCCAGGGCTGCAAGCAGCGCATCATCGTCACGACCTTTGCCTCCAATGTCCACCGCATCCAGCAGATCATGGACGCGGCGGCGGAGTGCGGACGCAAGGTGGCCGTCACCGGCCGCAGCATGGAGAATGTGACGAAGGTCGCCATGGATCTTGGCTACATGAAGCCGCCGAAGAACACCGTCGTCGACATCAACAAGATCAAGTCGATGCCGCTGGAAAAGCAGGTCATCGTCACCACCGGCTCGCAGGGCGAGGAGATGTCCGCCCTGTACCGCATGGCCTTTTCCCAGCACAAGCAGATCGAGGTCGGCCCCGGCGACCGCGTCATCATCTCGGCTTCCGCCATTCCCGGCAACGAAAATACCGTTTCGCGCGTCATCAACGAGCTCTTCCGCAAGGGCGTGGAGGTCATCTACGACCGCGCAGATATGCTGCACGTTTCGGGTCACGCCTGCCAGGAGGAGCTCAAGATCATTCACGCGCTGACAAAGCCCAAGTACTTTATCCCCGTCCACGGCGAGCAGCGCATGCTCCAGATCCATAAGGATCTCGCCCTGCAAATGGGCATGGACCGCAAGAACATCGTCATCTGCGACAATGGCGACGCCGTCGAGATCGGCGCGCGCTCGATGAAGTGCGTGCCCGGCTACGCGCCCGCGGGCGAGGTGTTTGTCGACGGCTATGGCGTCGGCGACGTCGGCGCGGTGGTGCTGCGCGACCGCAAGCACCTTGCGGAGGACGGCATGGTCGTCGTCGTGCTGCCGGTCTCCGCGCACAACGGCGACCTGCTCGCAGAGCCGGAGATCATCACGCGCGGCTTCATCTACGTCAAGGATTCCGAGGAACTCCTGCAAGATCTCAGGAATCTCACGATGTCCACGGCGGAGGCGTTCCGCGGCAAGCGCGGACGCGACATGAACGAGCTCAAGGGCGCGATCCGCAGCGCCGTGAGCAACTATCTCTTCAAGGCGACCAAGCGCAGCCCCATGGTGCTGCCGGTCATCACGAGACTTTAAAACTTCAAAAAAGCGGCTTTGCCGCTTTTTTGAGGGGGAACGCAGTCCGCTGCGCGCATAAAACGCCCGCCATCGGCGGGCGTTTTCCACACTTGCGGCCTGAGAAGTGTAAATTGTCACGCGCATGGAAATCGGCGAAGCGCCGCCGGTGGCGGATGAAGCGAGCCGGTTTCGAGGAAGTGGCACGATTGGCGCGCCCGAAAGGGCGCGGGAGTCGTAATGCCACGACGGTGACGTCAGAATTTACGATTTGAATTGATTTCGCGTCTGCGGACGCGAAAGGTTGCGGTGCGTTGAAAGGGGCAGGGAATGCAAATTTTGCATTCCCTGCCCCTTTTTTCTATTGACAGACTGCGCGCGGTGTGATAGCTTATCGGTAGACGATATATCGGCTGCCGTTATATCGGAGGACGAAAGGAGAGATGCGGCATGGGAACGACGGCACTGACCGAAGCGGTCTTTTATATCCTGCTCTCGCTCGATGCGCCGCTGCACGGCTACGGCATCATGCAGAACGTGGAGCATTTGAGCGGCGGGCGCGTGCGATTGGCCGCGGGAACGCTCTACGGCGCGCTGGCAACGCTCACCGAGCGCGGCTGGATCGTGTCGCTCGGCGATGAGAGCGAGGGGCGCAAGAAGGAATATCAGATCACGCCCGCGGGGCGCGAGGCCGTGCGCGCGGAGCTGCGAAGACTGCACGAGCTGACGCAAAACGGCGACAAGCTGACGGAAAACTGGAACTGAAAGGAGGACATACCATGGCGAAGGACAAAAAGACAAGGCTGCATCTGTCGAGCTATGCCATTGATCCCGAGCGGATCGAGAGAAAGGCGAACGAAATGGCGAAAGAGGGCTGGCTTCTTGAAAAATTCGGCTCGCTGTTTTCCACCTACCGCCGCGGCGCGCCGAACGAATACGAGTATCGCGTGCAGGTGAAGGAAGCAGGGATAGACCGCCTTACCTACATCGCGGAGCTTACAGAGTTTGGCATTGAAGAAGTCGGCGGCGTGGGAGACCTGCTCGTTCTGCGCAAAAAGGCGGACGGTACGCCTTTTGATCTGTACTCAGACCTTGACTCCCTCATCGCCCAGCAGAAAAAAGCCGTGCGCTACCTGCGCGCGGGCCTGATCA
>ERZ1106976.4113-NODE-4113-length-10565-cov-9.429401_pt1 | contig 10565 bp, 8 predicted proteins | sample MGYA00403687_ERZ1106976 | MGnify/ENA primary metagenome ERZ1106976 (study PRJEB35170, sample SAMEA104062446) | human gut metagenome | biome: human gut; feature: human-associated habitat; material: faeces | place: Denmark | collected 2013-02-22 ... | reverse complement strand
CATCATATGGTTCTTCCTTCCTTTAAATATGATTGACTAATTTATCACGGTAGACGCCGCCGGTAAAACAGCAGTGTCGAACGTTTACAAAACAGTGTCACGCCGCATGTTGACGTGCTTCTACACAATAGCAGGCTAAGTATAACACATTTTTTCACAACTTGCAACCACAATATGTCCCTTTGTTACTATGTTTTTTGTGCTTTATGTTGCATACAGGCTGATTCAGACGGCAATTAATTTGCTATTATAAATATTGATTTATTGCGTATAAATGTATAAATGAAAACAGAGCATATATACTATGCCCTGTTTTTGTATTTTAAGGCTTCTTATCCCTCTGTCCTGTAGAACTTCTGCCCGATTATGAGACCGGAGCTTGCATCAATTATATATCTGTAATCGGTGACAGAGCCCGTAAACTGCACCTTGTAGCACACGGTGTCGTCTATTTTTATCATCTCCACCGACAGATCCTTGGCCTTTTCCTGAGTTATACCGGCATCGGAGAGCGCTGTCTCGCGCGCAGCGGCATAGCCGACATAGTCCGAGTCGCTTATTATGCAGCTGCGCAGGGGCGATATCATGACGACGCACAAAAGCAGCATGACTATCATCTGCGGTGCGCCGCGCCTAAGTCTGCCGCGCCGCGCCATGCGCACCGAGCGGCGGCGAGCAGCCTTTTTCCTGTCCTTTTCCGAAAGGTGAGCGCCGCTGCCGCGCATTTTATCCGCTTGCTGTTTAAGGTGTTTTCCGCCCGGGGCCACGCAGCACTCCTCCTTTGTGATAAGGCTGTACAATCTTATTTATTATATATATCGAAGCCCCCTTTTGTCAACAAAACATATGTCGTATTATGCAGACAAACCGGCACGTCCGAGACGCGCCGGTTTTGTTATCTGAGCTTTTCGAGCAGAGCGCGGCAGCCGTCGTACACATCGCGCCATGTTGCCTCAAAATCGCGGGTATACCACGGGTCGGCAACGTCGCCGGGGCGGTCGGTGAAATCCATGAGAAGGTGTATCTTAGAGCTGTCCCCGCCGGCGCATATACGGTGCATGTTGTGCAGATTCTCTCTGTCCATGCCGATGATGAGGTCGTACTCGCCGAAGTCCGCCCCCGTGAGCCTGCGCGCCGTGCGCTTCGGACAGGGCACCCCGTGCTCGGAAAGCTTTTTCCGGGCAGGCGGATACACGTCGTTGCCTATCTCCTCACAGCTCGTCGCCGCCGAGGCTATCTCGAACCTGTCCTCCAGTCCCTCGCGCCGCACGAGCTCTTTCATGAAATATTCCGCCATCGGGCTGCGGCAGATATTGCCGTGGCAGACGAATAAGATTTTTGTCATTGCTTATTTATCCCTTCAAAAGCCTCCATGCCTTGATATTTCAGGGCTTTCGGCGATTTCAGCCTTTTTCTGTTCTTAATACGGAAGAAGCTCTTTTGCCGCCTGACGCACAGCCGGGTTTCTCGACAGACTGAAACCCCCGTTCGGATGAACGGAGGCTTCGGTTGATACCGGGCAAGCGCAATAAGCGTACCCGCAGGTGACTTAAAGCGCCGTTAAAAGCTCTGCGATCTGGACGGCGTTGGTGGCGGCACCCTTGCGTACCTGATCGCCGCAACACCAGAGGTTCAGGCCGCGCTCATCGGTGAGATCCTCGCGGATGCGGCCGACGAAAACGAGATCCTGGTTCTGCGTATCCAGCGGCATGGGGTACTCAAGTGCGCCAAGATCATCTACGAGCTTTACGCCGGGCGCCGCGGCGATGACCTCACGCGCACGCTCAACGGAAATTTTCTCTTTCGTTTTCAGGCAGATGGAGACGCTGTGGCTGCGCACGACGGGAACGCGCACACAGGTGCAGCTGACCTTGAGCTCGGGCAGGTGCATTATTCGGCGTCCCTCGTTCTGGAGCTTCATCTCCTCTGAGGTGTAGCCGGCAAACTGCTCGCCGCCTATCTGCGGAATTACGTTATAGGCTATCTGATATGCAAAGACCTTGGGCTCGAAGCTTTCGCCCTTGGCGATGGCCTCGACCTCTCCGAAGAGCTCCTTCGGGCCTGCCGCGCCGGCGCCGGACACCGCCTGATAGGACGAAACTACCATGCTCTCGATGGGCGAAACGGCGTTGAGAGCGTTGACGGCCGTGCAGGATATGACGGTGGTGCAGTTCGGGTTTGCGATGACGCCCTTGTGCTTTTTCACGTCCTCGGGGTTTATCTCCGGCACGACGAGGGGCACGTCGGGGCAAAGACGGAACGCGCTGGAGTTGTCGATAAACACGGCGCCGGCGGCCTTGATATCCTCGACAAAGCGCTCGGCAATGTCATTCTCGGCCGCACCGAGAATGATGTCCAGCCCCTCAAAGTTTTCTCTGCACGCCTCGACGACGACGTGGCCGTTTATCTCCCTGCCGGCGGAATTACGGCTCGCGAGCAGTCTGAGCTCGCCTACGGGGAAGCTGCGCTCGGCGAGTATCTTCATCATTTCCTGTCCGACGGCGCCCGTTGCGCCGAGAATGCCAACATTGTATTTTTTCATGATCCTGTTCTCCTTATTTTACAAAGCTATTATATAGTACGCGCACGCAGCTTTCAAAATCATCGTTATTTACTCCGACGATTATGTTCAGCTCGTCCGGGCCCTGAGATATCATGCGGATGTTGATGCCGGCCCTGCCGAGTGCGGCGAAGATGCGCCCCGAGGTGCCGGGCTTGAAGGCCATATGGCGGCCGACCGCCGCCACGACGGACACCCCGCCGGTTATCTGAATGTTGTCGGGGGTAAGCGTATCGCGGATTTCGCCGACGATGGAATAGATGCGATCCTTCGCCTTGTCGGCCGAGACTACGAAGGACACGCTGTCAATGCCGGAGGGAGTGTACTCAACGCAAACGCCGTGCTTTTCAAAAACCTCGAGCATCTGACGCAGCGAGCCCATCTGCGAGCTCATCCCGGACTTGGACACTGTGATGATCGAAAAATTCTTGCGCCCTGCGATACCCGTTATGAAGCGGTCGCTTATCTCCTCGTCGGGAAAGCGCTCCATGATGAGCGTTCCGGGGTGGTCGGGGGCGTTGGTGTTGCGGATATTCAGCGGAATGTTCTTCTCGCGCACGGGGAACACCGCGCCCTCGTGCAGCACCTGCGCGCCCATATAGCTCAGCTCGCGCAGCTCGTTATAGGTTATGCGCTCGATGGCGTCGGGATTATCGACGATGCGCGGATCGGCCATGAGTATGCCCGATACGTCCGTCCAGTTTTCGTACACGTCCGCGTCCAGCGCCGCAGCCGCAAGAGCGCCAGTAACATCGCTTCCGCCGCGTGAGAGCACACGTATGCTGCCGTCTGGCATACTGCCGTAAAAGCCGGGGATAACTACTCTGCGCCCTGCTGCGAGCCGCTCGAGATCCTCATAGGAGCGCTCCTTGTCGATCGTTCCGTCAAAGGAAAAGTGCAGCCACGCCTCCGCGTCAAGAAAATCATAGCCGAGGTAATCGGCCATTAAAAGCGCCGAGAAATATTCGCCGCGCGAGACGAGCTTATCCTTTGATATGCCGGCTTCTATCTCCTCGCGCAGAGCGGAAAGCCGTGCGTCGATATCGACCTTGAGCTCAAGCTCCGCGCAGATCTCGCGATAGCGCCCTGCGATCATGTCGAACACCGGATCGCAGCTGACGCCGTACTTTTTGTGCGCATGACAGAGATACAGAAGATCGGTCAGCTTGTGATCGTCCCTATATCTCTTGCCCGCGGCGGAAACGACGATGACCTTGCGCGCCGGATCCGATTCGATGATCGACTTTACTTTTCTGAACTGTCCGGCGTCGGCCATGGACGAGCCGCCGAATTTTGCTACCTTCAACATTATATTATATGAGCCCGGCTATGAATACTCCGGGGTCAGCCTCCTTTGCCTTTGCTGCCCATTCGTGCATTTTTGCGACGGGAACGGGCATGGTTATGATCCCCTCGCCGCACTTTTCGCTCTCGACCGAGGCGAGAAAATCGTCGCTGCCGGAAAAGCGCACATAGTATCTATGCGAGACGGCGCTGTTATCGACCGGCACATCGCGCACGAGCGAGGTGTAAAACTCATTTACGCCGCCGAGTATATCCGAGCAGTCGGCCACGGCGTTGTACGCGGTGGGGTATCTGCCGGCGCCCTGACCGTAAAAGCTCTCCTTGCCGGTGAGCTCGGTGACAAAGGATATAACGTTTCGGTTTGTCGATACCGCGGCCTCAAGCTCGCCCGCCGGCACAAAGCATGGCTCGACATAGCAGCTGACTGCGCCCGACGCGCTTTTTTCGCCGAAGGCGAGCATCTTGCAGATACGCTCGCGGCTCTCAGCAGCGGCGATGTCGCAGGATGAGACGCTGCGGATGCCGAACACGGGCACATCCTCCTCCGAAAGGCAGGCATCAAACGCGACGTTTGCGGAAATGACTGCCTTGCGCTGTATATCCAGTCCGTCGATGTCCGCCGACGGATCGGCCTCGGCATAGCCGAGCCTCTGCGCCTCGGCGAGCACCTCGGAAAAGTCAGCGCCGTTTGTGTGCATCGCGTCAAGGATAAAGTTCGTAGTTCCGTTCATGATGCCGCAGAACGACTGCACACTGTCGAGCCTCTTGACTCTTTCGAGATTGACGAGCCATGGGATGCCGCCGCCGACCGCCGGAGTGCAGCGGAATGCGACGCCCTTCTCGGAAGCGAGTGAAACAAGCTCCTTATAATAATGTGCAACAAGGTGCTTATTTGCCGTCACAACGTTTTTTCCGGCTCTCATCGCCGCCGCGACGTATTCAAACGCCGGCGACAGGCCGCCCATGACCTCGACCACGGTGTCGACCTCTTTATCATTTAATATAACGTTTATATCCTTAACGGCCTTATCGCCGAGCTCGGGCTTGTCACGTCTGACAAGAACGTACTTGACCGACATATCCGAGCGCTTTTCCGCGATCTCAAGAACTCCGCCGCCGACTACTCCGCAGCCCAAAAGTGCAATTTTCATATCTGTACCGCCTTTATGTGTCTTTCCTGCAAAAACATATGTTTTTGAGATGAGAACAATATAACATGCGCCCCGGCAATATGCAAGACTTTTCTGCAAAAGTCATGTAAAAAAGCCACAAGAAACGCACCTCAAAACAGGGCAAAATGACGAAAACATATAATCCGCGCAAAGCAGCAGGGAAAATGCTCTCCGCAATTTTGCAACTACATGTAGATGAAAATTGCAAAATAGGGTACACATATTGCAAAAGCGCTCGAAAAAACGGCGGCAAACGGCCGAAAGCGAATTAGCATGCGAAATTATTTGCATATTTTAAGAGTTCAAATTTCATTTTTGAGCTTGAAATGTCATTGTAAAGGGTGTATAATGCAAAAGTAATGAATTTTTAAAGATGACATTATTCAGAGCAAAAAAATTCACAAACAACAGGAGGAAAAATTTCATGAAAAGAATAATAGCTATGCTTCTGGCTGTTATGATGGTCTTTGCGCTGTGTGCCTGCGGCAACGGCGATAAGGACAAGGATTCCGACGTAAAAGACGACGGCAAGGTCGATCTGACCTTCGCTACCGGCGGCGAGCAGGGCACCTACTACGCCTTCGGCACCGTTCTTGCACAGCAGGTCAGCGATAAGACCTCTACCAACGTCACCGCCGTCGTCAGCAAGGGCTCCCAGGCAAACGTTGAGGACCTTCAGGCAAACGGCGCACAGCTCGGCTTTGTGCAGTCGGACGTTATGAGCTATGCATATAACGGCGAGAAGCTTTTTGAAGGCAACAAGATCACCGACTTCTCCGTTGTCGCGGCTCTGTACATGGAGCAGGTCCAGATAGTGACCCTCGACTCGAGCATCAAGACCGTTGCAGACCTCAAGGGCAAGACCGTTTCCATCGGCGCAAAGGGCTCGGGCGTTTACTTCAACGCACTCGACATCCTCGGCGCATACGGCCTGTCCGAGAAGGACATCAAGGCCGAGTACCTCGACTTCGGCGACTCTGCCGACAGCCTTAAGGACGGAAAGATCGACGCTGCATTCATCGTTGCAGGCGCTCCCACCCCCGCCGTTCAGGACCTCGGCACCGGCAAGCAGGTCTACCTCGTCTCCCTCGACAAGGAGCACATTGACAATCTGATCGCTTCCAGCCCCTATTATAAGGAGTACACCATCGCAAAGGACGTTTACAACACTCCCGAGGATGTGACCACCGTCGCAGTCGCGGCAGTCGTCATCGCCCGCAACGACGTTTCCGAGGCTGCCGTATACAACTTCGTATCCGCCGTCTTCAACGACATCGACTCCATCAGCCACGCAAAGAAGTCCGAGCTGAACATCGACTTTGCAGCCTCCATCACCGACGTGCCGTATCATCCCGGCGCCGCAAAGTACTTCGCAGAGAAGGATATCACCGTAAAGACCGCCTGATAATTTTAACGGCAGCTTAACGGCAAACCATTGTATAATTAATGACTACGGCGCCTTGTGCGCCGTAGTCATTGCGCTAAAAAACACCCCCGATGCTTTGTTGAGCTCAGCGGCTCACAGGCTCAGCCGAGCTCAGCAAAGTGTCGGGCCGAAAGGATTGTTTTCATATGTCCCTGTTCAAGAAAAAGGACGCAGAAGCCCCGGCGGAGGAGATAAAAGCCGCAGAGACGGCAGCAGACGATACCGGCTATGAGACCGTGTCCGCCGCCGAGGTAGACGAGGTCATGAAGAAGTATGACCGCGAGTCGAACACCCGCATATGGACGGGCGCTCCGCAGATGGTCATACGCTGCATCATGGCGGTTTTCTCCGTATACTGCATCTACTCCACCCTGTGGAGCACGGCGTCGCTCGAGGTTCGTCTTATGATCTTCCTCGGCTGCGTTAATCTCATGGGCTTTTTGTACTACCCCATGAGCAAGCACCATGTCCGCGAAAACTACATACCGTGGTTTGACTGGATCATCATGGTCGTGGGCTCGGCCTGCTTCTTCTACTATGCGTTCAATTTTGATCCCATCATCGAGGTGCTCACCAGCGCGTCGAAGATGACCCCGACGTTTATCGTCATCGGCATTATCGGCATTCTCTCGCTCGTCGAGCTGTGCCGCAGATGCGTCGGCGTTCCCATTCTGTGCGTTGCCGGCGCCCTGGTCGTGTATGCGTTCTGGAGCATGCTCGGCAAGGGCATGGATATTCAGCACGTCCTCGGCCGCATGATCTACACCCTGTTTTACACCACCGGCGGCGTTATCGGCACGCCGATAAACGTCTGCGCGAAGTTCATCGTCGTGTTCATCGTGTTCGGCGCGTTCCTTGAGCGCACCGGTATAGCGAAGTTCTTCATCGACCTTGCAAACAAGGCAGCCGGCGCCTCCTCCGGCGGTCCGGCGAAGGTCGCGGTCATTTCCTCGGCTCTGTGCGGCATGGTTTCCGGCTCCTCCGTCGGCAACACCGTCACCACCGGCTCGGTCACCATCCCCATGATGAAAAAGACCGGCTACAAGCCCGAGTTTGCCGGCGCCGTTGAGGCGGCGGCCTCCACCGGCGGCCAGATCATGCCGCCCATCATGGGCGCGGCCGCGTTCCTGATGGCAGAGTATGTCGGCGTTCCCTACGGCGAGATCGCGCTCAAGGCGATCCTCCCTGCGTTCCTGTACTTTGCGGGCATCTTCATCGCGGTTCACCTCGAAGCCAAGAAGCTCGGTCTCAAGGGCATCTCGCGCAGCGAAATGGTTCCCGGCAGGGAGCTCGCGGTCCAGAGCTATCTGCTCATCCCCATCGTTCTGCTGGTCGTTCTCGTCAGCCTGAACGTTTACACCATGCAGAAGGCGGCGGCCCTGTCCATCATCGCGGCGATCATCGTCGGCGTTATCAATAAGGACAGCCGTCTGACCCCGGCAAAGTTCCTTGAAGCTCTCGAGGCCGGCGGCAAGGGCACCATCACCGTCGCCGTCGCCTGCTCGATGGCCGGCGTCATCGCAGGCTGCATAACCGTCACCGGTCTTGCCTCCAAGCTCATCACCGCTATCGTCGCCCTCTCCGGCAACACCCTTATCATCGGTCTGTTCCTGACCATGATCTGCTGCATCATCCTCGGCATGGGCGTTCCGACGACGGCCAACTACTGCATCATGGCGGCCACCTGCGCTCCGATCCTCGTAAAGCTCGGCGTTCCAATGGTCGCGGCGCACTTCTTCGTGTTCTACTTCGGCATCGTCGCCGATATCACCCCGCCTGTCGCACTTGCGGCCTACGCCGGCAGCGCGATAGCAAAGTCAAATCCGATGAAAACGGGCGTCAACGCAACAAAGCTCGCCATTGCCGCGTTCATCGTGCCATATGTCTTCGCCTACAGCCCCGAAATGCTGTTCATTGACGTCGGCAGCTGGCTCGATATCGTCACCATCTGCCTGAGCGCAATGCTCGGTATATACGGCGTCGCGGCCGGTCTCAACGGCTTTGTAAAGCGCAAGCTCAACTGGGTCTTCCGCATCCTGTTCATCATCGGCGGTCTTACCCTCATCATCCCCGGCTGGAAGACCGACCTCGTCGGCCTCATCCTCGTCGGCGGCCTGACCGCTTACGAGTTTATAAAGGCAAAGCAGGAGAAAAACGAAGCCTTTGCATGATTAAAGAGAAGAATGTGAAAAGCCCGAAAAGAGGCGCTGCCGGGCGGCAGAGGTCCAGCTCCCGTCAGTATACTCGGCAGCATGGTTTTTTGACATTCTAAAACAGCTCCCCCGCGGGGGAGCTGTTTTAGCTTTCAGAGCCTTATAATTTGAAAAAAGCCTGACGCCGCAGCGTCAGGCTTTTTGTGAGACTGTCAAAAAACCTATGCTGCTGAGCAAATACAACCGCGCAGCGGGGGAGCTTGAGGGGGCAAGGCCCGCCTCAAGTTGGATTATAGCCATCAAAAATGCCTGAGCCATCAGGCTTTTTGACGAGCGAAGCGAGATTTTTCGTGAAGCGTAAGCTTCACAAAAAATGTGGCGTATTTGAAGCGTGCAAAAAAGCTAATGGCTTTTTTGACACGCTGAAAAAAAGCCTGACGCCGCGGCGTCAGGCTTTTTGTTTTCAAATCAGCTTCAGCACCCCGTCGCCGTATTCGGCGCAGGTCGCGCCGTCCTCCCGGCCGGTAATGACGAGCGGACAGGCGTCGAGCGCCGCCTCGAGCTTATCCGCCGCGGCCGTGCGGCCGATATGCCGAAGCAGCATTGCTTCCGCGCACAGTATGCTCCGGGGATTGGCATAGTCGCCCATGCCGCGCTCGATCATGCGCGGAGCCGAGCCGTGAACCGCCTCGAACATGGCGTAGCGGTCTCCGATATTGGCGCTGCCTGCCGTGCCGACGCCGCCCTGCAGTTGCGCGGCCTCGTCGGTGATGATGTCGCCGTACAGATTCGGCAGCAGCAGCACCTGAAACTGCCCGCGCACACGCTCGTTGACGAGATTGGCCGCCATGATGTCGATATAGTAATCATCGACGCTTATCTCCGGATAGTCAGCGGCCACCTCGTGGCAGATGGCGGTGAATTTGCCGTCGGTCTTTTTGAGGATGTTCGCCTTCGTGACAACGGTCACACGCGTTTTGCCGCTGCGACGGGCGTAGTCGAATGCCGCACGGGCAATTCGGCGCGTACCGGCGTCGGTCGTGACCTTGAAGTCCACGGCCATGCCGGGCAGCTCCACGCCGCGGCTGCCGAGGGCATACTCTCCCTCCGTGTTCTCGCGGAAGAACGTCCAGTCGATGCCCTCATCTGGAATGGTCACGGGGCGGACGTTTGCATAGAGGTCGAGTGCGCGGCGAAGCTTCACGTTCGCACTCTCCAGTCCGCCGCCCATGGGCGTCGTCGTTGGACCCTTGAGCAGCACATCGCAGGCCATGATTTCATCCAGCACATCATCCGGCACCGCCTGATTGCAGGCCAGCCGGTTTTCTATCGTGAGGCCGCGGATGCGCCGCAGGACGATGCTGCCGCGTGCGAGCTCGTCGGCAAGCAGCGCCTCGAGCACTCTCACCGCCTGCTCCGTTATAATGGGTCCGATGCCGTCGCCGTCAGCAAGGCCGATGGTCACGACCGCCTTTTTTGCATAGTCCGTGCGCCCGGTGCTTATGCCCGCAATACGGGCCTGCTGCTCAATGAGCAGAGTGCGAAACGCCGCGCAGGCGCGCTCAATATCGTTCATAGTGCATGCTCCTTTGTGTAGCTGAGCAGGCCGCCGGCGAGCAGGATGTCCTGCTGCCGCCCGGTGAGGCTGCACACGACGGGGCAGGAAAAGCCCCTTGTCGTGTCCGTAAGAGTCAATCTGCCGGCTGCCATGCCGGCGCGGATGCCGTCAATGCGAAGCTCGTCGCCCTGCCGCAGCATGTCGTAATCCTCCGGATTTTCAAAAGTCAGCGGCAGGATGCCGGCGTTTATGAGGTTTGCCGCATGGATGCGCGCAAAGCTCTTTGCCACTACGCAGCGGATACCGAGATACATCGGCACGAGCGCCGCGTGCTCACGCGACGAGCCCTGCCCGTAGTTGCTGCCGCCGACGATGATGCCGTCCCCGGCCG
>ERZ1106976.4111-NODE-4111-length-10566-cov-7.954048_pt1 | contig 10566 bp, 6 predicted proteins | sample MGYA00403687_ERZ1106976 | MGnify/ENA primary metagenome ERZ1106976 (study PRJEB35170, sample SAMEA104062446) | human gut metagenome | biome: human gut; feature: human-associated habitat; material: faeces | place: Denmark | collected 2013-02-22 ... | reverse complement strand
GTTGGACGAGCCCACATAAGCCGTCGTGAAGCCGGTTTCGCGGTAAAAGATATATGCCTTGGCGTGGAGCCGGGTCGTCTTGGTGTTGTAGCTGACCTTGATGTGCGTATTGGGCAGCTTTCGAAGCTCCTCAATGGCCTTCACATCTGTTGCGCCCATATAGGAGGTGGTGATGATGCGGAGCTCGCCGCCGCTGCGCGTAAACTCCCGCAGCTCGTCCATGATGAGCCGCAGACCGCTCCATTTGATGAAGGACACCAGCATGTCGATCCGGTCGGCCGAGACGATTTCCTTTTTGAGCTCTGTAAACATCTGCGGCTCATGCACAGCCCCGGTGAAAAGTGAGCTTTGTGCGATGGAGGTTTCCGGACGGATGATCTCGGCCCTTTCGTCCAGTGCCAGCACATTGTTTTTCTTATCAAAAAGTGCAAGAAGCTGCTCCGCACGCTCTGCAACGGAAAGCGTGTCGAAGTCAGCTTCTTTTGTTTCAGCCATAATGGTGGACACAATGCGGTTGACAAGCTCGACCTGAGAAGTGAGATTGTCGCCATTGTCTTTCACGTTGTTTAGCCCCTTTTCAACGATCTCGGCAACATATTTTGATAATACTTTAGACGCTTCCGCGCTATCAATAGGCGCAGTTTGAGAGAGCTTGTCCGTTACGGAAAGTTCTGCATCCAGGCCCTTATTTATGATTTGCTCGTAAAGTCCGTTGTGTAGCATTCATATACTCCTTTGGTAGAAACAGCATTTATCCAAAGAACAAACTATTTGTTCTGGCATGACTGGCCCTCCATGTTACTTATCGATTTCCTGAATAAAATCCATAATATCGTTTGGTTCCACCTCAAGCGCGGTACAGATTGCGCCGATCACGTCGGTGGTTATATCCTTATCGTTTGCCAGCTTGTACATCTGATAATGGGTGATGCCGGCAGCTTCTTCCAAATCTTTCTTTTTCATATTCCGATCAACAAGAATATGCCACAGCTTCTTATAACTAACAGCCATTTTGAATCTCCTTTATGGGCTATTTGGTGTCTGGTACAATAACATGAATATAGCATACCACGATTCGACCGATAAATCAATAATATGATAAGAATTTCAAACTTTTGATAGGCGCAAAAATGTTATAGCTGATTTAACGGTTGCGTATAATTGCCACTATCGGCGAAATCGGAATATTATTTCATCATCAAATCTTGATATTTTGCCGATAATGTGCTATACTATCCCTGTGCAGAAAGTGAGGGATCTCTATGATATATATTTCTGTCGCGGAAACGGCGAAAAGGTGGGGCGTTTCCGAACGCAGCGTGCGAGGGTACTGCGCCGAAGGAAAAATCGACGGTGCATTTCTGACCGGAAAGACATGGAACATACCCGAAACCGCGGAGAAGCCCAATCGCATTAACAAGAAAACCGATGCACCAAAGACACTTCTTGAGGTACTGAAGGCCGAGAAAGCGGCGAAGCTGCACGGCGGCATTTATCATAAAATCCAGATCGATCTGACCTATAACTCCAACCACATCGAGGGCAGCCGCCTTACCCACGATCAGACGCGCTATATCTTTGAGACGAACACCATCGGCGCATCGGACGGGGCGGTCAAGGTTGACGATGTGGTCGAGACCGCCAACCATTTCAAGTGCATTGATATGATTATCGATAGCGCAAATCATATGCTGAGCGAGGCGTTCATCAAGCAGCTGCACGCCGTTCTGAAAAGCGGAACTTCCGATTCCCGCCTCGATTGGTTTGCCGTCGGGAATTACAAGAAACTGCCCAACGAGGTCGGTGGTATGGACACAACTGCGCCGGAGAATGTCGGTGCTGAAATGAAGAAGCTGCTTGCCGAGTACAACGCCATTGAGGGCAAAACCTTCGACGATTTGCTTGACTTTCACTACCGCTTTGAGCGCATCCATCCGTTCCAGGACGGCAACGGCAGAGTCGGGCGCCTGCTCCTTTTCAAAGAATGTCTGCGGAACAGCATCGTGCCGTTTATCATTGAGGACGACATCAAGATGTTCTACTACCGTGGCTTGAAGGAGTGGCAGAATGAGCGCGGCTATCTGCGTGATACTTGTCTATCTGCACAGGACAGATTTAAGAAGTATTTGGACTATTTCCGAGTCCCGTATGACAAATAAGCAAATCCGCCCCTGCGCGATACAGAGGCGGATTGCTTTTTCGTAATAAACCCGTGCGTCTATGCCGTAAAAATGTAGAATTTTCAATGTGTTTTCGGGTGTTGCTCACACTTCCGTATCACGCTTCCGGACCAAAGAAACTCAGTTGTTCTTTTGAACAACTGAGTTTCTTCTTGTTTTGGACAAGTTTATGCCTGCGACTTTCCATCTATGCGCCCGCGGCTCATAACCCGAAGGGGGCTGGTCGCCGGTGGCGACCGTCCAGCCCCGACCGAGCCGGCAGGTGAGAACGTAGGAAGATTATGGTGAAATTTGCCTTACGGCAAATGAATTGTTCGCTCCGTGAACGTTAAAACCCCGATTCCGCACATGAAACGGATCGGGGTTTTGTTCTGTACTTATAAATCTCTGTATTTCTTTACGCGGCGGACTTTTTTGTTTTTACGGTTCATCAGGATGGCAAGGATAGCATACGCGGCAGCCAAGACCAGCAAAATGGTGGCCGTAACAATAAACCACGTGGAGGTGAGCACCTCCTGCCCCTGCTGCAAAACCTGCACGATCTCGCTGCGCTCCACGCTTTCCGCGGCGACGAGCGCAACGGTGGCAAGCTCCGCGCCGTTATAATAGAACGTGGCGGTACCGACGTAATCGCCCTTTTTGATAGGCGCTTTCACGCTTTCGGGCAGATCGAGCTTTGTGGTGATGGCGCCGCTTTCCAGACTGCTCGGCAGTGTTGCGGTGAGATTGCCCTGCGCCAGCACCTGCAGGCGGTCTTTACCCCACGCGTATTTGAGGCTCACCTCGCCGAGAAGCTCGCCGTCCGTAACGAGCGTTTTGTTTTCGATATTCAAAAATGCCCAGCGGAACAGCGTCGCGGCATCGTACATTTCGCCGTGATAATCGATATGGTTGCCCTCGCTGTCGATATACGGGCTGCCCATGCAAACGACAAGGTAGCTGTACCCGTCATACGTAGCCGTGGCGGAAATGCAGTAGCCGGATTCATTCAAGGAGCCGGTCTTTACGCCGGTGGCATAGGTGTAATACTCATCGTCATAGCTCAAAAGCATGCGGTTCGTCGTGGTGACGGTGCGTTCCTCGTTTGTCATGTTCGTCGGCGGCTGCGTGTAATACGTCTGCGAGGTGACGTCCGTAAAATACGGCATTGTCAGCGCATACTCCGTAATGGTCGCCATCTCGCGCGCGGTGGTGTAGTGGTTTTCATCATACAGGCCGTGCGGGTTCACAAAATGCGTGTTCGTGCAGCCGAGCTCCGCGGCCTTTTTGTTCATCAGCTCCACACAGCTCATTTTGCCGTCACCGTCTTCGTCATACTGCGGGTCATCGGCCGTGATATTCAAAGAATCCACATATTTTGCAAGCGTCAGCGCGGCATCATTGCCGGAGGGCACCATCATCAGGTTCAAAAGCTCATAGATGGTAAAGCTTTCGCCCGTTTGAATTTCCGCCAAAGACGAGCCCGTGCCCTCAAGCTCCTCGGCAACGCTTTCCGGCACCGTAGTGCGCGTGTTTTGCAGGTCGCTGACCGTTTCCGCCGTGACGATATACGTCATAATCTTCGTCATGGAAGCCATGGGGCGGCGCTCGTCCGGATTATATGTATAGACAACGGTATCGGTGTCGAGGCTCACCATATAAATAGAAGCGCTGTTCGGGTCTGTGAGCTTATCGCACGGAAAGCCCATTTCGCTGCTTTTGGCCACGACCGTGTTTGTCGTTGTGTCGGCTTCCGAAGTCGAGGTATCGGAAGCTGTGGAAGTTTCGCTCGCGGTGCTTTCGGCTGTATCGGCCAAAACGCCGGTCGTCAAAACGGAAAGCGACAGCAAAACGCTTGCGCATATCGATAAAAATTTATGTTTTCTCACTGTTTATCCTCCAACGGACATGATATAATACTGTTAACTATTTTATTATTATAGCACGGTTTGGCACCCCTGAAAAGGTGCTCGCCGGCAAATTCAGAAAAAAGTCAGATTGAAAATTTAAAAGGAGACGCTATGCAGCTTTTACATATTGCAGACCTGCACTTCGGCAGGCTTTTGTACGGTCGCAGCTTAATGGATGACCAGCGGCATTTTGTACGGCAGTCGCTTTTGCCTGCGCTGGATGAATATAAGCCCGATGCGCTGCTCATTGCGGGCGATCTGTACGACCGGCAGATTGCCTCGGTCGATGCGATTCATTTATTCGACGCGCTCATCGATGCGCTGTGCGAACGGAGCATCCCCGCCGTCATCATTTCCGGCAATCACGACAGCCCGGACCGCATTGCGGTGGGCAAAAGCCTGCTTGCGCGGCACGGCATCCATATCATCACGGAGCTTAAAGACGCGTTTACGCCGGTCGAGATCGGCAACATACAGATTTTCCCGCTGCCGTACTTTGAAAACGCCCAGATGCGCGATTTTTTAGGCGATGAAACGCTGCGCGGCGCAGGGGCCTGCATGCGCGCGGCGGTGGAAAAAATGGAAAAAGCGTTTGACCCCGCGAAAAAGCACATTTTGGTCGCGCACTGCTTTGCGGCGGGGGCCTCCACATCCGATTCCGAAAGCCGCCTTTTCGTTGGCGGCGCGGGCGATGTGCCGACGGATGTCTTCTCCCCGTTTGACTATGCGGCGCTCGGGCACCTGCACGCGGCGCAAAGGGCAGGCGACACGGCGCGCTACGCGGGCTCACCGCTCAAATATTCCGTAGACGAAGCGCACCAGAAAAAGAGCATGACGCTCGTCACGCTCGGCGACACGGTGGAAACAACGTGCATCCCCGTAACCCCTCTGCACGACGTAAAGCGCATAGAGGGTACGTTTGCGGCGCTGCTCGAAAACGGGCAGGCGGCGCCCAATGAAGACTATGTGGAAATTCTGCTCACCGACGATGAGCCGGTTTTCCGCCCGGCCGACCGACTGCGCCCCTATTACCCGAATGTACTCGGCGTGCGCAGCACGTGGTTTTTAAAGCAGCACGCAGGCAAGCAGGCGGAAGCCGATCTGCACAGCCGCAGCCGCGCGGAGCTTTTCCGCGGCTTTTTAAAGGAGGTCTGCGGTGAGGAAGCGCAGCCGGAGGACGAAGCGCTGCTTGCGGAAATTCTAAAGGAACTGGAGGGCGATGCAACGTGAGACCGATCCGTTTGGAGCTTTCGGCGTTTGGGCCGTATCTGGAGCACACCGTCATCGATTTTGAAAAGCTGAACGAAGCGGGGCTGTTCCTCATCACCGGACAGACGGGCGGCGGCAAAACGACGCTGCTCGACGCCATGAGCATCGCGCTCTTTTATAAATCGACGGGCGGGCGGCGCACGTTTCAAGATATGCGTTGTCTTGCCGCCGCAGACAGCGACCGCACCGAGGTCGTCTATCATTTTGCGCTCGGCGAAGACGAATACTGCTTCCGCCGCGCGCTGTACCGCCGCAAAAAGCGCGGCAGCGACGATTTTATCACCGAGGAAGAAAACGAGTGCAAGCGCCGCACGGCAGACGGCTGGGCGCTTGCCGCTTCGGGTGCGGCGCGCAATGTGACAGGCTACGCGGAAAACCTGCTTTCCCTCACCGCCGAGCAATTTTCGCAGGTCATCGTGCTGCCGCAGGGCAAATTCATGCAGCTTCTGCGCGCGAATTCCACCGAAAAAGCAGCCATTTTGAAAACGCTTTTCTCCTGCGAACTATGGGAACGCATCGCGATGAAATTTACGGAGCGGCAAAAAAAGCTGTACGCAAAGCGCGAAACGTGCGAGACAAAACTGAAATCGCTGCTCGAAAAGCATGGCGCGGAGACCGCCGAGGCGCTCGCCGTGCAAACGGAAGCGCTTCGATCAGAATGCGCACGAACCGAAAAAGCGCTCTCCGCCGCGAAAGAAGCACTGACGCTCGCACAAAAGCAATACACCCGCGCACTGCAATTTGAGCAGTGCCAAAAAGCCGAGACCGATGCCGAAGCGCAGCTGAAAACCGCCGAAACGCGGGCAGCTTCCGCCAAAGCGCAGTATACGCGCGCCGAGCAGAACCGCGCGGGACTTACAAAGCTGACCGCCGAAAAGGACACACTTTTAAAACGAAGCGAACAGCTGCGTGCGGAGCAGGAACGCAGCCTGCAAAAGGAGCAGCTTTTAAAAGAACTGCGCGCCGAAGAGGAGCGCGAACGCGCCGTGCAGAAGCAGGCAGAGGACGACCGCCAAAAGCTGCCGGAGGTGCTGCGGCGCATCGCGGTAGGCGAAGCATTCACCGAAAAGGCCGATGCCGCAAAAGACCGGCTCGCGTCGCTCTTACAGACGCAGACCATCTTAAGCGAACAGCTTGCCGCGCTGAAAACGCGCAGTGACGCCGCCAAAGCCGAAGCGCAGTGCAAAAAATTGTGGGGAGCTGCCGAAGACGCGGCGCGCACCGCGCGTCTGACCGTCGTGGGGCAGGATAAGCTGCTCTCGGCGGCAGAAGCCAAATGGAACCAAAACAGCGCCGCCGCGCTCGCCACAGGGCTCACGGACGGCACGCCCTGCCCCGTTTGCGGCGCGGTGCACCACCCCGTGCTCGCCGTGCCGTGCGCAGGTGAGACAACAAAAGAAGAACTTGATGCGCTGCGCAAAAAGCTTGAAGACCTGCGGCAGGAGCAAAGCCGCGCCGAGCAGACGGCCGCCGCCGCAAAAGCGCGGCACGAGGTCGCTTTCGCACAATTAAACGCCGCAAACGATGCCGCAAAAAGCATCACAGAAAGCGAAGAAGTGCTCACAGCGGCCTACATTGCGGCGCAAACGGCGCTCAACGAAGCGCAAAAGCTTGCAGCGCAGGCGCCGGCCGCACACAAGAAACTTGAGACACTCAAAGCGGAACGTGAAGCGCTTATGCAGGTCGAAAGCCGCCACAACGCTGCGCTTGCCGCCTGCCGCGCCGCTTTAGAAGAAAAGCGCCGCCAATTAAGCGCCATGGACACTGTACGCGATGCGGCGCAAATCACATTGGAGATGACCGAAATACAAAAGCGCATTCGTGTGCTCGAGCAGGAGACCGCAGCGCTTGAGGAAGCGTTTCACGCTGCGGAAAACGCGCTTTCTGCCGCAAACGAGGCCGTAAAAGCTGCCGCACAGCAGATGTTCGCCGCAAAGGAAGCGAAAAATGCCCTCGGCGCAGCGCCGGAAAAGGACCTCCCGCAAAGCAAAGCGGAGCTGGACGCGAAAAGTACCGAAACGCAGACGCTTTCCGTGCAGCTTGGGCGCTTTGGCTCCGACCTGCGCACCATTGCGGAAAGCGCCGCCGCCGTGCAGCAATACACGGAGGAAGCCGCCGCGCTCGACGTACAGTACAGCCGCGCAGCAAAGATTGCGGGGTACGTGACCGGCCGCAGCAACGCCTTGCGCGTGCCGCTTTTGCAGTACGTGCTCGGCATGATGCTCGACGAGACCATCCAGAGCGCAAACCGCTTTTTCTCCGTTTTAAGCCGCGGGCGCTACGCCTTGCAGCACAAGCAGGGCAAAAGCGGCGCGGGCTACGGCGGGCTTGACATTGAAGTTTTGGACGGCATGAGCGGCACGTGCCGCTCCGTAGAGACACTTTCGGGCGGCGAGCAGTTTTTGGCATCCCTTTCCCTCGCGTTCGGGCTTTCGGACGTGGTGCAAAGCTACTCGGGCGCGGTGCGGCTTGATTCCATTTTCATCGACGAGGGCTTCGGCTCGCTCGATACCGACACGCTCGATACCGCCATGCGTGCGCTCGAGAGCATCCGCCAAAGCGGGCGCGTCGTCGGTATCATCTCTCACGTTTCGGAACTGCAAAGCCGCATCCCGACGATGATCCGCATTTGGAAGACCGCTTCGGGCTCCGCCGCAGCAAAAGTCGTCGCGGAAGACTGAACCGTTTTTGAACAAAATGAAAAAGCAGAAATGCAAATTGCAAATCCGCCTTTATTATGCTATACTGAAAGCAATTAAGCGCAGGATTTTCTGCGCGGCCATGCAATGCTAAAAGAAAGGATCGCTTCCGGGCTCCTTCGGAAGCTTCGGTGAATGAATATGGTAAAGCTTTATGACGGCGGCGTTTACCTTGTGAACGGCACAGAGATCGTGCCGGAAGCCGCTGCACCCGAGACCTATCAAAAAGACACGGCAAAACAGGGTACCATTGCCTATTCCATTTTAAAAGCGCACAACACCGCAGAGGATATGCAGAACCTGCGCTTAAAATTTGATGCGCTCGCCTCGCACGACATCACGTTCGTCGGCATCATTCAGACGGCGCGCGCCTCCGGCATGGAGAAGTTTCCCATCCCCTACGTGCTCACAAACTGCCACAACAGCTTGTGCGCCGTGGGCGGCACCATCAACGAGGACGACCACGTGTTCGGCCTTTCCGCCGCACGCAAATACGGCGGCATTTATGTGCCGCCCCACATGGCGGTCATTCACCAGTACATGCGCGAAGCCATGGCGGGCTGCGGCAAAATGATTCTCGGCTCCGATTCCCACACGCGCTACGGTGCGCTCGGCACCATGGCCATCGGCGAAGGCGGCGGCGAGCTCGTCAAGCAGCTGCTCGAAAACACGTACGATGTCGCGTACCCCGGCGTTGTGGCGGTGTACCTCACCGGCAAGCCGCGCCCGGGCGTGGGCCCGCAGGACATCGCGCTTGCCATCATCGGTGCGGTGTTTAAAAACGGCTACGTAAAAAACAAGGTCATGGAGTTCGTCGGCCCCGGCATCAAGAGCATGACGACCGATTACCGCAACGGCGTGGACGTCATGACGACCGAGACCACATGTCTCACCTCCGTCTGGTGCACAGACGACGACACGAAGGCGTACCTTGCAAAGCACGGCCGCGCGGACGATTACCGCGAGTTAAAGCCGGCCGACGTGACATACTACGACGGCTTGGTCTATGTAGACCTTTCCACCGTAAAGCCGATGATCGCGCTGCCATTCCACCCGAGCAACGCGTTTGAGATTGACGAGCTGAACGCGAATCTCGGCGACATCCTGCGCGAAGTAGAAAAGGAAGCCGCGCGCTTGACGGAAGGCAAGGATATCGAATTCAGTCTGACGGATAAGATCACTCCAAAGGGGTTGCAGGTGCAGCAGGGCATCATTGCGGGCTGCGCGGGCGGCACATATACGAACGTCATGGCGGCAGCGCACATCTTAAAGGGCGCGCAGTGCGGTCAGGGCGAATTCACACTGGACGTCTACCCGTCCTCGCAGCCGGTGTTTATGGACCTGCTCGCAAAGGGCGCCATTTCCGACCTCATGGCGACGGGCGCCATCGTGAAGACCGCTTTCTGCGGCCCGTGCTTCGGCGCAGGTGATACACCGGCGAATAACGCGCTGAGCATCCGCCACGCCACACGCAACTTCCCGAACCGCGAAGGCTCCAAGCCGGGCGCAGGCCAACTGAGCGCCGTTGCACTCATGGACGCACGTTCTATCGCGGCAACGGCGGCAAACGGCGGCATTTTGACCTCCGCCGAAAAGTACGCGGACAGCTATGAGGTGCCGGAATACAACTACGATGATTCCTCCTACCGCGCCCGTATTTACAACGGCTTCGGCAAGGCAGAGCCGGAGGATAAGCTCATCTACGGCCCGAACATCAAGGATTGGCCGGAGCAGGAGGCACTTGCGCAGAACATTCTGCTGCGCGTCTGCTCGAAGATCATGGATAAAGTCACAACGACCGACGAATTGATCCCGTCCGGCGAAACGTCTTCGTACCGCTCCAACCCACTGGGGCTTGCGGAGTTCACACTCTCCCGCCGCGACCCCGGTTACGTGCAGCGTGCAAAGGATGTCCGTGCACTCGAAAAAGCGAGACTTGCGGGCGAAGCACAAAGCGATGAAGCTCTGAAAAACGCACTCGGGAAAGTGAAAAACATCCTGCCCGACGTCGATGAAAAGACAATCGAAATCGGCAGTGTCATTTACTGCGTGAAGCCCGGTGACGGCTCTGCGCGCGAACAGGCGGCAAGCTGCCAGCGCGTCTTGGGCGGCCTTGCGAATATCTGCTCCGAGTACGCCACCAAGCGCTACCGCTCCAACGTGATGAACTGGGGCATGCTGCCGTTCCAGATGAAGAATGAACCTGCCTTCGAGATCGGTGATTATATCCTCGTCCCGAACATTTTGGACGCCATGGACGGCGATATGCAGAGCATTAAAGCGTATGTGCTCGGCGATGAAGTAAAGGAGATCGAGCTTTACATCGCCCCGATGACGGAAGACGAAAAGAAGATCGTCAAAGCCGGCTGCCTCATCAATTTTAACCGCAAGAATTAAAGTAAAGCATAAGAAAACGGCGAGTCCTGTTCAGGATTTCGCCGTTTTTGTATGCATTTTTCGTCTTCATAGAGAAGCGACGCAAAAAGTTTTTGATCGACCTTTTTTCAAAAAGGTCGCGGGAGATCGGAA
>ERZ1106976.4098-NODE-4098-length-10620-cov-4.273545_pt1 | contig 10620 bp, 10 predicted proteins | sample MGYA00403687_ERZ1106976 | MGnify/ENA primary metagenome ERZ1106976 (study PRJEB35170, sample SAMEA104062446) | human gut metagenome | biome: human gut; feature: human-associated habitat; material: faeces | place: Denmark | collected 2013-02-22 ... | reverse complement strand
TAATGACATTAAGTTGTATTTCTAATCATCAATTATTTCCCAATGTCCATTAGAACCACGACCAACAAATCGAACAATACCTATATCTTTGATGTGACGTTTTACAGTCTTGGAACTTATTCCTAACGTCATTGCCATTTTTTCTGTACTGATTTTATTATCCTTTTTTATCATATTCAATATTTGGATTTCCAACGGATTGCTCTCTTTTTTCTGAGGGACATTCCGAGGGACATTCTGAGGGACATCCTGAGGGATATTGTAATTCAAATTTGGCATCACAACTGTAAACTGATACCGATCTGATCTAAAAGACGGCTTTTTACTTTCATCATAGTTGATTTGAAATTCATAGCCTCCAATGATTTTTCCGAATCCACTACCTTTACGTTCCATATATCCCAGCCGATTAAATATATCTGCCAAAACCGGGTTTCTTCTCGTTGATGGAACTGTAAGCGGATCTCTGTCCTGAATAGTTATTCAGTGAATAAAAATTATACGGCTTGCTTTGTTTTATATTAGAGAACTATTTCCTAAAAATCAACTATTTATTCTAATATGCCCCTTACACGTTCGATTTAAAAATTCATAGTCATGTGTCACAACTATGATCATATATTTTTCTTCAGCAAGCCGTTTCATCAATTTTTCCACCTGACACATATGCCTAAAATCCAACCCACTGGTAGGTTCATCGAAAATAAGCAGCTTTTTTTCACCCATAACTGCCTGGCAAATAGCAAGCCTCTGTCTCTGTCCACCAGATAATATCATCGGATGATATTCTGCATACTCTTCCAAGTCAAATTTTTCAAGTAATTCCCTGATTTCTTGTTCAGAGGCTTCTTCATTTGCAAGCAGACATTCATTTTTCACACTATCTGAAAACAACTGATGATTGACTTCCTGCATGACCATCCCGAACAGTTTGGTTCGGGCCTTTTCCGACAGCTTTTTCCCTTGATACAGAATCTCGCCGCCTTTGGGCTTAAGCAGACCGCACAAGCAATTGCAAAAAGTAGATTTTCCGGCACCGTTTTTCCCTGTGATACCGATGATGTCTCCCGCTCTTGCAGATAAACTAATATTCTGAAAAATCATCTGTTTCTTTCTCTTACATGAAAGGTTATAAATCTGAAGTACTGCGTCTTCTGAGTTTCCTGTAATCTCCGGGATCTGTATCTGTTCAGGAACGATACTTCTGAGCCCCATTTGTCTTCGTTTCAGATCAGACAAAGCCTTAAACTCATCTGATGTAAATTCTTGTTCTATACGTCCTTCTTTCATATAAATAATTCTGTCTGCGAATTTCTGGATCCATGCCAGACGATGCTCTGCCACAACTACAGTATGTCCCTTCTCCTTAATTACCTTCATTCTTTCACTCAGCTTTTCCATCGCTGCTATATCCAAATTCGCTGACGGCTCATCCAGCACATAAATCTGCGGATTCATGGCATATACTGATGCAAACGCAAGAAGCTGTTTCTCACCACCTGACATGGAAAATACATCCCGGTCTTCCAGCTTCTCTATATCTAATTCATTTATTGTATTCTTAATTCTTTTTCGTATATATTCCGGTTCCACGCCTCTGTTTTCCAGGCCAAATGCCATCTCAGCATTAGAATTCGTATAAAAAAACTGAGTTCTTGGATTCTGAAAAACAGACCCTACAAGCTCTGCAATCTCATACATAGGCATCTCTGCAACATTTTTCCCGCAAACCGTAATCGTTCCATCTACGCTGACATCCCTTACAAAATGCGGAATCAATCCATTAATCAGTTTTGTCATTGTGGTTTTTCCACATCCACTTTCCCCGCATATCAATACGAACTCCCCATCCTGTATCTCCAGATTTATATCTGACAGAATTCTTTTTCCTTGCATTGTTACATTTACATTTTCAAACTTTATCATTTTTTTATCCCGCAATCACCACTATAAGTATTCCAAATGTTACTAAAATCATTATCAACCAGTCTGAAATTCCCATGTGAAGTGTTATTTCACTAGTCTTTTTTCCTGGGTTCTCGATTCCTCTTGCCACTGCCGCCGCTGCTATTTCATCCGATGTATTGACTGCAGACACGATCAATGGAACTACCGTACACTCCAAGCGGGATGCCCATGAGATATTCTGAAGTTTCATAGCAGCATTTATATGTACGAACTCCTCTTTCAAAGCTGGAAAATATCGAAGTGTCGTAGACATTGCTATGATAAATCCTTGTGGTAGATGCAGTGTATACATGGCAGCGATCATTTTCTGCATGGACGATGTTCGAAGCAGCAACAAACCTGCCAAAACACACGGCAGCATACGCAATGAATAATTAACTAAAACTGGAAACACCATATTCATCCATGCGGGGCACTGCGGAAATACATACATTAGTAAAAGGTGGAAAGAAACAAGTAAAACGATACCTTTACCTGCCGCCTTATATAGTCCATGCACCAGCATAAGCAGGAGAAATATGCCTGAAAGCATACTCCCCTGCTCAGAATTTTTCTGACAGAACATACCAATATTTGCCATTAAAAGCAGCCACAGCCCAGCTCTTGGATCAAGATGATTGATGACTGTTATCTTATTCATCAGACAATCCCTGCTTTCTTAAAATGCTTACGGAATAAACCTTTAGCAATCAACGCTCCAATCACGCCTCCTATGACTGGAGAGATACAAAGTATAATCAGCATTGGCGTAGAAATCAATCCCGATAAAGACCGGACATATTCTGCAGACATTCCATTTTGCTGAATCTGCGCCAAAAAACTGTCTTTATACACCCATATTGCCAGTGGAGAGCCAAGCATTCCATAACAGAAAAACACAAACGATATCATCATATGTGTAAAACTGTTATCATACTTTGTCACAGACCTGTACAGTTCCGACAATATACATGCAATAGCAAATGTAATCAGTAACAATACTGTAAACTGACCAGTCACGAAATAAAGCAATGCAGTAATTGTTCCCATAATAAATACTGCCCCTGGTTTTCTCACTTTAGCTGTCATAAGCAGGAATGGGATTCCGGTCACAATTCCTGTCACGCCCGGTAACAGCAGCCACAACACTGGCACAAATCCAGTAAACATAGCTGCCAGATTGAGCATAAAATAAATTGCAGAGAAGATTCCTATTGTAATAAGATCCTTTCCTGATAATTTTCTTGATTCTTCCATGTCTTTCGTTCCTCCTTAGCCGATTTTCCAGCCTTCCGACTGACTTCTGATATCTACAAAATCCTTATATTTTCCAGGAACAGCCACAAGCTCTTTGTGGGTTCCCCTCTGAATAATCTGCCCATCATCCACCACCAGAATCTGATCTGCCTGCTCAATTGTCGCCAGTCTGTGTGCGATTGTTACTATGGTTTTTCCTTTTGTAAGTTCCGATATAGCTGCCTGGATCAAATGTTCATTTTCCGGATCTACACTGGCTGTCGCTTCGTCAAGTATAATAATCGGTGCATCTTTTAGAATCGCTCTTGCGATGGAAATGCGCTGTTTTTCTCCACCGGACAGGCTCCCACCCCCTTCACCGATGACAGTATCGTAGCCTTCCGGTAATGCCATAATAAAATCATGGCAGCATGCTTTCTTTGCCGCTTCTACCATTTCCGCTTCTGTTGCATCCGGTTTTCCAAAGCAAATATTATTCCTCACTGTATCATGAAACAAATATACATTCTGAAATACCATGGAAATGTTGGATAACAGACTGTCACAAGTAAATTCTTTCACATCATGTCCTCCCACACGAACACTTCCACTGTCTGCATCATAAAACCGGGCAATCAGATTGCAGATCGTAGATTTTCCGCTTCCGGAAGGACCCACGATTGCTGTAACTGAATACTCCGGAATTTTCAGATTCACATTATGGAGCACCTGTCTTCTTTCCTTCCCTTCCCCGTAAGAAAAATCTACATTCTGAAATTCGATATCATAGTGTGCAATCTCTATCTGCTGTCCATCTGCATCAATGAAGGACTCTTTTGTCAATTCATCCAAATGCTCCAGGGCGTCATCAATGACAGCCAGTACATGAGCACAGTCTGCAATCGGCTCCAAAGAACCAAACACATGAAATGACAGCAGAATCACAAACATCATATAAGTAAAATCCAACTGTCCGGAAAATCCCAGATAAAACGCAGCAATTACGATACACACACTTGCTGTTTTTAACGCCAGCAGATGCAGTGCATTATAAGGAATATATCCCCATTCTATTTTCAGATTAATGTCACGGCTGTCCCTGCATGCTTTTTTCATTGACTCCATAGAAGCTCCTGCTTTTCCAAAGGATTTTACTACAGAAAGTCCTCTCGCGTATTCCAGGGTTGCTCCGGTCAGATCTCTGTTTGCCGCAGCAAGGACTGGTGCATTTCTTGTACTGTATTTTGAAATGATGAGCAGGAATATCAGGGAAACAGCGGCACCCGTTACTGCAATCAGCCCTACTCTCCAGTTCACACAGGTGAGCCACAAAAGGATGCAGATAAAATTCAGATAACCTCCTACAAAGTTATCAATCATACGGATTCCCATTCCTTCCAGTGTATGAAGGCCTGTCGTGATGGAATTAAGAATCGTACCTGTATTCATGTTCTGAAAATATCCTAAAGATACACGCTTCAGCGCATCTCCCACTGCCAATCTGTCTCTGGCAATCAATTCATAACTGATCGACTCCTGAAATCTTGCCCTTAAATAATCAAACAGAAAACGCAGAAAGATGAAAAGCAGCTGAATTACGATACTTTTCCCAATCCAATCCGCTGAAATAGTTTTTCCCTGCCCTTCGCATTCTACAAGCTTTCCGATCGTATATGCCGCCCATATGACCGGCATTGCCGTAAACCAGCCTGAAAAAAAGGAAAAAACAAAACCGATATACAGATTCTTTTTAAAACTGCTACACCAGTCAATGATTCTTTTTACAGTGCCAAACATGAGTCTTCACCTTCTTTCTGACTTCCCACTGCCCAGTGTCTTGCTCCCACATGAGCCTGCCACATTCGCTGATAAAGCTGACAATTCTGAAGCAGCTCTTCCTGGGTTCCCGCCCCTTCTATACAGCCATTTTTCAAAACAACGATTTTGTCTGCATCTGTGATTGTGGAAAGTCTGTGTGCAATGACCAGCAATGTCTTGCCTTTTGTCAGTTCTTCAATGCTCTTCTGGATCTTGTTCTCATTTTCCGGATCCGTAAATGCAGTTGCTTCGTCAAGAATAACGATCGGTGCATTTTTTAATATCATTCGGGCAATGGCAATCCTCTGTTTTTCTCCACCGGATAACCGTTTTCCTGCTTCCCCTGCAGGGGTATCATAGCCCTGCGGCAGCTTCTCTATAAACTCCTGGCAGCATGCCTTTCTTGCTGCTTCCCGTACCTCTTCATCCGATGCAGCCGGATTGCCGAGACGTATATTTTCCATGATAGAACACTGGAACAGGAAATTATCCTGTGTCACAAAACTGATCATTTCTGAAAGCTGTGACAATGGCATTTCCCTAATATTTACACCGCCTATGGTAATGCCGCCGGATGTCACATCCCAGAATCTTGAAATCAACCTTGCTACTGTAGATTTACCTCCCCCGCTCGGTCCGACCAATGCAGTAAAACTTCCTGCCGGCATCGTCAGGTCAATTCCATGCAGCACCTCGTCCTTTTCCTCACCGGTATAAGAGAAATGCACATTTTCCAGTTTCACATCATAGCTGTTGATATTTGCATATACAGAAGGCTCCGGCAATTCTTTCATCGTAAGAAAATCCTGTATGCTTTCGATGTTATATTGCATTTCACGAAGATTTTCAGAGAATACCTCTATTTTTGCAAAAGATGTCACCATGGACATGGACAGCATGACTGCCAAAACAAGCTGTGATATGGTTAACTGACCATGCATCGTCAGATACAGTCCCACAGGCAAAGTTCCAAGCAGTGTCGATGGAAACAGGGCGAATGTCATTTTCATGGTGATCCAGGTGGAAGACAGCCATTTCACAACGAATTTCTTATAATCCAGAATTGCTTTTGCATATTTCTCATAAGAGGTTCCAGCCCTGCCAAATGCCTTAATAACCTCTATGCCCTCTATGTATTCCACAATAGTACTGTTCATATGTGCATTGGATTCGTCGTACTGAGTGAAACTTTTTCCGCTGATAATCATGGTAAGTGTCATAAATACCAAAGACAATGGAACGGTTACAAGAGAAGCCAGTGCAATTCTCCAGTCCAGCGTAAGCAAAGCGATAAAGCTGATTACCGGAAGCAGGATATGTCCGCTTCCTTCCGGAATCATATGAGCAATGGGTGGTTCCATATTTTCGATTTTTTCTACCATAATGCTCTTGATTTCACCAATACTGTGCCCTTCCACATCTCCTAATGGTGCTTTCAGAAACCGGTCTGTCAGGCGGAGCCTTAAACCCTCCAATATGTGATAGGCTGCTATATGTGATATCCATGTGGATGCGGAAAAGCTTACGATTTTTATAGTGTAAAAGAGTAAGGCATACAGACACCATCTTAAAATTTCCTGCATAGGAGCCTGATTCAGATTTCTTATATACAAATCGATTCCACGGTAAATGCAATAATATGGCATAAGTCCACTGATAATACTGATAACAGATAAAATAACAGATATTCCAAGCCTTTGCCCGCTTCCTTCTGTATAGCTCAGCAACACTTTCAGCCAGCTGTCCTTTTTTTCTGATACTTTTTTATTTTCCATCATATGTTTCCTTTCTGAATCGGTACTCTGCCGGAGACAGCCCCATCACACTTCGAAATGCAGATGAAAATTTTCCCGGATTTTCATATCCTACACTTGCGGCGATCTCCTGTACTTCTTTCTCTTTATCCTGTAACAGCATATTTGCAGCCAGATTCATGCGGTATCTCTTCTGATAAGAATAAATGGAATCTCCATAAACATCTTTAAAGCATTTTTTCATAGTTGTCAGTGGAATCTCATACATAGAGGAAAGTTCTTCGATGGTAAACCGTGTCTGAGGATCCCCTGTGATCTGCGCATGAATCCCTTTGATTTTTTCCATCTGAGTTTTGTAATAATATGGTCTGACTTCTTTCCTGTCTTCTACGGTCATCGTGTTTAAGTACAACAATAATTCCACGACTTTTATCTGATAATATTCTTTTGCTTTTGCAAGTTCCGGATGTGCCATGTTTTTCTGGTAAAATCCGGAAAGAATCGACTCAAGTTCCTTATCTCCCCGAATTACATAAGGTTTCTCTTCTGCACAGTACCGGCTTCGAAGCTCCTCAATGGATATGGAAAATCCATGAAACATTTCATCAAGTGCTTTCTGAACTTCCGCAACTTCCATGAAAATACTGACTCCATGATAATGCTTCAGAGGATAATAAGTTGTCCCTTTATGATTTTCTCTGTTATCCAAACGAAGTTCCTTTTCCTGCATAATACTGAACACACCAGGTTTTACCTCCATCTCAATTCTTCCCTCCCGGCAGTGGTCAATACAGAATATTTTTCTGTCATTCTTCAATTCAAATTCAGATACACACTGTTCCATATGCATGTCTGAAAAGCAAATCATCACTCCGGGCAGTACTCGGTAAATCGTCATCACTCCTTCTCCTGTCGCATCATTCAGCATAAGAATCGAACAATTCTCATTCTGAATCACAGGTTTCACATTACTTCCAAGGCTTGCAATTTCATTCACATTCAAATTTCTTCTCATTCCCTTCATATAGCTATATTTTCTTCGTTAGTCATTTCTAACTTTTTATATCTTACCATGAGAATTAAGCTTTATCCATACCCGAATGGACCTTGGCAATCCATTTGGACAAAAAATAAAGTTCCAGACTTATCATCTGAAACTTTATTATAAATCCAGCATCATTGCATTACTTCACACAACGGAAATATACCATAGAACCGTCAACATGGATATCCGTTTCTTTATATAGTTTTTGAAGGATATCTCTCAGCTCTTTCTCCGTCTGAAACGGTGGAGAAAACCACCCTTTCTTTGCAAGAATATTTTTTACCAGCCAATCTGTCCGTTTCGATTTTCCCCTGATATAAAAGCAGGCAATGAAATTGCCGCCTGGTTTCAAAACACGCCATATTTCATGAAATGCTTTTTGCTTATCAGGAAAAGCGTGGAAACCATTCATGCTGACAACGATATCAAAGGATTCATTATCCAGCTGTAGATTTCCCACATCGCCCTGAACACACCTGATATGTGCCTGACCATCAAGTCTTTTTCTGGCTTGTTCAAGCATATCCATGCTGTAATCAATACAAGTAATATGTGCATTTTTCAGAGAACTCCATTTGTTTTCCGTAAATACAGCAGTTCCAACCGGAACATCAAGAAGATTTCCTGAAAAATCATCAGGAACATATGATAAAACTTTTTGTGCTATATCATTATCATCAGTGCCACTCCAAAATAACTTAATATACAGTTTGCTGAAAATATTTCTTTGCGTAAGAACATCGTCATATATATTTTTTGATGTTTCATAAGCATTTTGTATTTTGTCTGCCATATTAACCTCCAAATTTAATTTTAATTCTAAAAGCTTAAAACTATCGTTCTCTAATCTTCCTGACATTACGATTCATGAGGTGTCTTCCAATATGTCTATAAGCAAATGCTTTAAAAGCTGAAATTTCTTGATGATGTTCCTTCAATAGTTCATCTGGACAATCATAAACACCAAAATCCTGATTGATTCCCTCGCTCTGAATATAAGTATTGTTCCTATCAAACTCAATAATGAGATTTCTGAAATCCTTGACTGCTACTCCATAACCGCAAAATGCACCTGTACATTCCGAATTTTGTTCCTGTAACTTCTTTATGTAGGTTTTATCCAAAATGAAAGCTTCCAGTTCGTACCACTGATTTTCGAAATTAATTTCTACCCAGCTATGGAAAATACTTTTTGGAGCATTACGGTAAACAAACCCGGTCATAGCCCCTTTCTGCAATCTTTTATCAATCGTAAAACCATGTACTCTGCATGGAATATTGCAGGCACGTAAAAGTGCCATGAATAAAGTTCCTTTAGTATTACATTGTCCATAACCATCTGCAAGTACTTTTGAAGCTGAAATTCCGTCATCAATATTATATCCAAATAAAATATCATCTCTTACATAGTTGTAGATTGCCTTAATCCTTTCAAATTCACCCATTTCCTTCCATTTCATATTTTGAATAAGTTTTTGAATTGCCGGATTAGAAAAATCAACCATTCGTGTTTCCCTAAGATACTTATCTTTCATTTCCTATCGCCTTTCCCATAGGTTTTCTCACAACACAATGCATTCGCATACCTTTACGAATTTCAAATTTTTCTACTTTTAATCCTGCTTTTTTGCAACATTTTATGACCACATCTCTTGTTGGCACTTGGACATCTCCATGTCCGCATATATTTGCCAACGGCATTTCCAATGTATTCATCAGCCATACCAATACTTTGTTGTCACTGTTCACATCTCTAAGAACCAACCTTCCATTTGGGCGAAGACATCTCTTCACACTGTCAAAAAATGCCTGTGGATCCGGATAATCTTTCTTGCACATTTCGTAAATACCAGCATGGCTACTTTCATATCTTCCTGCTGCTTTTGTAAATTCTTTAATTGACAATTTTTTATATTCTTCATTTTTCATGCTTTTTCTCCAATCACTGTACCTTTTTCGCTTTGCATCCGCATTTCTTCATTTTTTTTATATAAGCATAAAACTGCTTATGCAATTCCCTCATTTCATCTGGTGCCTTCATAGCATGTTGATACATAAATTTATCTCCAAAACTGCTTCCAAATGTAACTGCCAGCATAATCGTCAGAAATGACAATGGCAAAAAGCAAAAAATATTCATTTTCCATGGTGACAGTTTACCCTTTTGTTTTCGCAAAAAGTTAAAATTTCTTTTCAATCTTTTGGCTGTTTTCTTCATGATCTTCCAGTCTCTTCCAGCTCTCTCCGAACAATCAGCTTCATAATATGCATCTGCAATCGGAACTACCATAGCCAGATGGCAAAGCTGCCACATATACATATCTTTTACCTTGCTGATATGGTATATGGGAATGTTTTAATATCTTTGAAAACTGTTTCGCTCTTTCAGATGTATTTCCCGATATCTCTGCAAATGTTGTTGGCCGTATTAGCTTCGGTGTGAGTGCAGCATCCAATATTCCATCGTTTATGCTTCCACCTGCTCCTGGAAAAGCTGGAAAAACGTAAGCGTTGAATTTATCGTGAAAAAGTTCATCAAATAACACTTCCGCTTTCAATAATTCAAAACTGTTTCTGCCATACATTATTCGTTTTATAATTTTGATTTTATTTACACTACCTTCTGCAAGCCGTTATTATACGAATATATGATTCCGTTTTTTACAGCAGTTAAGTCCTTTTTTACACCGTTTATAAATGTTTGAAATTCAGAAATATCATATTTTTGTGCTGTATTGATCCATTCGTCTAATTTTGCAGCATTTTTTGAGAATATAATGTTACAAAAATCTTTGGTTAATGTATACAGCTCACTTAATA
>ERZ1106976.4087-NODE-4087-length-10649-cov-4.859732_pt1 | contig 10649 bp, 4 predicted proteins | sample MGYA00403687_ERZ1106976 | MGnify/ENA primary metagenome ERZ1106976 (study PRJEB35170, sample SAMEA104062446) | human gut metagenome | biome: human gut; feature: human-associated habitat; material: faeces | place: Denmark | collected 2013-02-22 ... | reverse complement strand
AGGAGTGCTGCTCCTGCGGGGGATTGACGTTTGGCAGATCGATTGCTTGAATGAAAAGAAGATATATCTTTGGACAGCGTTGAACTCATACCCAAAGGCAGAACTTCCGCCGATGTCTCATCGGATGCATCTTCCTGAAGCAGAATCCCGACCCAACATAAACGCAGCCAACGACGGTGCGCAATGTGACAACAGATTCTGATTCGTAGATATTATATGTTTGATGGAGAGTTGTTGTCAAGAAAAAGGAAGCATAACCGACATAGCGAGTGCTTCCGCTCTCACAAAAACGTCCGAAACGTCTGCCGGGACTGCTTCCTTTGCCGAAGGCTCTGCGCAAGGCATGGCTCAAGTACAGTACAAGAGCGATATCAACGCAGATCCTTCGTCTATGAATACTATACGCCGGACAGAGAGAAATAGTCAAGCAAATATATCCGGATGGATCGTTCGGAACGGAAAATAAAACAGACAGTTTCACACAATGCAGAGACAGCGGATCGAGACAGAGTTAAAAACAAAGAGACTTCCGACTACACGCGAAAGTACGCAGCCCGTTTGGCCCGATCCTCTTTCACATTCGGAAACCTCTTTGCAGTCAAAATTATAGGCGCTGAAGAGAGAAAAGTCAAGAGAGTCTTCCGTGGGGAAGAAAGCGCAGCGTTATCGGAAACAAGCACATACCGGACTTGGATAAAAAAGAGCCGATATATGGTTGATGCAGCTCAGGGTACAATTCCCGTCACGCCAACCACCGTATGGCTCTATAAGAAATATAACATATGCGAAAGAGGGTGTCAAGATCGCGGGCGTCAAAAGGAAATCCCCGACACATACGGCAAGCACGCAGCCCCTTTGGCCCGATCCTCTTCCGTATTCGGGGATTTCAAAAAAGCAGAATCCGGACCCGTTCAAGGCGCGACTGTAAACAGACGGCTCGTTGAACCAACAAATTCTGCTTCTGTGGACACTATACACTCCAACTTGGGAATAGTCAAGAAGATACTCTGGTTGCTTTATGCGGAAAGAAAAAGAGAATCCTGACACAGCAAAGGCCGATCACTCTGTATAGAGCGGAGCTAACGGGGGGACAGAATTCTCTTTAATTATCACACACGCAGTTTCTTGTAAGAGTCAAGAATATGATCTGCTTTTTAATGCAGTGACAATGCTGCGTCGTCGGCATCAAACGAACCCGCTCAGCCCGTTCGCTTTGCCGGCCTTTTCTTCAAAACCAGATACAGCAGAAGGACGACCATGGCGGCGAGGAGCGCGAGGCTTGCCCAGCCGAGGGGGAGAAAGACGGCGCTGCCGTAGACATCCTTCAAAAGCGCAAGCGCCGAAGCGAAGCTCGCGCACACCGCTGCGGGAATGACTTTCGGCTCCAGGCAGCAGAGCGCGACAAGGAGCACCTCCGCGCCGTAAAGACTGTCGGCACACATCCACGGCAGGAACGCCACGGCGCAGAGCGAGGCAAGAGAGAGCGCCGTGAGCTGCCGCCGCCGGTCGGAGGCGAGACTTTTCCGGCTCATGCGCCATACGAGCAGCAGCGCGAAAACGATGTAGAGCGCAATGCCGGTCGGTGCGATGAACGAATGCTGCGAGAGTGAGTAAATGCCCGGCGCTCCGCCGAAAAGCGGCCGCGCCGTGAGCGTTCCGAGCGCCGGGTAAAACGGCAGACACTCGCTGCCGGGGCGGCCAAGCAGCAGCGCCGGGACCAGAACGGCGATATACCATCCGACGAGATGCAGCAGCGAAAACCATGTATTGCGCCGCACGGCGGTAAAGACCCAGAATACCGGCACGATCCAAAGCGCCGCGGGATGAAAGGCGACGGCAAGCGCGAGCATCCCCGCGCACCAGCGCCACTCCCCGCGCATGGCGCAGGAGGCTGCGAGCGCTATGAAAACCCACCAAAGACTGTCGCCTGCGGCGGAGCAGACGCCCTGAAAGATCCCGGAGGGAAGGAGCAGCACAATGAGAAAAGCGAAGAGACGCGGCTGCGCGCGCACTGTGACGCACTGGACGCACCGCTGCGCCGCCCATGCCATCGTAACTTCGGCAAAAACGCAGAGATATTTAAATAAGGTAAGCCCGCCGCCCGGCGCAAGAGAAAAGAGCGCCAGAAAGTACTGCACCGGGATCGGATAGGGAAGAGCGGAGGAGCGGATGCCCCAGAACCCTCCGGCGTCCCGGTACCAGGCGATCGCGTCCTCCACGGCGGCCGCCGTGTCGTTCGGCGCAATGCCGAAAAGGATAAACCGCACGCCGAACGCGGCGAGCAGCACGCCGAGCACGGCAAAACGCGCCCGGGAGGTTTTTACAAGACCTTCGGTATACAGCAGAAGATAGCTCAGCCCGGCGAGGGCGAGCAGGATCACAAATCGTTCCATTGGCAGCTCCGGAAATGCGTTGTTTCTGTGTATTTTACGGCAAAGCGCGGCGCGCGGCAACACAGAAATTATAAAAAAATCGCCCTTGACACTGCAAGGACGGCTTGGTATAATAAATTGCTATATGTTGCTATGGATAGCCGCATACAGCCCCTTTTACTATCGTTAGTATATCAGCCGCTCTGCGAAAAATCAACCCGAATGGCGATGTTTTAACAACGCATCCGGGCGTTTCAACAAAGCGGCGCCGCAAACCATATTCCCCCCGGAACGGGTATTCTGCGCCGGAGTTAAGCTCCTCCGGCGGAAAAAGGGAGATTCGCCGATGCCTAAGGACGTACAGTACGGAAGAACAATCAGAAAGAGCTATGCCCGCGCGGAAGAGATCCAGGACATGCCGCACCTGCTCGAGATCCAGAAGAATTCCTATAAGTGGTTTCTGGACGAGGGCCTGCGGGAGGTCTTCAAGGGTGTAGCTGCCATTACGGACTACTCCGGCAACCTGGAGCTCTCCTTCGTGGATTATTCCATGAACGAGCCGCCCAAGTATTCGGAGGAGGAGTGCAAGGCGCGTGACGCCACATACGCCGCCCCGCTGAAGGTCAGCGTGCGTCTGCGCAACCGTGAGACCGAGGAGATCAAGGAACAGGAGATCTTCATGGGCGATTTCCCGCTCATGACCGCGAGCGGCACGTTCATCATCAACGGCGCCGAGCGCGTTATCGTCTCTCAGATCGTCCGTTCGCCCGGTGTTTACTTTGACAAGAAGACGGACAAGACCAACAGCTCCGTGTACGGCACGACCATCATCCCGTACCACGGCGCGTGGCTCGAGTATGAGACGGACCTGAACGACGTGTTCTATGTCCGCATCGACAAGAACCGCAAGCTGCCCGCCACGCTTCTGCTCAAGGCTCTCGGCGCTTACAAGGCGGACAAGCCGCACACCTGGCTCAGCTGCATTGACAATCCCGTGGGCGGCGCCGTCACCGGCGACGCGCTCCGCGAGATCTTCGGCGACGACAAGCGTATCGTCACCACGCTCGAGCGCGACACCTGCATCTCCCGCGATGACTGCCTGCTCGAGATCTACAAGAAGCTCCGTCCCGGCGATCCCCCGACGGTGGAGAGCAGCGAGACCCTGCTTGAAAACCTCTTCTTTGATCACCGCCGGTACGACATTTCCAACGTCGGCCGCTACAAGTTCAACAAGAAGCTCGCGCTCTACCCGCGCGTTGCGGGCTACGCTCTGGCTGAGCCCGTTGCCGACCCGATGACCGGCGAGATCATCGCCGACGCCGGCGAAACGCTTTCCCGCGAGCGCGTCCGCGAGCTGGAGAAGAAGGGTGTTAACGCCGTGCGTATCACCGTCGGCGAGAACGAGACCGTCCGCGTCTTCTCCAACGGCATGGTCGATGCTGCCGATTTCGTCCGCTTCTCGGACGACGATGCGGAGAACCGCCGCATCATCAAGGAAGAGCTCGGTCTGCGCGAGCGCGTCCGCTTCATCCTCCTGCGCCAGTACATGGAGCAGTATGAGGGCGAAGAGCTCAAGGAAGTGCTCAAGGAGAACGTGGATCTTCTCATGCCGAAGCACGTCATCTGCGACGATATCTTCTCCGCGGCGAACTATCTCTGCTGCCTCGCGCACGGCATCGGTGAGCCGGACGATATCGACCATCTCGGCAACCGCCGCGTCCGCAGCGTGGGTGAGCTGCTGCAGAACCAGTTCCGCATCGGTTTCTCCCGCATGGAGCGCGTGATCCGCGAGCGCATGACGCTGCAGGATCTCGACATCGTCACGCCCCAGAGCCTCATCAACATCCGTCCCGTCACGGCGGCGATCAAGGAGTTCTTCGGCTCCAGCCCGCTGAGCCAGTTCATGGATCAGACGAACCCGCTGGCCGAGCTTACGCACAAGCGCCGCATCTCCGCGCTCGGCCCCGGCGGCCTGACCCGCGAGCGCGCCAACTTCGACGTGCGAGACGTTCACTACAGCCACTATGCGCGCCTCTGCCCGATCGAGACGCCCGAAGGTCCGAACATCGGCCTTATCAACTACCTGTCGTCTTATGCCCGTGTGAACGAGTACGGCTTCCTCATTACGCCGTACCGCCGCATCGACAAGGAGACCGGCGTCGTCACCAAGGAAGTCGTCTACATGACGGCGGACGTGGAAGACCAGTACATCATGGCCATGGCGACCGAGCCGCTCGACGAGCAGGGAAGACTCATCAATAAGCGTGTCACCTGCCGCCACCGCGACGAGATCATCGACGTGGACCGCGAGAAGGTCGACTTCATGGACGTGTCCCCGCGCATGATGATCTCCATCGCCACCGCGATGATCCCGTTCCTCGAAAACGACGACGCGAACCGTGCTCTGATGGGCGCGAACATGCAGCGTCAGGCCGTTCCTCTGATGACGACCCAGCAGCCCATCGTTGCCACCGGCATCGAGCACCGCTGCGCGGTCGACTCCGGCGTCGTTGTCCTCGCCGAGGGCGAAGGAACCGTTACCCGCGTGAGCGCGGACAGCATCACCGTCCGCTATGACAGCGGCGAGAGCAAGGACTACAAGCTCATCAAGTTCTCCCGCAGCAACCAGGGCACCTGCTTCAACCAGCGCCCGATCGTCAAGGTCGGCGAGCGCGTGAAGGAAGGCGACGTCATCGCCGACGGCCCCTCCACCTCGCAGGGCGAGATCAGCCTCGGCAAGAACGTGCTCGTAGGCTTCACCACCTGGGAAGGCTACAACTACGAGGACGCCGTTCTCCTCAACGAGCGTCTTGTCATGGACGACGTTTACACCTCCATCCATGTGGAAGAGTATGAGTGCGACGCCCGTGATACCAAGCTCGGGCCCGAGGAGATCACCCGCGATATCCCCGGCGTCGGCGACGACGCTCTCAAATACCTCGACGAGCGCGGCATCATCTGCGTCGGCGCCGAGGTCCGCAGCGGCGATATTCTCGTCGGCAAGGTCACGCCCAAGGGCGAGACCGACCTCACTGCCGAAGAGCGCCTGCTCCGCGCCATTTTCGGCGAGAAGGCCCGCGAAGTGCGCGACACCTCGCTGAAGGTCCCGCACGGCGAGAGCGGCATCATCGTCGATGTCAAAGTGTTCACCCGCGAAAACGGCGACGAAATGTCCCCCGGCGTCAATCAGGTCGTCCGCGTGTATATTGCGCAGAAGCGCAAGATCTCCGTCGGCGACAAGATGGCCGGCCGCCACGGCAACAAGGGCGTCGTTTCCCGCATCCTGCCGCGTGAGGATATGCCGTACCTGCCGGACGGCACCCCGCTCGACATCGTGCTGAACCCGCTGGGCGTCCCGTCCCGTATGAACATCGGACAGGTTCTCGAAGTCCACCTGGGCTACGCTGCGCAGGCGCTCGGCTGGAAGGTCGCCACGCCGATCTTCAACGGCGCGAACGAGACCGCTATCCGCGAAACGCTCCGCGAGGCCGGACTCCGTGAGGACGGCAAGAGCGTGCTGTACGACGGCCGCACCGGCGACAAGTTCGACAACGACGTCACCGTCGGCTGGGTATACTTCCTCAAGCTGCACCACCTCGTTGACGATAAGATCCACGCCCGCTCCACCGGCCCGTACAGCCTCGTTACGCAGCAGCCGCTCGGCGGCAAGGCGCAGTTCGGCGGCCAGCGCTTCGGCGAAATGGAAGTCTGGGCGCTCGAAGCCTACGGCGCGGCGCACACCCTGCAGGAGATTTTGACCGTCAAGTCCGACGACGTTACCGGCCGTGTCCGCACGTACGAGAGCATCGTCAAGGGTCACAACATCCCGCAGCCCGGCGTGCCGGAATCGTTCAAGGTCTTGGTCAAGGAGCTCCAGTCCCTGTGTCTGGACATCAAGGTCCTCGACAAGGACGGACAGGAGATCGAACTCAAGGAAGACGACGAGGACGATTACATCCCCGGCATGCGCGACGATTACCGCGCGAGCGAGGAAGACTTCAGCGACGCCGGATTCAGCATTGACCGCAGTCAGTCGGTGTTCGGCGACGAGCCGGAGAACGAAACGTCCTTCGGCGACGACGATACGGATGAAGTGGAGGAGAGAGAATAATGAGCTACACCCCGTTTGACGCCATTCAGATCGGCATTGCTTCTCCCGAAATGATCCTTTCCTGGTCCCACGGCGAAGTCAAAAAGCCGGAGACCATCAACTACCGCACGCTCAAGCCCGAGCGCGACGGCCTGTTCTGCGAGCGCATTTTCGGGCCGACGAAGGACTGGGAATGCCACTGCGGAAAGTATAAGAAGATCCGCTACAAGGGCAAAATCTGCGACCGCTGCGGCGTCGAGATCACCAAGAGCAAGGTTCGCCGCGAGCGCATGGGCCACATTGAACTGGCCGCGCCTGTGAGCCACATCTGGTATTTCAAGGGCATCCCGTCTCGCATGGGCCTGCTGCTCGACATGACACCGCACACCCTTGAGAAAGTCCTGTACTTTGCCTCTTATATCGTTACCGATCCCGGCTCCACGCCGCTCAAGCGCTGCGATCTTCTCTCCGAGAAGGAATACCGCGATATGCGCGAGAAGTACGAGGACGATTTCCAGGCGGGCATGGGCGCCGAGGCGATCAAGAAGCTGCTCGAGGAGATCGACTGCGAGCAGCTCTCCCACGACCTTCGCGAGGAACTGAAGTCCGCTTCCGGCCAGAAAAAAGCGAAGATCGTCAAGCGTCTTGAAGTCGTTGAGGCGTTCCGACAGTCCGGCAACAAGCCCTCGTGGATGATCATCGACATTCTCCCGGTCATTCCGCCGGAGATCCGCCCGATGGTCCAGCTCGACGGCGGCCGCTTCGCGACGAGTGACCTGAACGACCTGTACCGCCGCGTCATCAACCGCAACAACCGTCTCAAGCGCCTCATCCAGCTCAGCGCCCCCGACATCATCGTGCGCAACGAAAAGCGCATGCTGCAGGAGGCGGTGGACTCCCTCATCGATAACGGCCGCCGCGGCCGCGCCGTCACCGGCGCGAACTCCCGTGCGCTCAAGTCTCTGAGCGACATGCTCAAGGGCAAGCAGGGCCGCTTCCGCCAGAACCTGCTCGGCAAGCGTGTTGACTACTCCGGCCGAAGTGTTATCGTCGTCGGACCGGAACTCAAGATGTACCAGTGCGGCGTGCCGAAGGAAATGGCCATCGAGCTCTTCCGCCCGTTCGTGATGAAGAAGCTCGTCGAGGACGGCGTTGCCAACAACATCAAATCCGCCAAGAAGATGGTGGACCGTCAGAAGCCCGAGGTCTGGGACGCTCTCGATGTTGTCATCAAGGAGCACCCGGTTCTGCTCAACCGCGCGCCGACGCTGCACCGTCTGGGCATTCAGGCGTTTGAGCCGGTGCTCGTTGAGGGCCGCGCTCTCAAGCTGCACCCGCTGGCCTGCACCGCCTACAACGCTGACTTTGACGGCGACCAGATGGCAATCCACGTTCCTCTGAGCGCTGAGGCGCAGGCGGAAGCCCGCATTCTCATGCTCTCGGTCAACAACCTCCTGCGCCCGCAGGACGGCCACCCGCACTCCATCCCGACGCAGGACATGGTCCTCGGCTCCTACTACCTCACCTATGTGCGCGAGGAAGAGGGCACCGGCATGGCGTTCAGCACCCCCGAGGAAGCGCTCATGGCGTATCAGGCGGGCGCCGTCACGCTCCACAGCCCCATCAAGGTCCGCGTGACCAAGACCATCGACGGCGTGGAAAAGTACAAGACCGTCGAAACGACCGTCGGCCGCATCATCTTCAACGAGCCCATCCCGCAGGATCTCGGCTTTGTGGATCGTACCGATCCTGAGCATGCGTTCGATTACGAGGTCGGCTTCCGCGTCGATAAGAAAAAGCTCGGCGAAATCATCGACCGCTGCATCCAGAAGCACGGCTTCACCATTTCCGCCGAAGTGCTCGACAGCATCAAGGCGCAGGGCTACAAGTTCTCCACCCGCAGCGGCATGACCATCTCCATCGCGGACATGGTCGTCCCCGAGGCGAAAAAGGAAAAGATCGCCGAGACCGAAAAGAAGGTCCTCGCGATCGAAAAGCAGTACAGGCGCGGTCTTATCACCAACGACGAACGCTACCGCATGGTCGTCGCCGAGTGGGAAAGAACGACCGGCGAAGTCGCCAAGGCCCTGATGGACAACCTCGACGAGTTCAACCCCATCAACATCATGGCGACGTCCGGCGCCCGAGGCAGCGCCAACCAGATCCGTCAGCTCGCCGGTATGCGCGGCCTGATGGCGAACACCGCCGGTAAGACCATCGAGATCCCCATCAAGGCGAACTTCCGTGAAGGTCTGAGCGTTCTCGAGTACTTCATCTCTACCCGCGGCGCCCGAAAGGGCATGGCCGATACGGCGCTTCGTACCGCTGACTCCGGTTACCTGACCCGCCGAATGGTCGATGTCAGCCAGGACGTCATCATCCGCGAGCCGGACTGCGGCACGACCGAGGGCGTGCCCGCCACGGCGATCGACAGCCGCGGCTACGCCGTGTTTACGCTCGATCCCGAGGATCCGAAGTACGACGAGTATATCCACTCCTTCGGTGAGAACATCCACGGCCGCTTCCCGGCCAAGCCCGTCGTCGATCCCAAGACCGGCGAGGTGCTGTTCGACACCGATCACCTGCTCATGTCCGGCGATGCAAAATTCCTCGCCGCCCACGGCGTTGCGAGCGTTGAGGTTCGCAGCGTTCTCTCCTGCGAATCGCGCTGCGGCGTATGCGCCCGCTGCTACGGCATGAACCTTGCTACCGGCAAGCCGGTCAATTCCGGCGAAGCCGTCGGCGTCATCGCCGCGCAGTCCATCGGCGAGCCCGGCACGCAGCTGACCATGCGTACGTTCCACAGCGGCGGCGTCGCCGGTGACGACATCACGCAGGGTCTGCCGCGAGTCGAAGAGCTTTTCGAGGCGCGCAAGCCCAAGAAGATGGCCGTGCTCAGCGAGATCAGCGGCACGCTCACGATCGAGGAAGCCCGCAAGAACATGATGGCGCTCACCGTCACCAACGCCGAGCAGGGCGAGACCCGTGTGTATCAGGTCCCCGTTGGCGCCGGCATCATCGTGCAGAACGGCGACCATATCGAACAGGGACAGGAGCTGACCCGCGGCGCGCTCAGCCCGCACGATGTGCTCCGCATCCGCGGCGTGAACGACGACGAGTTCGGCCGCCCGGGCGTGCGCAACTATCTGGTGCAGGAAGTCCAGAAGGTGTACCGTCAGCAGGGCGTCGATATCAACAACAAGCACATCGAAGTCATTGTCCGCCAGATGATGCGCAAGGTCCGCATCGAGGATGCCGGCAGCACCGATCTGCTCTCCGGCTCCACCGTCGACGTCAACGAGCTCAAGGATGCCAACAAGGCGATCCAGGCGCGCATCGACGCCGGGGAAGAGGGACTCACTCTCGCCGCCGGCACGCCGATCCTGCTCGGCATCACAAAGGCGTCGCTCGCAACCGACAGCTGGATGTCCGCCGCGTCCTTCCAGGAGACGACCAAAGTACTCACCGAGGCCGCCATCAAGGGCAAGGTCGACCATCTGGTCGGTCTGAAGGAAAACGTCATCATCGGCAAGCTCATCCCGGCCGGCTCCGGTCTGGACATGTACCGCAACTTTGAAATGAAGACGGACGAGTCCATCGAGGATGAAGCCGACTATGTCGACCTTTCCGAGCTCAAGAAGCTCACGAATGCGCTTTAAGCCGAATTAAATTCCGGGGTGATCCGTCACCCCGGAATTTTTCTGATCCTTGATGACTGCGGAGTGAAATTTTTTGCTCGGAAAAATTACAGAATTTTCTTGACTATTCTTGTGCAATCTGTTAGAATCAAAAAACGTGTGGGCGCACGCCCGCACGAGAGCATTTTTTTGAGGAAAGGAGGAAAATCATGCCCACATTTAACCAGCTTGTCCGTAAGGGAAGAGAGCAGGTGACCTACAAGTCCACCTCTCCTGCCATGCAGAAAGGCCTGAACACTCTGAAGAACCGCGAGACCGACCAGTCTTCTCCCCAGAAGCGCGGCGTCTGCACCGCTGTGCGTACCTCGACTCCTAAGAAGCCGAACTCCGCTCTGCGTAAGATCGCCCGTGTCCGTCTCACCAACGGTTACGAAGTGACCGCCTACATTCCCGGTGTCGGCCACAACCTGCAGGAGCACTCCGTCGTTATGATCCGCGGCGGCCGTGTCAAGGACCTGCCCGGTGTCCGTTACCACATCATCCGCGGCA
>ERZ1106976.4075-NODE-4075-length-10671-cov-5.114261_pt1 | contig 10671 bp, 5 predicted proteins | sample MGYA00403687_ERZ1106976 | MGnify/ENA primary metagenome ERZ1106976 (study PRJEB35170, sample SAMEA104062446) | human gut metagenome | biome: human gut; feature: human-associated habitat; material: faeces | place: Denmark | collected 2013-02-22 ... | reverse complement strand
CCTGCTTCTGCACTGATATGTCACAGGCTTTTCCAAGCACTTTATTACCATAACAAGAACACCATACTGACACGATCCAATCTGCATTCACTCTGCTGATGCCATAGTCATCTATCAACTGCTTCACATACCGGAAAGCAAATGTATTATTGAGCAGATTCGCCTTCTGAATATCCTGTGCAATTCCCATGTTGTATGCCATAAGAATCAGATTGATATTCTTTGCCTCTTCCGGAAATATATCTTTTACCAATGCAGTAAACTGTCGCTTATCATCTATTGAATTTTCATACTGTCGAAGCATTGCTTCAAAATCCTGCTCAAAAATACCTAATCACCTTCTTTACTCTACGCCCAAGGCTTTATAAACTGCTTCTTCCGGAGAAGAATAGAATATCAGACTAAATGCTCCAACTAAATCAGAAGGTACAGTTCCAAGATCTGCTGCCGATGTAATTGGAAGAAGTACTTTCTTAGCTCCACTATCAAGGCACACCTGCAATGTACTTGCCAAATCTTCTACTTTAATAAGTGTTCCACCGATACTAATCTCACCAAGTACTGCAAGACTGCTGATTGGAGGCTTACTAAGTGCTGCCGATGAAATAGCAATCAGTGTAGGAAGTGCAAGATTTCCCGTCATACCAAGTCCCTGCATATCCTGATAATTGATAATATAGTCCTTTGTAGTGGTACTGATCTGACCGGAAATTCGGTTTCCATTGGCTTTCAGATAATTAAACGCTGTGTTGGTTGCTTCTTTCGGTTCTTTTCCTGAACCAATGCCCGTACAGGTCAGCTTTCCATTACCAGGCATCATCTGTGTTTCCAGCATATAGCATCCGATCATACCTGTCTTTGATTTTGAAACAGTATAAACCGATCCTGGTTTTCCCATACCTTCCGGGATCAGCTTGCCGCCGCCCTGCTCTGGAACTGAAACATAATGCTCTTCAAAGCTGTCATTATCTGTATAAGAGAAATTCACATCATAGAACTCCATGCCGCCAATCTTCTTCAGCTGTTCTTTTACTCTGCGACGAAGTTCCAGTGAAATCTCCACAATCTCACGTAATTCTTCTTTTGTTACCTCTCCATCTGGATACAACAGTTTCGTAAATCCAGAAATCATTTTACGAACCGCAATAGTATCACGCTGGTTCAGGTTGTTTCCAAGGCGGAAATACTTGTCCATCAGGTCACTATAGCTGTCCTTACGAAGTTCACGCATAAATTCAGACAGATAATCTGTGATAAATCCATAATCGTTGGTAAAGGAAGCCGGTCTATATTTCGGAATCTCCCAGCCAGGAATATAACAATGCATACGATCCAGGAATGCTGTATCTGTTCCCATTTCTGGTGGGAATGGATCAAATAAGCTAGAAGTCTTTAAAAGAGTATCTACGCTCTGATTGATATTTCCTACAAATACCATAGAAGCCTTTGCCTGAATCTCTGCTTTTCCTCGTGAAAATGCTCCGGATGCCATGTATCCTTTCATGATCTGGATACCGTCTTTATCTTTGAATTTAATACCGGCAACCTCATCAAAAGCCACACAGTCCCAAAGTCCCACCAGACCAACGGTCTTTCGTCCCATGTTGTAGAACAGGTTTGCCACAGTCGTTTGTCCACCGGACACCAGAATGCTGTTGGGGCTGATCTCCTTATAGATATGGGATTTACCGGTGCTGCGAGGGCCAAGCTCACACAGGTTAAAGTTATTCTCTACCAACGGAATCATACGGGTCAGCAGCAGCCACTGTTCACGATAGGTAAGCGATTCAGGCTCATAACCGGCAGAACGCAGCATCAGGCCCAGCCATTCTTCCTTGCTGAATGCCTTGCGCCCTTGCCTGATCTCATCCAGATCGACATGGGGCATCTGGATAGGTGTCACGCGGTTGATGCGGATCGGCGCAGACTTTTTATCTTCCTCGATAAATTCATAGCTCAGCTGCACAATGCACCAGATGCCGCCGCAGAGCAGGCGGTCATACTTCTGCGGGTATTCGTCCTCAATAGGAATATCCTTCACGCCCAAGTTCGAGAACTCGGCCAGATACACATCCTTGCGCATATCCAGATGCACCGTAACCATATCAATAATGGTATGGCTGCCGTTCATCTTCAGCAAGGAAAGAATCTTCTGTGCTTCATCCGGGCGTACAAAGTTGTCAGAAAGAATCTTCTTTACCGTTTCAACGCCGGTTTCAATAATAGCCGGGTCATCACTGCTGCAATACTGCCCCAGCAGGAATTCCAGCACATAGACGGGCACATTCGCGCCCTCTTTGATTTTCTTTGTTAAATCCTTGCGGACGATGCGGCCTTGGAACACCGTTTTCAGCCGTTGCTCATAGCTCAGCCCCGCCATGCTGTCGCCGCCAAGATCATACATGGCACGCTGCACTTCATCGAACAGGGTTTCATAGGCGTGCTGAATTTTTTTGAACTTCTCGTCTGCATCCGCATCACTGCTTACATCAGGGTGGTACTCCTTTGCCAGGCGGCGGTAAGCGGACTTGATCTCATCCGTCGAGGCCGTTTTGCTGACGCACAGCACCGCATACAGATCCGCATTGTCGCTGAAATCCGGCTGCGGTTCCTTGGCTGCACCGGCAGCGTTATCCTGTGTGGGTTCGTCGTTGCCAATCTCGCGGCTGAATTCACTGTATTTATCATCCAAATCAGGCATTGTCCTATCCTCCGTCAATTTTTCGGTGCTTCAGCAGGCATCAGGGTCTTTAAGTAGGGCAGCAGCTTTTCGCGGTCATAGCCGCCGTTCGGGTATTTTTTCATAATCTCCGAAACAAAGCAATAAGCAAAACCCATAAACTCCTGAATCAAATTATCAAGCTCATCCTTGCAGTTGCCCTTGATGGACATAATCTGCGCAATCTGCCAGAACATCGGCGGCTGGTTCCCCTGTGGCGTCATCATCTGGCTGACCAGCTTCCATGCTTCACCATGGTTTGCCATATCCAGCACAAATTCTTTAGCGGTTGTTCCAAGCTCCAGGCGGTTTTCGGCAAAGACCATTTCAACTTCCAACAACTTATCTTTTGCAGGAATGTTCCCGTACATGATAATATCCGTAATCGTTTTCCCTATCAGCATGGATAATAACAGCTGCGGGTCATCAATTTCCCGCCCGCCATCGCTGCTGTTCAAAAGGTGATCCCAGATCACCTTCATTTTCTGGATGTGTTCCATAGAGCTTCCGCTACCCCAAACATCCACCTTGGGCGGTGGGGCATGCATTGCGCGCTCAACCCCATCTGATGCCCGGCTCAAAAATCGCGTGCCGATGGTTTCTACACTGGATTGCAGCGGCCCGCAGAATGCAAAAGCCGCAATAAATCTTTGCAAGGGCGTGGTCAATTCATCGTATTTGCTTTGCGGAGTCCGGCATTTTTTCAGGCAGCGGCCCAGGCAAGTCCAGAATTCACCACACTCATCAACATCAACCCACCCCAGCGGGATCAGCTTCCTTACGTCTGCATCGGCACCGGTGGCCGCTTTAAAATCAGAAAACCACACACCGTCCGTGCCGCTGTTGATGATGTAATCCACCAAAATTTTCCGGTGGTCGTTCCAGGTATGGTCATTGCGGTAGATCTCCGCACAAACAGCCAACAACACCTGGGTTGCACCGTAATAAAGTTCTTTGGGGTAATGCACCCCATACGAACTTTCAGCAAATTTGCGCACACTCTTAATCCATTGTTCTGCGGCCTTTTGTGCTGCTTTATAGTTCTTTACCTCAAAATTTTGGATTTCAGTTTTTTTCTTTTTCTTTGCCTTAAAGTAATCGTGAACCAGGTGGTAGGTCATATAGTTCCACATGTTAAATCCACGGCTCATAATCGTTCCTTCCTTGCATCAGAAGCCAAATCCGAAGTCGTCCGCCATCGCAATGTCCATGACGACCTGACGGCGCAGCACCTCAACCGAATTTTTATCATCGTAGGCTACCAGATAATACGGCTTTTTGTTGTCGTATTTCCGGTTCTTGAAGCTGAACCGCAGGCGGAACATTCGCTCCGCCGCCGTCTCGCCGCGCTTGTCAGCCACCACGATATTCTCATTGGAGATGCGCTCGTTATCTTCTCCCACAAAGTACACGCGGAAGGTCGTCTCGCGCACAGTGTCGCTGATTGGCTCGTTCTGCATAAAGTCCAGCGCGGTGATCAGGTTCGTGATCTTCTTCAAAATGCTCACCAGCGTCAGCTGCACAGTAGTGGTCTCCATGCGGCCTTTCTCCATCCGCACGTCCAGCACAGGCACGATCATCTCCTGCGGGCTGGAGCCGCCGTGGACGTAGTTCTCGCCGCCGCCCGCCACCTTGAACACATTGGCCGCTGTCGGGTAGGACACCGTCAGCGTGTTCGTCTTGGTGTTCAGCACCGTGGCCATCGGCAGGCTGGCGACACCGGGCTGCACAATGGGGTCAGCGTCCACAATAAAGCGGCGGTTCACAAACGCCGTTTTCGGGGCGGTGTTGGGAATTTTATCGCTCTCCGCCAGCGCGTGGCGCTTGTACAGGAAGCCGTGATCCGCCGTGACGATAAAGTGCAGCGTGTTCGCGCTGCCCGCAATGCGGCGGATCATGGCAGCGATCTCCTCCACAGCCTCGCGGCAGGCAGCAAAGACTTCGTCCTCGGTGTTGGGCTTGTCGCCGCGCGCGTCAATTTGGTTATGGTAAATGTACACGACTTGCTTGCCGGTGAAAACCGCCCGCAGGTCGTCTTTTTTCATGGTTTTCAGGTCGTCAAACTGGATGCACCCGCTCTGCGGCACGCGCTTTTGCAGCACAGCCTGCCGTTGCGCCAGGTTCTCGCAGGGCATATCGTCGATCAGCACCTGATACTCCGGCGTCATCTCCATCCGCGTATGGGGCAGCAGCGCCGCCATGCCCAACCGCGTGCAGGACGGCAGCACGCCCAGCCGGGGTGTCAGTTGCACAGTAGACTTCGGGTCCTCGGCCAGCAGGGCGGCAAGCTCCGCGCCCACTTCATAGCGCATGGCGTCGGAGATAATCACCACGGTGCGCTCCTTGTTGCCGGCCACACACTCCGAGAAAAAGTTCCGCTGCAGCGCCATTCTGCCCATGCCGGGCTCCTGTGGGAAATCCGTATTCCACGCAGGGATAATTTTTGCCAGATATTCCGTGTTGTAGATATTCTCAACCAGTCCCTGCAATTTGTCGTAGGCGGCTGGCTCGTCCAACTTGTCGTAGGCCGTGTAAAACGCACGGTACTGCGCGTCAATTTTGTAATCCTCGCGGTAATACTGCGCCCAGAGGTGCTCATAATCTGCCGGAGCGCGGTAGTGGGCAGCGCTGACGATATGCCACGCGCTTTCCAGCATGGCATACTGCACCGCCAGCTTGCGGCCAAAGTGGGTCTTGGCGCGGCGCTGGCACAGCTCCGGGATGTTCTCGCCGTTCAGCGCGGCGGTCACGTCCTCGGCTTGCAGGCGCTCGGTCATCCACCCGGTCAGCAGGTCATCCACGCAGGGCAGGCACTCGCAGTCGGTCAGCAGGTCATGGGGCAGCTTGGCCAGCGCAGCCTTGGCGTGCAGCGTCTCCTGCACAGCGGCAGCCATTGCGTCAAAGGCTTCGCCGTAGTTTACGTTGTTCATCATGCCGTCCATAAAGGCCAGCACACTGCCGGGCTTGGCGGCGGCAAACGGCTGCCATGCGTCCGGGATGACCTTCACGCTGTGGGCAAGGCTTGTCACAAACAGGCTGATTTTCAGCTTGTCCACATTCGGCGCGGGCACGGCAAAGCCCAGCTCTGTCTCACAGTGCTTCCAAAACACCTCATCCAGCTTGTACTTTGCCAGCTCGTCCAGCTTGGGGTTGGCATCCGGAGTGTCGGCCAGCAGGATTTCCCGCAGTGCGTCCTCAAACTGCGCGGTGCGGCACTTGCAGACGGTACAGAGCAGCGCTGTCTCCACGGCATCCGCCGTGTACGCTGCCAGCTTGTAATCACAGAACCGCTGCTTGCGGGTCTGCTCGCCGACGACCTTGGCGTATTTCTGCAAGACGGCCTTGCCCTCGGCCCCAATGCCCAGATCGGAGCACAGCAGCGAGATTGGGTCGGCATGGAACTGCTTGGAGTACAAAATCGTATCCTCCAAGTGGTTCTGCTCCACGGGGGGCTTGGGGAACGGTGCATAGATCAGGTAATTGCTCTGCGGGTCCTCGCGTTCCAGCAAAATCTTGGTTCTGAACTGGTTGGTAGGCGTCAGATGCCAGATTTTTGCATTTTGCAGCGGCATAGCGTCCACATCATCGGCAAAATAGCCGTTGTCATCGTACCAGAACACCAGCCTGCGCCCCTCGGACGCAAACTCGGTGTTCAGCTTATCCACGATTTGGTTGTATTTCAGTTCAGACATAGATTTTTCCTCTTACTGTGTGTATTTTCAGGCGCAGATTTGCCCTTCCTTGCAGCACTCGTAAATATATTCCCGCGACTGATAGTAAACGTCCGTGTTGTAGTTGCAAAGCACGGCATCGATCCATGAGGTATAAACTTCCACAAGGCGGTCAACCACATGGTCGTAGTCGTCATCGCAGACATCCTCGATCAGACTGCAAGTGTAGGACAGGTCATTGTTGTTTTTCATAGTTTTGCTCAAATCTTCGCCAGAATTGCCTGCTTCTTGCCGTCGGCGCCGGTTTGGACTTTGTCGTAGTTGACTTTTACGCCGTCGTCGAGGTCGATGGGGATGCGGGCGAGGGCGATGTGGCCGAGACGATCGTCGTAGTCTTTGCACTCTTTCAGCTGCTTGACGAGCTTTTCTTTGCGCTTGGTGGCTTGGGCGACCTCGCGGCTGGCACCGTGGGCGATGGCATCGTCCATGCGGGCAATCTCGCTCTCGTAGACCTGCTCCATCTTGTACAGGTAGTCGGCGCGGACAAGACCGGAGGTGTCGGCGTTGTAACGGTGCATATAGATCAGCGCCTTGAAACCGTTCTGCTTGCCGCTGTCGTACAGCCAGTAGATGGGGCGTTTCTGGTAGATTTTCACATGGTCGGCGTAGAAGCCGTTCAAGAAATAGTTGCGGATGACGGCGCGGGGGCTGGTGCCCTTGGTGCCGAGTGCCTTGGCGATGAAGGCGAGGTTATCCTCCAGACTGCCTGCGCCAAAGACCTTTTTGACCCACGCCACAAAAAGGCCGGTGAGGTCATCGGGGAAGTATTCCTCATCGGTGATGGGGATGACGTTGTCGGCATCGGGGAGGAAAGTGTGGTATTGGTCGGGGTTCCAGTCGCCGCCGGCGTAGGCAAGGCCGGGCTGATCGAGAGAATAACGTCCAAAGATACAGCCCACGGCGTAGGAGATCAGGCTGCGGATGTCGCGCCCCAAATCGGCTTTGCGGACGGTGATGTCCTTATCCTCGACTTCGGGGGTCAGTTCATCCTGCAAACCGTAGATGCCGATGAAGATGCGGTTGAGTTCTTCCTCATTGGCTTTGAGCTTGGCAAAGCGGTCATTGCACTCGCCCTGCCAGAGCAGATAGCACAGCTCCACCGGGCAGGAGACTTCGGGGCTCTCACCGTGGTAGTAGTATGCCATCGTTGCGCCGATGGAGGTGGCATCCCACAGGTCATGCGACCATTTTACAAGGGGATGCTCGGCAAAGTCCCACGAGGTCTCGAAAGAGTCCCAATCGGATTTGGAACAATCATAGCATTCTTCGGCTTTCCAATCGACATCTAACTTCTTTTCTTTATCAATGATTGTAGGTATTGCGGCAATATTTTCAATATTGAATGTCAACGTAGGATTCAACATATCCAGAAAATACGAGGCTAGTTTACTGGACATAAGTGCAGCAAGATAAAACCTAATGTCCTCATTGCAAAACATTGATGCACCACGTCCATCAAATGCAAATCCATTCGGAGAAAGACGAACACCAAATTTACCCGATGTTACATCAGACCAGTTAATTGAGGGTCTAAAGAAATACTCTGTACTAGATGCCCTATACCCAGATAGGCTCTCCATGCGTTTTCTTAATGTCGCACTGTATGCAATCACATAATCATTATTTCCATACCATAACCGATATTCTCCACCCTTTTTGTAAGGAGCATACTTTTTTCCTGCTTTATCAAATTCATCTCTGTTTTTTGCTGTAAAGCAAATTTCATTGTTCGGAACTTCATGCCAAAGTTTTAAGCACAAATCATTATTTCCAGTAGACATACCATGCCTTGGCTCGGCATACTTTTTCAGTTCTGCATCAAGTGAGAATAATTTGTTAATGGTATCGCTTGCCCAATACGCCACCGGGCTGCCCGGAATTTTGGAGAAGTTGTCCGTGCTTACTTGTGCAAAGCGATTGCCAGACACTGGGAATTGTTTCGGCACGTCGTTTTCAATGTCCTGTAATTTAATCTGATTATAAGTGCCCTTATATCCATGTACCGCTACATTCTGGAACACAGTTACAGCAGTGCCAAACGCAATGCCCATAACCATATTTTCCATGTGCATCAGATTGGTAATCGTTTTGGTCTGCAAAGCATTGACACGCATCTTTTCAAAGCTGGAAAGGAACATCCAGCTTTGCATTGTAACCATGCAGTTGAAGCCCGCGCGCTTTACCATTTCGTTGCCATGCTCGATAAACACCGCAAACAAATCGCTCTTGCTGTCGGGGTAAACCTTTTTCACATAATCGGACAGCCGCGCGTTCATGCCGCTGCCGCCCATATACGGCGGGTTCGTCACGACCACATCATATTTCTGCACCAGCATCCGTGCTTGCTCCACCAGCGGGCACAGCACACGCAGCAACTGCCCTACTACAAACTGGTCGGTAAAGCTGCCCATGTCGGACGCACCGTCTACTTCCCGCAGCTGCTCCTGCAAGGCGTCCAGCTCTGCCAGCGTAACTTTCGGCTGCAAAATGCTGCCGTACTCTTTCGCGTTCTTAAACCCATCCAGCAGGGCGCGGGCGGTGGATTCCTGTTTACCAAGGCGACCCAGTGCGTCAGTGGTCAGTTCTCCGCTCTCCTGTATCGCATACACATGCGGGTTCAGGTGCCGCCGCAAAAAGCGGCTGTCGTAGTGGCAACCTTTCATCATCACGACAAAATAGGCCATCTGCGCGGCGCGGTCATCAATGTCCAGACCGTAGAGGTTATGCTCCACAATGCTGGCGGCGGCGTCACGGTCAGTATAGCCCGCGCTGCGGTAAATCTGCATCAGCACATCAAACAGATACGCCAGAATATGGCCGGAACCCATGCAGGGGTCGATGCACTTTATATCCTCCGGCGTCAGGGCGGCGTAGCCCTTGCGCAGCTCGGCCAGCTGCTGCGCCACCTGCGGCTCCTGTGGGGCTTCGTCCAGATAATACTTCCACTCGGATTTGTCAAAATCCGGGTGACCCTCGCTCCACAAACGGCCAAGGCTGTTCTCCACCATGTACCGCACGATCCAGTCCGGCGTAAACAGCTGGGTGGCGGCGGGGATGTTCTCGGCGCTAATCTTGATGTTCTTTTTCAGGTTGGCGAACACCTGCTCTTTCGGCTCGGTGTTGTAATACTGGTACAGCCAGCCCACAATCTGCACAGCGTCCTGCCAGTCGCTTTCCGGGATGTCGTTTACCAGATGGCAGACCACGCCGTCCTTATCGGTGAAGGAGAGCGCCAGCAGCAGCGGCATATAGTCGTCCACCTGCTCAAACAGGCGGGGCAGGCAGTCGCCCAGCGCGGCGCACTGCTTTAAGAACAGCAGTCGGAACGCCTCGTCCAGCTTGTTGTCGTTTTTGAGGGTCACGATCTGCTGCTGTTCTGCCGGGGTGTAGTCCAGCACCGCGTCAAACGGGCTGGTGACGATCTGCGGCTCGGCGCGTCCGTCCGCGCTGGACAAAACCCGCGTGCGGCTGGGCAGCAGGTCGTTGACCTCCATATACCGCACCGCAATCAGCCGGTTGAACCATGTGTAGGCAACCTTATCCACCACAGTCTGGTACGCCGCCGTGTAGCTGCCCTGTTTGGCGGTCTCCTTGTTCAGCTCCGCCACAAAGCGCTGCCGCTGGGTGACGGCGTCACCCTCGATGCGGTAGGGCTGGGGCAGGCCAACGTCAAAGAACTGCACGCTCTCATTGGACTGTGGCAGCGGCTCGGCAACAGTGGTTTCCGTCACGCCAACCAGCCCGGCGCGGTATTTGGTATCGGCAATCAGCTTATTGCGCGCCCATACAGCAAACTTTTTGATTGCGGGTTTGTCCATGTTATACATCTCCTATGTTTTAGGATTGACTTTGTAGGGTGGGGCGGGCGGATGCGAGCATCCGCCCCTACAGAAGCGGGTTGTAGGGGTCGATGCTTGCATCCGCCCCTACAAAAAAATGTCCGCTGCAATTCTTACCGCAGCGGACATTTTTTTATGAACTACCAATCAATAGTGCAGCTTTTCCGCATCCAGCCCCTCCAGCACGGGCAGCATAGCGGCAGCCTCGGCGCGGGCGGCAATGGGGTCCAGGAAGCAGCTCATCCGGCCGATGGAGTGGTAACTGCTTTCCGTCACCTCCGCCAGAGCCGCCGCCGTGTCCTCCGCCGGAGAAGCCGCCGAAATGTCCGCCGCTGCCGCCTCCGCCGAGGAACGTGCCGCCGCCTTTGGGTTTCGGGCGGGA
>ERZ1106976.4067-NODE-4067-length-10684-cov-5.442281_pt1 | contig 10684 bp, 10 predicted proteins | sample MGYA00403687_ERZ1106976 | MGnify/ENA primary metagenome ERZ1106976 (study PRJEB35170, sample SAMEA104062446) | human gut metagenome | biome: human gut; feature: human-associated habitat; material: faeces | place: Denmark | collected 2013-02-22 ... | reverse complement strand
CGTCCACTTCTCGTCCTTATCCGTGTCGCCGTTGCTCTCGTTGCAGATGAGAAAGGTTCCGCCGCTCTTCAGCACCCGTCCGACCTCGCAAAAGCACCGCGGCAGATCAGGCCAGAAATAGACGGTTTCAAAAGCCGTGACCAGATCGAACTGCTCCGATTCAAACGGCAGCTCCGCCACGCTCGCGCACAGCACGTCACAGCGTCCCCTCGCAACGGCGGCTTTGTTGACCCTTTTTGATTTTTCAACGCTGACGGGCGAATAGTCGATCCCCCGTACGGTGCCTTTCGGACACAACTTCAACAGCCTTTTGATATTCGCCCCGCCGCCACAGCCGCAGTCCAGCACTTTGGCATCAGGAGCAGGCTCCAAGAAGCGAAGTCCCCACCGTGCCACGGGGCTGTGACCGAGATTCATCAGGGCAACCATGATTTTTCCGCCAAGCCCCACGGGGTTGCGGGTGTTTTCAAAAAATGACATATCACACCTCCGATTTCACACATTCGGTATAAGTTAACGGGAAGGATGCTTTCAGCACGACGCTTTTCCGCACCGTCCAGCCGTTCTGCCGCAAAAAAGTCAGATATTCCTCGCTCGTCCACCTGCTGTGAAGGGGAAAACCTGCCAGCTTCATAAAAAACGCTCTCACCTTGCCGGAAAACGAATTTCCCGCATGGGTGAAGGTCGGCGCAATCAGTACGCCATCGTCCTTCAGCACGCGCCTGATTTCCCGCAGGGCTTTCTCCGGCTGCGGCACAATGTGCAGGGCGTTTGACACGATCACCGCATCGAAGGATCCGTCCGCATAGGGCAGACAGAACATATCCTGCACCGAAAAGTGCAGCTTCGCAGAGCGGTTATCCCGTTTTGCCTCGGTAATCATCTCTGCAGAGGCGTCCGTTGCCTCGATATGTGCCGCCGCATTCACGATATGTTTTGCAATCAGTCCGGTGCCCGTCGCAAGCTCCAGCACCGTTTTGGTTTTTACAACCGGTCGGATCAGCGCATACATCGTTTCGTATGCCGCGTGGTCTTTGCGCATGAAACGGTTGTAAATACGGGCATTTCTGTCCCAGAAATTCTTCTTTTCTTTCATGGTTACATTCCTTTGATATTCCCACATAGCCGAAAGTCAGTTACCCTCGGCTAACTCGTGCGGTTTTGAAAAACCGCATCTCTGCGGCTTTTCGCCTTATTCAAACAATTCTCTGCAGGCGCCGTACACCAGCGTTTCCAGCACCTGCGGGTATAATTTTCCGATCTGCTCCCTGTGCGAGACGGTCAGAATCAGTCCGCGTACAGTCGCGGCAGCAAGAGAAGCGCCGCGCTTGGGCACAAGGTCATATTTTTCCAGAAGCTGACGGATATGCGCTTCGTCATCGTGGTAATGCACGCTTTTGACCTCATCCGGCAGTCTCTGCAAAAGCAGCTTCGCATCGTTTTCAATGAAAATCATATCGCCGGTATCGGAAAGCCGCCGACAGACGGCAAGAGTTGCCTTTGCCGCGCGTTCCGATTGAGACAAACCGACATTTTCGCTCAACGCGCGGTCAGCCACCTCGTAAAGCTCGGAATGGATCCCCTCCAGAACCGCAAAGAAAAGCATTTCCTTGGATTCATAGAATTTATAGAACGAGCCTTTTGCAATGCCGACAGCCCGTGTCAACTGATCCACGGAGGTTTTCTTCATGCCCAGCGTGACGGCGCAATGTCTCGTTTCCTTCAGCAGCGCCTTGCGGAGCTGTTCGGTTTCAAAATCTGTAAAAGCCAAGGTTGCACCTCCTGAAATATGACCGTTTTGGTTCTTCCGGTCATATTATATCATACTTCTTTCCGTTTTGCAAGAGGTAAGTGAAAAAAATTCGTTTTTCTGCGGTCGAAAAGACAAAGTGCCGATGAATAGCAAACCAAGTCACGCCATCAAAGAATGCAAAGCCATTCTCAAAAAACCGAACGAAGTGCAGGCAGAATTGCTCCGAGCCGAGTCCGACCATCCCGATTACGCGGATGTGCTGGCAACGCAAAAGGAGCTGTATCAGTTGCTTTTTCTGCTTGCAAGAAAGGAAACGATATGAACATACAAACCGAAATCAAGCCCTGCCTTGCGGATTATCCCGACGCGCTCACCGTGGATGAAGTCATCGCTATCCTTCGCGTCAGCCGGAAAACGGTGTACGAGCTGATCAAAGACGGGCGCATCAAAGCGGTCAAGGTCGGACGCAGTCACCGCATCGCAAAGGAGAATCTCATCGATTTTCTGAACCCCGCCGCGGCACATTCGAACCCCGGTTGTGTTCTTTCTGATAACAATCGGGAAAAGGTCTGGACTTGCGAACAGCAGTGTGGTACCCGGCAATCATCCTCGCGGGGTGCATGGGACTGCGACGGAGTGAGGCACTCGGCATGCGGTGGTCACGCATTGACATGAAAAAGCGCGAGGTTCTGCTCGACACCAAAGTGGTAGAAGCCGAGATTGACGGCGAGAAAATTCTCAAACCGATTGAGGAAATGAAGAACTCCAGCAGCCGCAGAAGCCTGCCGATCCCCGCGCCGGTTTATGAAATGCCGGTCGAACAAAAGGCACAACAGGACCGCTACCGCCGTATGTTCAAGGGCAGTTACAACCGCGCATACGACGATTATGTATGCACGGACAAGCCGGGCAACCTCCTGACCCCGCGATATGTCACGCTCCGCTTCTCACAGGTGCTTGAAAAGAACGGTATGCGGCACATCCGCTTTCACGACCTGCGACATACCTTCGCCAGCATTCTTATCAATAAGGACATCCCAATATTCAATGTACTGGGATTCCCTGCAGCGAAAACTAATGGGAGTCTCAGTATGTATTTTTACCTTATTACATCGTTTGTGTTGCCTGAATCAACTCATGCTCTGTAAAACGCACCATCTTTGCTGCGGAGTAATTCCACAGCGGGGGGTACTATGTACCGAAATAGTCGAAAGTTCTTATTGTTGAGCATTTTGTGGCATAAAAAAGTCCACCGTAATAAATCACAGTGGACTTAGTGGCGGAGAGGAAGGGATTCGAACCCTTGTGCGCTTTCGCGCAAACTGATTTCGAGTCAGCCCCGTTATGACCACTTCGATACCTCTCCGTATATGTTAACTCGCAAAAGCGAGATTAACGTAAATATTCAGTTTTATTAGAATTTCCTTTAAGATCAGGGTATTTCAGAAGCGATAGAATGTCGAAAACCCACACAGTTAAAGGCTTTTCGGAAGATTGACTTCTGTCTGGCGAGGAAGATTTCAAGCGCTATACCTTAGATCTCTCGGACAACTTACCGCCCATACGCAAATAAAATAACAAAGATATTATAACATAAAAAAACCGGATTTGCAATAGCAAAGTTGCTTTATTCCAAAATTTTTAACATACGGAAGCTTATTTTTATCACCTCAGGTTAAAGAAAAAGTGTTTCGCAGGTCTCTGCCTCAGTTTAGAGGATTCACTCTTGAGAATATTTTTTTAGTTTTTTCGGTTTTAAGGGTAATTTTTTCAAAAAGTATTCTAAAAGGGAGGCGAGAAAATATCCCAGCTTCATTTTGTCTGTACTCTGAGTGGATTTTGTCAACTAACCTTTATTTCAGCATTGAAATTTTAAGAGTTCGTAGGTATTTCTTTTGTGCAGCGGAAATTCTGAAGCTTTCACAACACTTAGATATGGTTCTGTTATGAGTATAGGTATCAAGCTTTCGTTTTTCCAAAAAAGGAAGCGTTTTATCATATTGTTTGGCAAGCGCGGTAGCAAAATACCAAGCAGCCATCATACTGACATAATACTCCCGGCAGTCGGCGGAAGCAACAAGCTCTGACTGGGAAATATCGTACTTTTCATCAAGAAAATATGTCATAAGCATTTCCATTCCAAACCTTACCGTGAAGCATCTGTCTGAGTTGATCCACTCACCGATTGATGAAAGAAATTGATTGCTGTCTTTGCAGAGTGCTTTCGGCCGAAGAATATCGCAGGTCGCCCAATTGTCAATGTAAGGGAGGAAGCTATTTACACGATTGAGACATACAATAGGAGCCTTTGTTTTTCCGATGATAATAGCGTGGATATTGTTTTCTTCGTAGTAGGTATGAGGAAGTTCGGAAAGAAATGCTTCCTCATTGTCAGTTTTCATGATCTTATCTGCGATTTTTCTCAGTTCCGGCGTTTTGACTCCGATCATACGGTTTATCGGAACTGTAGGAATCAGCTTTGCATTGAATTCTCGATATTTTTCGTCACGAAGTGAAAATAACAGTTCTTGTATATCTTTTTCTATCATAAATATCTCCCAAGAAAAATGCCGTTGCAATTATTCGGAATGTTTTGCAGCTTGATGGAATCATTATAGCATTCTGTCCTGAAAAATACAATCCTTCGAGACAGTAACAAGTATTTGTTTACAAAATATTCATCGATAAAAGCTGAATTTGTGGTATTATTATTTACAATATTTAAAAAGTTTTTTCTTTTCTCTGAAAGGCATTAATATAATATATTATAAAGATAAAGCAAAGTTAAATCAACTATCTTCTTAATAGCAGGAGGACAGTATTTTGCGTGAATTAGCAGAGTACTTAAAAAAGAATATCAAAGTAGCAGCAAAGAGCGTCAGGTTCAATATCAAAAAATATCTGCCTTTTTTTGCTGCTGTTTTTATTACACAGATGTTCTTGGGGCTTCTGCTGTTTTCTGCAGACAAAGCCTCTCTTACGGAAAAGCAGATTGTCGATAGCGATTATTATTATCATGTGCTCTATCGCAATATGAACGAACAGCAGTATGTCTATCTTCTTAAATACGCTTACGGCGAAAATAATAAGAGCGCAATATTCGAAATATCCGACACAAGAAGTTCGCCGGGCTACTCGGTTATGGAGCCGCATTATGATTTATATATTCTCCTCCGCGGAGATTCTCCGAGCGGAGCTTTCAACAGCTTTAAAGGACGGTTCCATGCGTCATTAATTTCGCTTGCAGATGATGGCGCCCCATTCGGATACTCCACAACGGCGCTGCTCAATAACAGCGGAAGCTCGGTCAGAGGAGGAACAGCGCTTGCCTGTTTGTTTCTTGTCATTCTTTCCGTACTCCTTCTGACGGTGCTTTATACGGTAAGAATTAACAATTACAAATTTGAATACGGTATCTATATGGCCTTTGGTGCCGATTTCAAAAAGCTTTCCGAAAATGCTCTGTTTGAGATGCTTATCGTCACGCTATTTACTTTTCTTCCCGCGGCACTGGTATCGCTGTTGATGACTTTCTTTATTCACGGCGGAGTGCTTCTCCGTTTCGGTACGATTTTTCTTCTCCTGTTTCTTTCTCTTCTATGTTCGATTTCGTCGGTATTTTTTCCGATGTTCGTGGTCTCTAAAATATATCCGATGAAGCATATTACGGCGGAGGATAATTCCAACTATGTCTCATCTCCGCGCATTTCCTTCGAGATGCTCGGCAAAGATATAAAAAAGCATTACGAGCCGTTTACGATGTTCAGATTCAGAAAATATTTTTTGAAAATTATCTCTGTTTCGGTTGCTTTTGCATCGGTTGCGGCTGTGGTATTTTTTGTTTCCGGAATGGCAAGTACAAAAGAAAAAGCAATTTTTCCACAGTTCTCTCTTAATTTTTCCGACAGAGGGCTTGCCTATGATGAGATAATGCGTCAGGAGCTTTATGCCTTTGAAGGTGTTTCCTATACGAATAAATACGATGAAACCATTGCAATGGATATCAATTCGCATCTCCTGTTCAAAGAGGGAACAGTGGCACCATTTTCCGGCTTCGCGGTTCCTCCGAGCAATCGATACGGAGAGTATGCCTACGGAACCGATTCGGCAGTTTACAGAAGCTGTGACGCAGAGGTGTTGAATTATCTTGAGAATTATACCTATGAGGGAAATCCTGAGGACGTTCTAAAGCTTGAAAATGCTGTAATTGTCGGAGAATGTATCAATAATCACCGTAAGCTGAAAATAAAACCCGGAGATAAAATATATGCGGCAATTCCCGTAGACTATAATGAGGATTCAACAGTTTCCTTTGATGAGTTGAATTATGCAACGGGGAAAAAGCTGTTTAAGCTGAAGCTTGAGGTTTATAATTATAAATATGTCGAGCTTACCGTTGCCGCTGTTATAAAGGACATTCCGAGTAACGGGTATCTGCCGGTATATCTGTCAGAACAAACCTATCTTTCGCTTGTCTATCCTTTTTCAAAATCCGATGAACGATCGGCTGAATACGACACCGTCTATATCTATACGGAACCGGGAATGACAGAGAAGGAGATACGTTCTCTTGAGAACCGTCTTATGGATTGGGCGGAATCCTACGGAAGCTTTACGGTGAACAATCTTCAGGCGCATGCAAGCTCGCAAATACTCGGAGCCATGAAAATTCCCGAGCTGTGTATAGGTATAGCGCTTCTTATGGCGGCATTATCTCCGGTGGTATGGTTCTTTTCTCAGATCATTTTCTATCGGAAGAGATATCCGGAGATGGACATACTCAGCGCGCTCGGCGCGGTAAGCGGCGAAATCAAGCATTTATTTCTTTCCGACGGTATAGCTGTGGGAGGACTTGCCGCTCTCTTTACCGGTGCACTCTCTGCGCTTCTGTTCAGGGCTGTACACTATTACGGAAATTCGATAGGCTCCGCTGCCGACGTGTTTTTCAGCTTTGAATTTCCTACGCTTTTATATATAGCAACGATTTTGCTGTCAGCAATCTGCGCTTTTGCCTCTGTATATGTTTCTTATATGATCTATATAAAAGAAAATTCCGAAAAAGCGGACATCTTCTCGGGCGAGTGACTATTTTTATAAGTATGAATGAAAGGAAGCCCTTGATGAAAAGGGCGGATGCCGATTATGCCGATACTGGAAGCCTCCAATATAATTAAGCTCTATAAACAATATGACGTCACGGTGACGGCGGTAAACAGAGTCAATCTGAAGGTAGAGGACGGGGAATTTGTTGCTATTATGGGAGCCTCCGGCTCCGGTAAGAGCACTTTGCTTCATGTCTGCGCCGGACTTGATAAAGCAAATTCCGGTTCTGTGATGATAAGGGGAAACGATATTTTAAAGATGGGAAAAGATGAACTAAGCCGTTTCAGAGGCTTGTACACAGGCTTTATCTTTCAGAAGCATAATCTGATCCCTCAGTTTACCGCGCTTGAAAATATCCTGATTCCTACTGTTATGTGTAATAAAGATGCAATCCGGTATGAGGAACACTTAAAAAAGCTGATTGAGATACTCGGAATCGGTGACAGACTTCATCATCTTCCTTCGGAGCTTTCAGGAGGACAACAGCAGAGAGTGGCTATTGCAAGAGCCTTGATCAATCGTCCTCAGGTCTTGTTTGCCGACGAACCTACCGGAAATCTTGACAGAGAAAATGCCGATGAGGTGCTGAGACTTTTGCTTGAAACTAAAAAGGCGATCGGGCAGACAATTATCATGGTTACACATGATCTTGCTATTGCCGAGCATGCCGACCGGATATTTAAAATGGACAACGGGAAGATAAGACTTTTTCGCGATAGGGACGGGGTTTACAGACGAAATTCCGACGAGGAAGCGATGAAAATGAGTAAAATGTAAAAAACGATATAAAGTAATCAGAGGTTGTTCCGGAGACAGCGCGGAGCCCTTTAATAAAATGACATTGGCAGCGGATGCTACGATGTCCGGACATATTTTTAGCATTATCCGCAGCTTAGCCATCTACTAACGGTTGCCGCTGAAGGAACGGTTTGGTAAGGAAGTATTTGAAATAAAATGGGGCTGCCTCATAGCCTTAACAAGTTGTGAACACCATATGCAATCCTAACAAAAAAATCAAGGCCATTTAAGGAATGCCCTTGATTTTTTTGTTTTGTTACTTTGGTATACGGTTCTATCTCAAAAATGCAATTTGAGGCAGCCACATTCCTTAAGGCAATGGTTTCACGGCATAGAAAATAAACTTTGTCGGCAGACCTGCGTCAAGAGCATCTTATATTAAGAAGAAAACCCAAAGTGTAAGGTTTTCATAAAAAATCTCTCAGAAACCTTGATGCTTCATCAATTGATAAGCAAGGGAAATTGGCTTTGTTTTCGCTAATTATAAATAGCTCAGTGAACGTTAAGGCAATACCGCACAATGATTGCTGCGCAGATGCTCCTCCGGATGTTTTGGGATTCTAAACAAAAAATATAAGCAATGGCGACTCCTATAGCATTATTTTTTTGACGAATACCGGAAAATATGCAAGTAGCGGTGCTGTCAAGACGTTAGCCGTTAATTGTGCGTCGTTACCTTAAATAAAGCTTGATTTCCGGTTTGAATTAGACTCCCGCTCCCCTGCTGCAGAGGCTGTCATTGGCAAAGCCTGCAAGGAAAAGCTCTTTCATTCGGTCATTTTTTCCGTGAATATAGAGATAGGCAAAAAGTGCTTCAAGTCCGGTGGCGCGCCGATATTGCCCTGCCTTTGCACTTTTCGGTATGGCTATGTTATGGTTGTTTCTGCCTCTTTTATATACGGAAAGCTCATTTTCGTCAAGAAGCGGCAGTATTCGTTCTACTGCGTCGCTTTGCGCGGTTGCCCTGACATAAGAGAGTGCTGAAGCGTTTAGCTTTCCTACGTCTGTTTCTCCTGTCGAGAGCAGATACTGCCGTGTAATAAGCTCAAGCACGGCGTCTCCGAGGTAGGCAAGAGACGCTCCGCTCAAGGTAGGTGCGGTTGGAATTTCAAAAAACATAAGGTTCCTTTCGTAATATTTAGCTGATTGTAAAAGTCAACGATTATAATAAAATCCGTTTTTCGACGGGCTTTTCCAATGAAAAAACAGCTTTAAGACGAGCAAGCGGGTTCGCGCGTCGAGGGGAGCGGCAAAAAACTTGATTTTTGCCGTCGGAAGTAAGCGTGCTTTTCACCTCCGCGCGATTCTCAATTGTAAAACGCAGTTTTACAATTGGCTATTTATAATATTAAGGGTATCTCTAAAAATGCAAAGCAATGTTCATAGACGACAAAGAGTATTTCTCGTCAATCTAAATAAAAATTTCGCAGACAGCGTATCTATCTGTCAAGGATTTTTGTGACGAATGACGGAAAGCAGATCGAATTTGGACGATGATTTTTTAGAGGCGCCCTTAATAAAGGGATTTTTTCTGTGCAAGAATTATAGCGGTTCAAGCCGAAGATGCAAAAAGGCATCAGGGAATCCACTGTTTGAGATTTCGGAAGGTGTAAATATCCTGTCGGAATTATATAATGCAGAGAATATGCCTATACCACAGGAATTTGATTATGCCCAACCGCGATTTTGCATGAGCGGTGAGCTCGGTAACAACGGATACTACAGTATGCATATCGTCCTTTGTCATACCGTTTCCGTAAATTTGATTTTCCGCGGCATAGATCGCTTCGGAGGGTTTTACATGGAGATGCATGCCGGAGAGTACGGAATCTGCACGCGCGGCAAAGGCGGAGGGAAGCTCTTTTGAACCCGGAACAAGCCCGAAGGCGCGAAGTGTATCAAACAAAATCATACAGAGCGGCGAGCCGATAGAAGCTTTTTCGCATTTGTCCGGCGAAAGGGCAAGGGAAAACAGCTTCGTTCTGTATTTCTGCTTGGCAGAGCTTCTCTTGAATATCCAAAGAGCGGAGACGGAAGCAGTGGCGATTATGATAAAAACAGCAAGCAAGATACCGTTATTTTCTTCTGTCGGGATTTCACCGGGAGAAGTAGTGACCGGAGGTTTCGAAGCTCCCGGAATTCTTTCTGTGGTATCGGAAGGAATGGAGCTTTCCGGCGGTTTAATATTGGTAGCTTCTTCAGTGGTATCGGTTTTTTCGTCGGTATCTTCTTCCGTGTCATCGGAACCCGTGTTATAGATATATTCATCGGAATAAGCTCCGTCGGTAAAACCGGGTGTCACTTCGTACTGCATCCAGCCGAACCCGCTTATCCATATCTCCATCCACGCATGAGCGTTTTTGTCTTTGACACGGCATTGATAAGCATATCCGTTGCTGAGATTATTTTTTGAGAAGCTGTTCGCAATGTATCCCTCGGCATATCTTGCGCTGAAGCCGAGCTGCCGCATAATAAGAGTCGCAGCGGTTGCAAATTGAACGCAATATCCCTCTTTGGATATCAGGAGAAATTCCTCCATAGAATCATCCGAGGTTGGTTTCGGGGGCGTCAGGCTGTAGCGGTAATGATCCCCGAGATAGTCAATGACAATGCGGGCAATATCGTCGGCATGGATGACGAGCTTTTCATGGTCGGAATAAAAGGCTATAGGGTTATTGCTTTCGTCGATTAAGGTGGCGACGCGGTTTCCACTCGGTAAAATGGAATCGTACATAGCTGCCGGATTGTAATACTGTCTGATCTCGGTCGTGAGAAATATATCTTCCACTATTCTGTCCACAGCGGGAGAATCGGCGGCTCCGCCGTACAGCAGATAGGCAAGCTCGGTGTATACTTTGTTGCGTTCTTTCACTTCATCGCTGGGACTCCGGACGGAGAAGGAAACGGCATTGCCGGTTGAATCAAGATTCAATGCGATATAATATTCTTTTATGAACCGATTCAGATTCTCTCTAGATACATGTCCATATTGCCAGCCAATTTAACCAACATTCCCGGATGTGTAACCTG
>ERZ1106976.4065-NODE-4065-length-10686-cov-3.966607_pt1 | contig 10686 bp, 11 predicted proteins | sample MGYA00403687_ERZ1106976 | MGnify/ENA primary metagenome ERZ1106976 (study PRJEB35170, sample SAMEA104062446) | human gut metagenome | biome: human gut; feature: human-associated habitat; material: faeces | place: Denmark | collected 2013-02-22 ... | reverse complement strand
AACCTGTTGTCACCATCGAGCGTCTGATATCCCTGGTCCTGCGCTTGATAAGCTGCGTACCGTAATAGGTGAATTTCCGTTCATGTTCGTCAAACTGAATGGAGTCACACATGATGGTACAGACAGCCGAAGAGGAAATGATGTCCGAGTAGAAACCGTTCTCGTCCATGGCCTGTTTCTGTTTCAGTGCGGTCCCGTCAGCCATATACATTGCTTTCCCTACCGTCCATTTGATATAGTCGTTGTCGGGCGGCAGGTTGAAGAAATACTGGTGGAACAGCTGTATGTGCGCCTTGGCCTCCATGGTGAAGTTGGCCTCCAGCCGTGCACGCTCGGCAAGAAACGGAATGTCTCCGTCAAGTACATAAATCTGCTGCCTTTCCTCGTTGACAAGGGAAATGCAGCACCAGACCGTAAAGGCACAGATGACGGTGCAGCCTCCGATTACCGCAAATACCGTCATCATGGCCAGTCTGGTTTTCTGTGCAAGTGATTCGATAAGCATATAATGAAAGATTTTAAGTTATTTGACCAATGACCTGACAGCTGAACCTGTTCCTTTCATGGCAGAACCTGCCATACTTCCGGCCATACCACCTGCAGCCGAAGTGATGCCCATTGCAGCCGAACCGGCAACGGAACCCGTACCCGAACTTACACCTCCCGGAATCAGCCATGAAGCCACTTCAGGAACGAAGCGTATGATATAGGCACCCACGAGCATACCCATGGCATACATACAGTTGGAGCCTATTCCCTGCAGTCCCAGTGCGCCAATCTGTTCCCATGAGTTTACCGAGCCATGAAGCAGATGGTCGTATGCCACCAGATCCTGCTGCAGGTTATAAAGAAGGATGAAGTCTATATAATAGATGCACATATAGGTCACGAATCCCCATAACGAAAGGGAAAGAAACTTGGACATCCACTGGCTCCAGGCCGAGTTCCATGGCGGTGCCAGCGAGAGGGCAAACATGATCGGACAGAATATCATCATGATGGCCATGAAAATCCTCTGTGCCACGAGCATCCCGTAATACGACATCTGGAAAATCAGTTCCCCGACAAAACGTATGACATCGTTTATCCATTCACTGACCTTCGTCTCAGCCGCCACGGCAGCCCTCTGGGCGTAGTTGTTGATGGTCGAGCCCAGATTCTCCACATTATATATCAGCTTGTCCCACCAGGCAGCATCCTGACCTATTTCGGCCACCTGCTTTGCCGTGGCTATGGAGTCCTGCACGGTTCTCAGCCTGTCGAGATATTCACTCTGTTTCTGTGCCACCTTCAGCTCGAAGGCAGCCACTTCCTTGTTCTTTGCCTTGGCCATAGCCCATGTAGCGGACTCCAGACTCTTTCCCGGAACCTGCAGAGCCGAGCATATCCATGAAGAGGATGAAATACACAGGGAAATGCCGATAATGCGCAACAGCTTCATGACATCCATGCCACGCCTTCCGAGCATCATCATCCAGCATTCGTATGAACCGACACACAGGGCCAGGCACATACCGAGAGCCTTTGCCATTGAAACGGCATCACCGAGAACGGCCACATTGGGAAATGTCTCCATGGCCGTCAGCAGCTTTTCCAGACTTTCGTCAATGGCCGGAAGTCCTATTGTCAGCGGAATAAACAATAAATCCATATCTTAAAATGTTATTTGTCCTTACTTGTTTTTCAATAATGCGTAGCGGCAACGGCACAAAGGTGTGCAGTCCTGTTGACCAGTTCTGCCATCCTGGATTTGGCTTCCTCATATGCCTTCTGCCGCTTGGCGTTCTCCAGTCCATAGCCGACACCGGTTTTGTGTATATAGGCTATATCCGCACAGAGTATTTCATTCTGGCGGCTCAGCTCGTCCACCTGATAGCGGAGCTTGCCGTCACTCTTCTGCATACAATAGAGCAGTCCGTCCGTGATACAGTCCTGCATACGGTTGAACTCGTCCTTGTAAGTGGCATACATCAGGTCAACATTTCTGTCAGCTTCCCTTGCCAGTTCTTCCTTATACAGTTCCTCGATATATTTGCGCTCACTCTCCACTTTCCTGATTTTCTGCCTCTGCGTCTCTTCGGCAGTTACACGTACGGGCATGATACGTTTCACATCAGACTTTGGTTCCTTGAAACGGACACGGAATCCGGAATTGAACCAGTCCCATTTCCAGTACATTTCCGCACCTGAGTATTTCTTATGCAGGAAAAAGTAATACCAGTCCGGAGCGAAATCCCACGGACCGTTCTCCATTGACTTCCACTGCTTCTGCTTTTCACTGTCACTGACTATGCTTTGGGCATTGGATGTAAATATGATACATGATACAGCCAGACACATGATTATTGTAAATATTCTTCTAACCTGCATATCCCTGATTCCATTTGTTGATTACACGCTCAGCTATCTCATTCTTCACATTGGAGTTCAGTATCTCCCAGATATAGTCCGGCTTCCATCCGCAGTCCGTGACAAGGAAACAGTACAGATTGGCATTGTCTATTATGTACCTTGCCCTGTCGATGGAAGCCTTCAGTGTCATTACCAGATTCAGCTTCTCATCCATGGAAGCCTTCATCAGGTTTATACCCGAAGCGGCCACGGTTGCATACAGTCTGTAGCAGTGCTGTATCTCCCTTGATATTGCCACGTTGGCATCGGCATAATACCAGGCTACGAAAGGCTTCTTTGATACATGACTGAAAGTATTGCCGGTAAAGTCCTTGTATTCCGTTACCAGCTGATACAGTGAGTTGGCCGTTGAAGAAATGGCACCGGCCAGTACCAGGTACGAATAGGCATTGTTCAGCCTTGTATCCAGAGTGGTCCGGACATCATTGAACTTTTCCGCACCCTTCTCAATGAGCGACTGCTCGCCATAGCTTGTGGCCACTCTTGTAAGAGCCTTGTCCTCGTCCTTCTTTATGGCCTTGTGCAGGGCAATGAGTGCTTCGATGGTCGGCAGGTCTTTCGGTATGATGAAAGCAGAAGCCTTTACAGGCAGCAACAGCATTATAATACCGGCTAATATGATACTTATATTCCTGATTTTCATAACAAATTCATACATATGAAAGGTTAATAATTTGAAGCAACCAGTCCGTTCCAGTCCTGTACAAGATTTCCTACATGATTCTTCATGGTCACCACATTTGCCCATCCTTCAGGATCTATGGCAAAGATGAGGTCGTTTGCAGTGGCATATTGTGCCATCAGAACCATCCCTTCCACCTTGTAGCGTATCCTGTTCAGGTCAGTATAGATGCTGTTGGCCAATGTCAGCCTTTCATACCTGTCAAGCAGATTGTATCCGTCATTCTTTTTCTCGGCAGTTGCCTGTCCCTGCAACGGATTGGGAATCCTGGCATTGTTCACGATATTGACAAAGTTGCCGACCAGCTGCTGGGTTTCCGCTACAAGATTGCCGAGTTCGTTCAGACAGAGCAGCTTGTTTGAAAATTTAGCCTTGTTTACTGTACTGACAAGTACCGGAACATTTCGCAGAATATCCAGAGCGCACAGGCCTATTTCCTTATAATAAAGACTTTCAGTCCCGAAACCGGATATGTTCTCCATACTCAGCTTATATAATTCCTTCATGGTAGCCATGCTTACCGTATAGAGTTCCACCTTCTGTTTCTTGGCTGCAATGGTATCCACACGCTGGTTGTGCTGTTCCTCGATAAGCTTCTGTGAAGCGGTATTGGCCATGACAATCTTCAGGCAGTTGCGGTCGAATACGATTCTCCAGGCAGCATGTGCATTAATGCAAACAAATGCAGAAAGCATTATAACCGATATGATTCTTAATACTGTTCTTACCATAGTGACATAACTTTTTGATGTTGATTGATTTTTCTTGCAAACTCCAGATACAGAAGTCCTCCATCCGCCTTGCGGTCTTTCTCGATACGGATGATGGCCTCCTGCAGCGTACCGTACCGGGCAAGATAAATCTTCAGTGCCTCCTTCTCGGTACGTTCTGTAGTGTATGCCCAGTAGCATTCCGGTGCTTCCTCTACGCCGTACACATCCGAGTGCTGTCCCCGGCAAATCCACACCTCCTTGAAGTAGCTTCTTCCCTCATGGTTGTTCAGCGCATTGATGGTGAAAATCTGCTGACGCTGTATGTCAGTGAGTCCCAGAATGGCTGCAATATCCTCATACCTGTCCTTGAACTTGGTCTGGTCAAGCAGAATCTTCACATCCGAGTTGTTGATGATGGCCTCCTTCACGATAGGGGAATCAATCACGTCATTAAGCTCCTGTGTGACCACACCGGCTATTCCGTGGAACTTCCGGACGGTCTTATACAAATACTTTATATATTCCGCCATGGTAGGTGAAGCAATTGCCTTCCATGCCTCTTCAATGATAAGAGCCTTCCGTCCCTTTTTGATACGCATCTTCTGCAGGAACACGTCCATGATAATCAGCACCACAATCGGGAAAAGCACCGGATCATCCTTTATTTTATCTATTTCGAACACAATGAAACGCTCGTCAAACAGGTTAATGTCCAGGTCGGAGTTCAGCGTCATCTCCAGCTCGCCGCCACGGTAGAACTGTTTCAGTATAGCCGCAAAATCATGTATATTGAAACTGATTTTCTCCAGCTGTGTAATTTGCGGTATGCGCTCCAGGGCAAACTCATAATAGGAGTTGAACGAGAGTTCCTGAACCTTCAGCCTGCGCTTCTGTTCCTCCATGTGGTCAATCTGCCTGTCTATCTTAATCAGCATGGAATTGTTATAAAGTTCCCTTTTATATTTTTCTATGATAGCAAGTGCACGTTCCTTTTCCGATTCTGTGGCCGCTTCATCATTTATCAGAGCAGTCAGTGAGCGGCACTGTCGTATCAGCTTCAAACGGCGTACTTCGGAAGGCAGCAGCAGGGCACGGCTTTCAGCCTTCTCCTGAACCTCTTCCGTATTTATCTGCCTGTCGATGTCCTCCATGCTGTGCGTGTACTGTTCATAGTCATCCTCCATCTTGGCGGCGACCAGCAGTTTCTGTCTCAGTGCCTCACGCTCACTGTCACTGAACCCTTCAAACGGATTGAAATAGGCCTCGTAATATTCCACAATGGTCTGGTTTATCAGCATGTCCTCAATCTTTGTTGGAAATGCGTTACCTTTGAATATCAGGAATATCAGCGATTTGAGGAAGTTCTTCTTCTCACCGAAATTAAGCTCGTACTCCTCCTTCGTGACCTTGAACGGATTCATGGAAATGGGCTTCTCCTTCGAGTAGGCTATGTATGTACCATTGTAATATCCGCATATACCTTCGTAGGAATCACCTGTGTCCACCATGACCACATCCGTATTCTGTTCCAGCAGCTGACGTACCACACTGTTCATGTGGAAGGACTTGCCGGAACCGGAAGGGCCGATACAGAAGAAATTGGCATTGTCCGTCATCTTCCTTTTTCCTTCCTTGCCGGTAATGTCAATGCATACAGGCAGTCCCTGACGGTCGGTGTAGTATGTGGTCAGCGGTGTATCCTCAGACTCCTTCAGATGCTCCTTGAAGAAAAAGCACAGGGCAGCATCCGAAAGTGTCAGGAACAGGTCATAGTCCGGATTGAAGGCATAGCCGTTACCGGGAAAACAGTCCATGAAAAGCTCCAGCTGGTTGTAGGCTGTTCTTGACGGCATGATGCCGCACTCATACAGCTTTGTCTCCAGAAAGGAGGTTACCGGAGTTACCTTGTCAGGGGGGCAGCTCACCAGAATGTTGAAGTTACAATATACAAGCATGGTACTGTCAACGGCCAGCCTGTCCAGCACCTCCTCAATGTCGGCCTTGGCAATACGGTTACTCGGGTCCGGCATGGAACCGTGACGCTTCGCCTTGGCCTGAAGCTTGCGCAGCAGCTTCCTCTGTCCCGGTATCTGAATGACCTGGTTGAACACCACACAGTCCGAGTAGGGGACGCCGGTAAGAAAAGAAAGCAGGTCGGTTGCGATACCGTAGCCGTTGATGTTCATCTGTGTGTACGGCTTTACCATGGAAGGCAGATTAATCTCGTCAATGTCCACCAGTGGATAAGAACGGATAATCCGGTCACCAGTCCTGAGATATTCGTCCGAAGCCTTGAAGTTGGTCATCGAGAACGGTCCGTGCCGGAACTGGAATGCCATGAAACGGTGACAGTACTCGCTGACTTCCTCTTTGCCGAGCTTTCTGTGCCGGATATGCTTTTCCGTCAGAATATCATCCGTCTTTGATACCTTGGAATGGAAATCAAGCCATCTCTTCGGGTCATACTGGATGAATTGGTTCTTCTGTGCCTCCTGGGTAAGGATAAGAAAAGTCCTTATCTCTGTGAACTCCCTTCCCTCGAAGTACCTGAAATAGCTTCTTGTCAGGAATTCCGCATCATCTGGCACGTCATGGTGATATGCCTGTCTGCACAGAATATCCTGCTTCTGCAGTGCATATCCCTCACCGATGGTCTGAAGGATATTGGATAGCACGTCATGAAACAGCATGTACTGCTGCGCATCCGTACAGAGCTGCTGGACCGGATTGGTAATCTCGAAGATAACGGACGGCTCGCCTCTGGCCGAGAACAGCACGACATTGCCGTCCGTCTCCTCCAGCTGCGCATAGAGTCCGTCAAATATTCTTTTCCTTTTGTGTGCCATACTGTATAAAGTGATTTACTGTTCTTTTCTCAGGCTTCTGTAGATATAGATGCCTCTTGACCTTTTCTTGTTGTGTAGTCCACCACGCTGCTTGATGTAGATGGTTATCAGTCCCACCAGTGCTATGACCATCATGGCTATGAATCCTGCAACCTTTCCCAAAGCGATTGAGAAACCGATGAAGCCTACGAATGATACGCCTATGGCTGCCGCTGCCAGAGTGAGGAAACGGCCACGTATGCCCATAAACTCCAGCGGTTTCTGCAATCCCTTGAACACAGGGTAACCTTCCTGATTCATTGTCATGCCGGAAAAGGATTACTGGAAGAACAGCGGAAGAGCTTCCGAAAGTGCGATGAATGCGATACAGCCTCCGATGGTAAGCATGATGGTCTTCTTTACGTCCTGGTCTCCGTTCTGCATCTTGAAATAGACGTTGAAGGCGCCGACCAGAACGATAACGGCAGCAATGGCCTTCATCAGGTTCGATACCGGAGTCTGGTAGGAACTGACTTCCTGAGTGGCCTTGGTAAAACCTGCGGCACCCTTGCTTCCTGCCATTGCATTGGATGTGGAGATAATCAGTGCAATTGCCGCCATCACACTCTTCTGTGCAAAACTTGAACCGATGAAACGCTCCGTAAGATTCCGGGCACTTTTCTTTATTATCTGCATTTCTGAATAATGTTAAATGATTTCATCGCCAAAGAAACAGATGTCACTAAAGGAACGGTATATATATCAGGCATTCTCACAGCTGAAGATAACGGCACCGAGGTCACTGGTACCGGTCTCTGCCAGCCGGTTTATTTCCTGTATGATATTCTCAACCAGAATGCCGTCAGTCATGATGGCCTCCCGGTAAACGTGTCTGGGAGATTCTGATTGGGATGCAGATTTCTCTGTACCGTCAGAATTATTGCTTTCATTATTTGATTCGGGATTCTCCGTATTACTCTGTTCTGAACTTTGTTCTTTGGATTCAGGTTCATCCCGGTTTATTCTTATCGGCCTGAAGCTTCGTGCCTCTTCCGATATGTCTATGTCCTCTTCTTTATGGCTGTCCTGCTCGGCATTCTGTGCGGCCTTTGCCCTCTGGAAGTCCATGAAAATCATTGCCGCATAGTAGAATACCATTGCCACGAAGAGAAGGAATACTATCTGTCCGTACTGCATGGCTGTTGTAATATGATGTTGGATGAAATAGCGGAACTGTCCTGCGGAAGCGGAAGGATATGCAGTCCCAGTCTGATACCCCGGCTTTCCAGACGTTCCCTGCGTTCCGTAGTGCCGGTATAATAAATCACGTTGTGTTCCTCACTGATGATGTATCCGTTTGACTTCATGTTTGAGCGTACCCTTACCTTTGCCCTGTTTGAAATGACACGGATACCCGTTACCGGTTCCAGTCCGAAGACGATACGCCGTCTTTCCCTTTTTACCATCTGGGTACGGATACGTGAGGAAATCAGATGCTTTTCTTCACTGCTGCGTTTCAGTCCGAGTGTAGCGGCTATGCGTCCGACACTCATCCGGGTAATGCCGAGAGCTTTCCCTATCTCAGAGAAGGAACACTCCTGGAAATGATTCCTGATATAGTCGGCACGCTCCATCCATCTGGATTTGGCCATTTTTACAAGTCCAAGCTCACGAGCGGCAGCTGTATAAGCCGTGGTCTCTACCGGATACAGCTCGACAAGAACGGTCAGCATCCTGTCGGTCCAGTCTGTCTTTTTCATATCCTACAGATTATAACTGTTAAACAAAGATTTCTTTTCCCTTCTGTATTCTGCCAGACGTGGCAGGTAGGACTTGAAGAATGCCCTTACAATGGCATTCACCAGGTCAGAGCGGCATCTGCCATGTATATCGCAGTCATCAAGTGAATCCGCAAGGTCACGGTCAAGCTTGCAGACAAGTCTTTCTGTTTTATCCGTTTTGGAATCGTCCGATTGTAGGTATTCCATGAAGTCACCCCAGCATCCTGTATCCGAAAGGGAAACAGCAGTATCCTTTTCCTGTGCTTCTTTATTCTTTTCCTTTTGCTCAACCTTGGTTTCTACGGAATCTTCCGCCAATATAAGTTCTGAATCATTGATGCCTCTTGTAAGGTCATCAATTTCCGGTATATCCTTACTCATAGTGCTATGGTTATTGAAGTTTTACTGATTATTCTGGTTCTTTATTCTGATTTTCGTTACTGTCCTGTGAAGCTTCATCAGACGGCTGTGCCTTCTTTTTCTTCTTAGGTTTGGGATTCAGATTTTCCGTCAGCTGTATGCCTTTGAGTTCTTTTTCCCTTATCGGTTGAAGTGTATCGAAGATACTCTGATAGACCTTATCAAAGACCGGTGTAACGATAGCGGCCTGCATATCCAGAGCTGCCATTGTACTGAACCGTTCCATATCCGCACGTTTGGGAATCTTCGCAGTGACGTATCCATAGTTGGAGAAAGTATCCCTTGCATTGTCCCAGATAAGCAGTTCAGAACGCTTGCCGATTCTTCCGTCATTCAGATTGGGTATGATGAAGAGTCTGGCTTTCATCCTTTCACCGACAGCCTTTTTCAGCCGGTCAACAAACATGAGGAAGCTGGCCGTGGACGGAACGGTTACCAGGTCATAATGAAATGGAACTATGATGATATCCGAGTTGACGAACATGGGAATCAGCCCTTCCGCTTTCAGACTGCCTGGAGAATCCATAAGCACAACGTCAATTTCAGGATCATTGTGCAGCTTCTCCATAAGGGAAGTCATCATCGCTTTGTCATTGGCTTCGTATGCCCATACCTCGTATGGCATTTCCTGTTCACCGTATTTTCTGATGTCAGCCTTACGGCATTTCATGATGGAGTGCTGGAAGTCACAGTCTATCACCACAACCCTTGCACCTTTTGTCACCAGATAGTTGGCAAAGGTGATGCAAAGGGTAGTCTTTCCCACACCTCCCTTCTGATTGGCGAATGTCACTATAACCGGAGTCTGTATCATTTCAGATATTGATTGATTTTGTGACAAATGTATTAACCAAGATTTTCAGGTAAGAAATGTACAACACAATTGTGATTTGGGTTTGATAAACCGGAATACTGTGTTTATAATTATTGAGAGAATTGGACTTTTAAGACTTAAAAAGTTACAATTTAAAGTCCAATTGTGATTAATATGGAAATAGAATATTAATCTATTAATATATTTTATAACTTTGGCTATATAATTATAAGACAAAAGAATAGTCTTTACCATAGATATATTTATTAACTTAGAAATACAAAAAAAATGAAACAGCTAAATTTTGACTTTGAAAATTGTTTTGGTATATCAAAATTTAAAGAAACAATAGATTTTAAGACATGTAATACAGTAATGATATATGCACCAAACGGTACAATGAAAACATCATTTGCTAAAACTTTACAAATACTTAGTCAACGTGCGGAAAGTAATAAAAGAAAAGGATTGGAAGAAACTATTTGTGATAGATTGCACAAGGATTTACCTGTAAAATCAAATATAACTTTAGAATCTGGGGCTGTTTTAAAACCTGAAAATATATTTGTTGCTAATCCTGATGATATGACATTTGACGCTGCACAAAGTGTAACTACTTTTTTGGCTAGTACAGACTTGAAGAAGAGATACGATACCATAATAAAAATAATTAGTGGGGCAAAAAATAATTTTATCAAGCAATATAAAAAGATATCTCAAAGTACAGATTGTGAAACAGAATTGGTGAGTGTGTTTGCCGAAAAAGAAAATTCTAGTATATATGACATCTTATGGGATAAAATAAATAATGCGGATTATCCTTTGTATCAAATAAAGTTCAATGATATCTTCGATAAAAAAGGTGCTGTGAAGGATTTTATAGAGAAAAATATGACATCATTGAATCTGTTTGTACAACGTTATAATGAATTGTTAACTAAATCTCAATTCTTTCATATATCAACAGATGGTAAGACTACTTTCGGAACATATCAAGCAAAAACTCTTAGTAATGGATTAAAAGATGGCTCTTTCTTTA
>ERZ1106976.4057-NODE-4057-length-10714-cov-6.888451_pt1 | contig 10714 bp, 6 predicted proteins | sample MGYA00403687_ERZ1106976 | MGnify/ENA primary metagenome ERZ1106976 (study PRJEB35170, sample SAMEA104062446) | human gut metagenome | biome: human gut; feature: human-associated habitat; material: faeces | place: Denmark | collected 2013-02-22 ... | reverse complement strand
CGATGACGGTGGTGTGCAGGCTCTGGTAGCCGTTGGGCTTGGGGGTGGAGATATAATCCTTGAAGCGGTTGGGCAGCGGGTGGTACATATCGTGGATGAGGCCCAGGGTGCTGTAACACTCAGCCAGCGTATCCAGAATGACACGGACGGCATAGATATCGTAGATCTCATCGAAAGACTTGTTCTGCATGATGGTCTTGCGGTAGATGCCGTAGATGCTCTTGACCCGGCGCTTGATGGTGGCACCCTCGATGCCGCTCTCCTTCAGCCGCAGCTCGATGACACCGGACACTCTGGCAAGGAACTCCTCCCCTGCACGCTCGCTCAGCATCTTGCTGATCTCCTCGTAGCCCACGGGGTCAAGATAGTGCAGGCTGCGGTCCTCCAGCTCCTCCTTGACGTTCAGGATGCCCAGACGGTTGGCGATGGGGGCATAGACCTCCATCGTCTCACGGGCCTTGTCGCGGCGCTTCTGCTCAGGCCAGGCATCGCCGGTGCGCATATTGTGGAGCCGGTCGCAGAGCTTGATGATCATCACGCGGACATCCCGGCTCATGGCCAGCAGCATCTTGCGCAGGTTCTCGGCCTGCAGCTCCTCGATGTTGGAGAACTGGATCTTGGTCAGCTTGGTCACGCCGTCCACCAGAAGGGCCACTTCCTCGCCAAAGGCGGCGGTCAGGTCCTCCAGCGTGGTGGGGGTATCCTCCACCACGTCATGGAGCAGGGCGGCGGCAATGCTCTCCGAATCCATGCCCAGATCCAGCACCAGGCGGGCCACGGCCAGCGGGTGGCAGATGTAGGGCTCGCCGCTGCGGCGGCAGACCCCGTTGTGCGCCTTGTTGGCAAGGTCATAGGCCTTGGTGATCATCTCCATGTTGTAGGCCTTGCCGCTGGCCTTGATGGCCTCGCAGAGCTTCTCCCAGGTAACGATCTCAGGCCGCACCTCGCTGGGCAGGGCACCCTCGGGCGCGTCGGCCGGCAGGGCCGTGGCGTTCACGGTAGACACCTCCGGCACCGGCTGATGCAGATGCGTTTTTGCGGAGTAAAGATCCTCCGCCGGTTTCTTTCCCTCTGGCATATTTTTACTCCTCCAGACATTTCAGGATGGGGGCATCGGCCAGGTTCTTCTTGCCCGCCGTGGGAACCAGCTCCCAGAACTTTGCCCCGCCGCGCTCCACGGCGGCGATCAGGCCCACCTGTTCCAGGGCCGTCAGGGCCACCAGCGTTTTGCCGGTGTGCTCCTCCCCCAGCTTTGCAAACAGGGGCTGCATATCCTCGGCGTGCCAGCGCCGGGCCTGCAGTTCCCGGTAAACGGTAATGATATCACTGCGCTCCGGTGCGATCAGGGCGCGCTGCTGGGCAGTCAGCGGACTGCCGCGGCGCAAAGCCTGCACCAGCGCGGTCTGCTGGGCGGCGGCGTTGCCCAAGCCCGCCGGGTGCAGCTCCAGAATGCGTCCCGAAAGCTGTGCGCCCCGGGCGGCCTCGTAAACCGAGAGGCTCAGGGCCGCGTCCACCACATCGCCGGTGGCATAGGGCAGCTGCTCCGGGTGCATCCCGAACCAGACCGCATAGATGCAGGCATTGCCCTGCCGCAGGCGCAGGCGGCAGTGCCGCCCCTCCGAGACAGGGTAGACTCCCTCCACCACGGCCTTTTCCAGCAGGAACACCGGGGCGGGGTTCTCGGCACCGTAGGGAGCCAGCTGGTCCAGCCGCCGGACAGATTCCACGGTAATGCGGTCGAGATGGATGGACAGGTCGCATTCCAGCGGCGGAGTCACCAGCACCGGGCACTCCCGGGCAGCCCACTCGTTCAGGCGGCGGCGCAGCTCCGGCAGGTTCTCCTCCCGTACCGAAAGGCCCGCCGCCATGGCGTGGCCGCCGAAGCGGAGGAGAAGATCCTCGCAGGAGGCAATGCAGGCGTGCAGGTTGAAGCCCTGCACACTGCGTCCGCTGCCCTTGCCCTCGCCGTGCTCATCAATGGACACCACGATGACGGGGCGGCCGGTCTTTTCCACCAGCCGGGATGCCACGATGCCAATGACACCGGGATGCCAGTCCCGGCCCCAGATCAGGATGACCCGGTCCTCCAGAATGGCGGGCTCGGCCTCCAGCTGGGCCTGCGCGGCCTTGGCGATCTCGCCCTCGGTCTCCTGCCGGGCGGCGTTGATCTCGTTCAGTTTATGTGCCAGCTCGGCAGCGCGTTCCTCATCCTCACACAGCACCAGCTGCAGGGCGGTCACAGCGCTGTCCATCCGGCCCGCCGCGTTGATGCGGGGGGCAATGGCGTAGCTGACATTCTCGGCGGTCACGGGCTTGCCGCCCAGCCCCACCTCATCCAGCAGGGCCAGAAGGCCGGGCCGGTCGGAGTGCTGCAGCAGGTGCAGGCCCGCTTTGACCAGGGTGCGGTTCTCGCCGGTCAGGGGCATCACGTCTGCCACGGTGCCCACGGCGGCAAGGTCGCCGCAGTAATCCAGCATCTCCTCGGGCGGGCAGCCGTCCAGCGCGGCACAGAGCTTGAAGGCCACACCTGCGCCGCACAAGCCCTTGAAGGGGCTGGTATCATCGGCGCGGCGGGGGTCCACCACGGCAACGGCTTTGGGCAGGGTATCATGGGGCAGATGGTGATCGGTGACGATCAGGTCCACCCCCAGTGAAGCCGCAAACTCGGCCTCCTCCAGCGCGGAGATGCCGTTGTCCACCGTCACGATGAGCTGGTATCCCTTATCGTGGATGGACTGGATGGCATTTTTGGAAAGGCCGTAGCCATCGCCTTCGCGGCTGGGCAGCATACACTTGACGTTGGCTCCCATTCCCTTGAGGTGCTGGTAGAGCAGGGCGGTGGCGGTCACGCCGTCCACATCATAGTCACCAAAGACAACAATGGTCTCCTCCCGGTCAATGGCATCGAGGATGCGGGCACAGGCCTTGTCCATGTCGGTCAGGAGCATGGGGTCGGTCAGCTCCTCCTCGCCCGACAGCAGGGTCAGGGCCTCGGCAGGGTCGGTGATGCCGCGTGCGGCCAGAATGCCCGCCAGCAGGCCCGCCTCCTTCTGCTGGGCGGCCAGCGTCATCTGATATTTTTCCTCGCTCCACGGCTCCCCATCCATCGTTTCCATGGCGCGGTTTTCCAGCTCATCGGTGCTCTGCTGGGCAATGGCCGCGGTCAGCTCCTTCAGGGCGGAGCGGTCCAGCGGCTTCAGGTTCCAGGCCCGGTAGGTCGTCATAACAGTCCCTCCCCGGTCAGGCCGTCATTGGCCAGCATTCCCTGCAGCGCGGCGATCTCGCTGGAAACATCCATGGCAACGTCAGAAAGCAGGTTATCATACAGGTTGCTGTAAGCCTGATTCAGGGTGTGCAGGATGCCCGCGATGTCCCGGCGGATGGTCTCTGCATTTTCGCCCTGCTGGCCCTGCACATCGTTGTAGGTGTGCAGCAGCTTGAGGGTTGTGGGGATATAGTATTCCGCAAAGCGGCGGGCCTTGGGCAGGCTTTCCGGGTGCGCTTCCAGCCACTCACAGATGGCGGTGGTGGTCTTTTGCATCGTTTCCAGCTCTTCCCGGCCCTGCGCGTCCTGCATGAGATGCTGTTCCTGTTCCAGCACCTGCGCAAAGCGGCGGGTCGTTTCGAGGTTGAGGGGCGTTTCCGGCGCGGCCTCCTGCTCCGGCTGTGCAGGGACAGGCTGAGGCTCCGGGCGCTCCTGTGCGGCGCGGTAATCCTCCGCCGTCAGGTACACAGTCTCCGTTTTCTCATCCAGCCATGCATTCAGCCAGCCTTTGCGGATGCTTTTTTTCAGCCGCTTGAGCGTTTTTTTCTTCTTCTGGTGGGTCAGGTCGGCCAGCATCTCCACCGGCAGGCCCTTGCCGCCGTCCATGCTGTTGGCAAGGTCGGCCAGCTGGCCCATCTGCCTGCCCGCTTCCCTCTGGGAAACGCCGCAGGCCGCCATCCATCCAAAGCCCGCCGTGGCAAGGCCCAGCACGCTGCTGACGATGCCAAGCACGTTGTAGGCGGTGTTCATAACGTAGTCCGTGCCCGTTATCTGGATGCCGCCGCCCTCAGCAGTCGACACCACAACGTCGCCCAAAGCAGCCGGCGAAATAATGCCCAGCCCGATGAGGCAGCCCACTGCGCCCAGCCCGAAAAGCACCGCAAAGATGATGCCCACGGCCAGCAGAGCCACGCCCGAGCTGTAACGCTCCTTGGCGCATTTCCGCAGCTTTTCCACCGGGGTCAGCTCCGGGCGCGATGCAAAGAAATTTCTGGCCCACTGGGGCATCCCGGCGTACTGCTCTGCCGTGCCGCCGTTGGCATGGGCCTGCCGCTGGCTCCGGTAGTAGCTGTCCCGGGCCTGCCGCATGGCCTTGCCCGCCTCCGAGATGCCGTAATTGGCTGCATGAACAGCAGCCTTGCCCACATCAAAGGCGCGGTCGCCGATGTCCATGCCCCGGCCCTCAAAGCCGTGGGCAAAGGCATCGGACATGGTGTTGCCAAAGGCGCGCAGCTGCTCTTCCAGCTCCTGCTGCACCTGTTTTCCCTCGTTTTCTTGGGTTGTATCGTTTTCACGATGGTTCATCAGTATTTCTCACCCTTCTGCCGGTGCATACCGGCCGATGATCGCACGGGCGACCCGCAGGCCGTCCACGGCGGCGCTCATAATGCCGCCCGCATATCCGGCCCCCTCGCCGCAGGGGTACAACCCCGCCAGCTGGGCCGATTCCAAGGTCTCCTCCCGTTTCAGCCGCACGGGGCTGCTGGTGCGGGTCTCAAGGCCCGTGAGGATGGCTTCCGGCGCGGTGTAGCCCGCAATTTTACGCTCGTAGGCGCGCAGGCCCGCCCGCAGGGTATCGGCCAGCTCCCCGGGCAGCAAAGCTCCCAGATCCGCAGCCACAACGCCCCGGTCATAGGTAGGCTCCACCCGGCCGATGGTCAGTTGACCCCGGCCCTCCAGGAAGCTCTGCACGTTCTCAGCCGGGGCCGCATACGCCCCGCCCCGGCGGCCTGCAGCGTAGGCTTTTGCCTCCAGCTCCCGCTGGAAAGCGATGGCCCTGCGCGGGTCGCCCGCAAAATCCTCAGCTCCCACGCTGACCACCACCGCCGCGTTGGCGTTTTTGCCGTCCCGGGCGTGGTAGCTCATGCCGTTGGTGACCACATGGCCGGTCTCGCTGGCCGAAGCCACCACCTGACCGCCGGGGCACATGCAGAAGGTGTATACGCACCGGTCTCCCACATGCTGGGAGAGCTGATACTCACCGCGCGGCAGGGCCGGATGCCCGGCAGCCTCGTGGTACAGGCTCTTCTCGATCTCGCTCTGCAAGTGCTCTGCCCGGAAACCCACGCTGAAGGGCTTGCACTCCAGCACAAGACCGCTGTCCATCAGCATCCCGAAGGTATCCCGGGCCGAGTGGCCCACGGCAAACACCAGCGCTTCACAGGGGAAGGTCCCGCCGGTGGTAAAGATGCCGGTCAGCCGTCCGTTCTTCTGCTCAAAACCGGTGAGGGCCGTGTTGAAGTGCACCTCGCCGCCCAAAGCTTCGATCTCCCTGCGGATGGAGGTGATAACGCCCCGGAGCAGGTCGGTGCCCACATGGGGCTTCTGCTTCCAGGCGATCTCCGCCGGGGCACCGTGCTGCAGAAACACCTCGGTGACAAAGCCGCAGAGCTCATCCCCGATGCGGGTGGTCAGCTTGCCGTCCGAAAAGGTACCTGCGCCGCCCTCGCCAAACTGGATGTTGGCGTTGGGGTCCAGCTCACCGGTGGCAGAGAAGTGCTCCACAGCCTTCACACGCTCGTCCAGCGCCGGGCCGCGCTCCAGCACGATGGGCTTGTAGCCCTGCCGGGCCAGCAGCAGCGCCGCAAACAGGCCCGCCGGGCCCAGCCCGCAGACCACAGGCCGGTGGGGCAGGCGCTGGGTGCCGTTCTGAACGCTGAAATCCGTTTTGCCGCGGATAGCAACGCAGGGCGAGGCCCCTGCATACGCAGATTCCTCACCCTCGTCCTTGAGCGTTACCGCTATGGTATACACCAGCTTTGGCTGCCCGTGGCGGGCATCCACCGACAACCTGGCCACGCCCAGATGGGCCGCCTTGCTGCGGGGGATGCGCGCCAGATGCAGCGCTTTCTCGAATGCCTGCGGCTCCCCGGCAGAGAGCGGCAGGCGGATATCACGCACTAATATCATACTGTTCCTTATTGCAGCCCCATACAGTCAGTACCAATCTTCCGCATTGACTGAGAGGTTTCATCAGTTACTTTCTATCTTGCACTGGATAACATAGCTCCCCAGCGCAAAGATCTTACCATTGGAGGGCACATACAGGCGGCAGGCAATGTTCTGCTGCCCTGCGGCCACATAGAAATCATCCGCATCGATCTCGATGACCACCTGCTCGGGCACCAGCGTATCCAGCAGACCCGCCGGGCCGCAGAGGGTCACGTTCATCAGCCGCTCGGTCTGCACGGTCAGGGTATAGGTGGAGGGCAGATTGACCACCTGCACGCAGCTGGCGGGCAGGTTCATGGTCTTGGTCTCGAGCTTGGAGCTGTCGAAGCTGACCGTGATGCTGGAAATGTTGTCCAGCAGGCGGATGTTGCCCGGCAGCTCGATGGGCAGCTCATACACCTTGTTCAGCGCAAATGTGGAAAGATCGATGGTGCCAACAGACAGGGTGGAGAGCTTTTCGATCTGGCTCTCGGGCCCGGCGACATTCAGGGTCTGCTTGCTCAGGGAGTAGACCAGCACCGAGGGATCAAAATTCCGGGGCGCGTTGATAAAGCTGACCGACACGGGCAGGGTGGCCATCTTGTAGACCTCCAGCGTGACCTCCACGCTGGACTCCTCCAGATTCGTGTATTCAAACTTGACCTCGCTGCCGCTCTTGGTATAAAAGCGCAGGGCGGTGTCCAGCGTGACAGAATCGGTGAGCTCCCCCTTGTGGGTCACCTCGGCGGTGCAGGTCTCCACCTTATCGATCTCGGTGCTGGGGCCGGAGAGGGTCACTGTCTCCTTGGAGAGCTCGGTGCCATAGAGGATATAGCCGTCCGCAATGGTCAGGTAGTTGGTGGTCACGGTGATGGGCACCGTTTTCTCCTCCACCACGTCAAACACCACGTCCACGCTGTTGTCGCCGCCCTCAATAGAAACAGACACGCCATTGAGCAGGGTGTTCACGCCCCGCACCTGCAGGTGCAGGGTCTTTTCGCCGCTGTCCCGCACGCCGGACCAGTCCGGGTAGACCACGAAATCAGAGGAAGTCAGGCTGCCGATGGTGTAGCCATCGCCCGAGAGCTTCAGGCTGACGTACTTTTCCGGCGCGCTGACAATGCTCAGGCCCCGGGAGGTGTACGCGGCGGAATCATAGGTAAAATCCACCGGCACGTTGTTGATGGTGCGGGTGGTGCCGGGCTGGACGACGATGGTGACCACCATCCATGCCACAATGGCACCCACGATGGCCAGCAGCAGCCGGATGCGGCGGTCGTCCAGAATGCTCTTGGTGTGCTGGATGGCAGGCTTTGTGCCGTTGGTACGATTGCTGCTCACTGCTGCTCATCCTCCTCTTTCTGGTTCATCCAGTTCAGCAGGCTCTTGACCTTGCCGCGCCAGCCGTCGGCAGCTGCCTTTTCGCTGGCGGTCTCCTTGGGGATCATCTCATCCACCAGCCGGGTGTACAGGGTCTGGCGGTCAAAGTGGCGGATCAGCACACCGTTCTTTGCCATGGAGATGATGCCGGTCTCCTCACTGACCACAACGGCAATGGCATCCGAATTCTCCGCAATGCCCAGGCAGGCGCGGTGGCGGGTGCCCATATCCTTGCCCAGATCCAGGTTGTTGGACAGGGGCAGCACACAGCCCGCCGCCTTGATGCGGCCATTCTCAATGATGGCGGCACCGTCGTGCAGGGGGGTTCCCTCGTAGAAGATGGTGCCCAGCACCTCCAGATTGACGGCACTGTTCACGGGTGTGCCGGTGCGCACGATCTCAGAGAGGTTGGTGTTGCGCTCCAGCACGATCAGGGCACCGGTCTTGGTCTCGGAAAAGCGCTCAGCGGCATCGCAGATGGCAATGATGGCGCTGCGCCAGGCCCCTTTGAAGCTGGGGTCGTTATAGCGTCCCTTGATGTTGAAGAGCTTACCCGCCCACTGGTCGGTCTGACCCATCCGCTCCAATGCGCGGCGGATCTCCGGCTGGAACAGGACCACCAGCGTCAGCAGGCCAACCTGCAGCAGCGAGTTCAGCAGCCAGGTGACGGTGCGCATGTTCAGCACGTTGGCCACCAAATAGACCGCCAGCACCAGCAGCGCGCCCTTGGCCAGCTGCCCGGCGCGGGTGCGGTTGATGATCCCCAGCAGCTGGTAGATCAGGAAAGCAATGATGACGATATCCAGCAGATCGGCCAGCTTGAAGGTCTGGAAATTGGCGATGATCGAATTCAGAGTCATCAGAGTGTCTCTCCCGTTACAGCTTCTCGATCAGGGCGACAGCATGGGCGGCAATGCCCAGGCCCTCGCCGGTAAAGCCCAGATGCTCCTCGGTGGTGGCCTTGACGCTCACAGCATCCACCGGCATCCCGAAGGCTGCGGCCAGATTTTCCCGCATGGCGGGGATGTAGGGGGCCAGCTTGGGCTTCTGGCAGAGCAGGGTGGAATCGATGTTCACGATCTTCCAGCCCTTCTCCCGCATGATGCGTGCCACATGCTGCGCCAGCTGCAGGCTGTCGGCACCGGCGTAGGCGGGGTCGGTATCCGGGAAGTGCTTGCCGATGTCGCCCAGCGCGGCGGCACCCAGCACAGCGTCCATCACGGCGTGGGCCAGCACATCGGCATCCGAGTGGCCCAGCAGGCCCTTTTCAAAAGGCACCTCCACGCCGCCCAGGATCAGCTTGCGATCCTCGACCAGACGGTGAACATCATAACCATGACCAATGCGCATATCATTTCCTTCTTTCTGTTCGGCGCGGGGCAGATCTTCCCGCGTTGTGATCTTCAGATTGGCGTAATCCCCCTGGGTCAGCTGCACCGGGCGGCCGGTCAGTTCAAACAGGCTGCAGTCATCGGTGACCAGGCGGGCTTTTTCCGCATCCAGCTCGTCCAGCGCGGCCAGATACGCCGCACGGTCGAAGCACTGGGGGGTCTGCACCGCATACAGGGTGCTGCGGTCAGGGGTATCAGTGACCATGCACTGCTCCGGCACGGTCTTGCCGTCGCCCCGCACAGCCCGCTTGACGGTATCCTTTACCGGCACGGCGGGGGCGGCAGCACCGCAGGCAGCGGCTGCTTCCAGCGCCGCCGTGATGACAGCCTGACTGACAAAGGGACGGGCGGCATCATGGACAGCCACCAGTTCTCCGTGGGCGGCCAGCACGCCGTTCTTCGCGCTCTCGGCGCGGGTCGCGCCGCCCTGCACCACCTGCACCGGCTTTGTGCAGGCCGCGGCCTGCTGTTCCAGAAATGTCCGGTTCTTCCCGGCCACCAGAACGATCTCGCTGACCAGCGGACACTCCGCAAAGACCCGGATGCTCCGCTGCACCACGGTCTCCCCGCCCAGATCAAAGCTGAGCTTGTCAAACCCCATGCGGGTGGAGGACCCTGCCGCCACCAGAACGGCTGATACTTTCTTTTCCAATTTCTGCACCTGCCCTGCTCTTATTCTCCCGGGAAATGCCACCCGGGGCACAGATAGAATAAACCATGTTTTATTATACCGTATCGCCCGGCAAACTGCAACCGATTTTATACAGCAAAAATGCCCCTCTGCGGCAGGGCAGAGGGGCAAAAACACTTCTTTTTTCAGGAGATCACTTCAGGATGGGCTCGATGGCGGCAGCCAGAGCATCCTTCTGTGCCTGAGCTTCCTCCAGGGTCTTGCCCAGGGTGGTGAAGTAGGTCTTGATCTTGGGCTCGGTGCCGGAGGGACGCACCACAACGGTCGCGCCATTTTCCAGCGTGTAGATCAGGACATTGGCGGCGGGCAGGCCGGTCTCCTCAGGCTTCTTGTAGTCCATGACCTTGACGACCTTGTGGCCGCCGATCTCGGTCAGGGGCTCGTCACGCAGCTTCTGCATGATGGAAGCCATCTTCTCCATGCCGGTCAGGCCGGGGAACTCAAAGCTGTCCACCTTGTTCAGGTAGCGGCCGTACTGTGCGTAGATCTCTTCCAGACGCTGCTTGATGGAGGAGCCGATGCTGCGGTAGTAAGCGGCCATCTCGCAGATCAGCATGGAGCCGATCACGGCATCCTTATCGCGGACATAGGGGCCTGCCAGGTAGCCGTAGCTCTCCTCAAAGCCGAAGATGAAGCGGTCCACTTCACCGGCAGCTTCCAGATTGGCGATCTGATCGCCGATCCACTTGAAGCCGGTCAGAACGTTGCGCATCTCCACGCCGTAGTGCTTTGCCACAGCGTCGGCCAGCGGGGTGGAAACGATGGACTTGACCGCCACGGGGTTTGCGGGCATGGTGCCCTTTTCAATGCGTCCGGCACAGATGTAATCCAGCAGCAGAACGCCCATTTCGTTGCCGGAGACCAGCTCATAGCTGCCGTCCGGGCACTTCATGGCAATGCCCACACGGTCTGCATCAGGGTCGGTGGCCAGCATCAGGTCAGCACCGGTCTTGGTGGCCAGCTCCAGACCCAGCTTCAGGGCCTCAAAGATCTCAGGGTTGGGGTAGGAGCAGGTGGTAAAGTAGCCGTTGGGGTACTCCTGCTCGGGCACGATGG
>ERZ1106976.4053-NODE-4053-length-10724-cov-6.318961_pt1 | contig 10724 bp, 10 predicted proteins | sample MGYA00403687_ERZ1106976 | MGnify/ENA primary metagenome ERZ1106976 (study PRJEB35170, sample SAMEA104062446) | human gut metagenome | biome: human gut; feature: human-associated habitat; material: faeces | place: Denmark | collected 2013-02-22 ... | reverse complement strand
AAGGGTATTCTATATAAAACGTATACAGATCCGGAGGGTTGAAGATGGAAGAATTCCACATGCCGCTGAAGGAGAACTTTCAGGAGCTTGTCCAGCACGGCAAGTCTGATTTCCCGATACAATACTATGTTAATTCGCTGCACATTGCGGGAAACAGCGTCCCGCTGCACTGGCACCCGAACCTTGAATTCTTCGTGGTCCACTGCGGAAGGGTGCATATCCAGGCGGGAAACGCGGATATCACACTTGAATCCGGTCAGGGGATATTTCTGAACACGAACTGCCTTCACAGCTACGAAAGCGTGGGAAAGGCTCCCTGCTACTGCCCGAACGTGGTGTTCCAGCCGGAATTCATCGCCCCGGTGAACAGCGTTATAAACACGCATTATGTCATGCCGCTGACGCTGAATTCCCAGCTCCCGTATGTGATACTCGACGGAAAGTCCGGGTGGACTTCCGAGATACTTGAGTGCCTGGACAGGGTGTTTTCAATGCTCCAGGAGTACGGCGAGATCGGGCGCTACGGCGAAGTTCCGGAGCTGAGATTCAACAACGCGCCGGGAACCCGAGAATGCTTCGAGATCCGCGTGCTGCGCGAGATAAGCCGCGCCTGGGAGATCCTGTTCACCCACCGCGGCGAAATGGAGCTTGCTCCGGCAGTGAAAAACGAGCACGTCCTCCAGATACGCATGCAAAAGATGATAGGCTTCATTCAGGAGCACTACGCCGAGGACGTCTCCCTTCAGGACATCGCAAACGCCGCCAGCATAAGCCGCAGCGAAGCCTCAAGGTGCTTCCAGAGCTACCTCCTCCCCGGTGAACTACCTGCTGAAATACCGCGTGGAGCGCTCCATGCAGCTCCTGCGGGACGGCAACATGACTGTAGAGGCGGTGGCGCTCGAGTGCGGCTTCAGCAGCAGCGCGTACTTCTGCAAACTGTTCCGCTCCCACACCGGAATGACCCCTAAGCAGTATCGGAGCAAGTAAATTTCACATAAAAATTCTGCATTTTCTGTTGAAATTTTTCGGCAAACATGCTATAATTACGATGAAGTAACCTGGAATTAGCCAACCTGTAAAGTAAATTCAGCTAATAGACGGGGCGTAACTTAACTGCATTAAGGAGAAATCAATGGAGAACAAATTTTTAGGAATCACCCCTCCCATGGGATGGAACTCATGGAACACATTCACCTGGGAGATCAACGACAAGCTCATCAGGGAAGCTGCTGACGCATTCGTAAGCGAGGGTCTGAAAGACGCAGGCTACGAGTACGTTGTCATCGACGACTGCTGGAGCGAGAAGCAGCGCGACAAGAACGGAAAGCTGGTTCCCGACCACTGGAAGTTCCCGGACGGCATAAAGCCCGTGGCTGACTACGTTCACAGCAAGGGACTGAAGTTCGGTATGTACTCCTGCGCGGGTACCCACACCTGCGGCGGACACCCCGGCAGCTTCGAGCACGAGTTCGACGACGCCGAGACATTCGCGGAGTGGGGAGTGGACTACCTCAAGTACGACTACTGCTACAAGCCCGACCATATCCCCGGCGAGGTGCTTTACAAGAGAATGAGCATGGCTCTGCGCAACTGCGGAAGGGACATCATGTTCTCCGCCTGCAACTGGGGCAACGACAACGTATACAAGTGGATAAGGGAGTCCGGCGCGCACCTGTTCCGCTCCACCGGCGATATCCAGGATAACTGGGAGTCCATCAAGCGCCTGGCGCTCTCCCAGATAGGCAGCGAATGCTACGGAGGAAACTTCTGCCACAATGATATAGACATGCTGGTGGTAGGCATGCACGGCGGCAGCAACAACGAGTGGATTAACTCCACCGAGCAGGGCGTCAATGTTATCGCCGACAGCGGCGAGACCATGCCAAAGCTCGGCGGCTGCACCGACGAGGAATACCGCACGCATTTCAGCCTGTGGGCTATCATGAACTCCCCGCTGATGATCGGCTGCGATATCCGCGAGATGAGCGACGAGACCCGCCGCATTCTGATGAACGATGAGATGATCCGCATCAATCAGGACCCGCTCTGCCGTCAGCCGTATAAAGTGAAAAACCATGCATGGAATGACAACGTTCTGATTTATGTAAAAGCGCTCGCAAACGGAGATCTTGCTATCGGCATGTTCAATCTCAGTGATGAAAAATCGCGTGCAGCCATGAATCTGGATGAGATCGGCCTTCCGTTCTCCACTGGCCGTACTCTGGAACTTACTGAGGTCTGGACCGGCGAGAACCTGTGTGCAAACAATGCATCCCTTGTCATAGAGCTCGAGCCGTTCGCCTCAAAAGTATACCGTGCAAAGGTCGTAAAACTCTGATGGCACGCTGTATGCAGTGCGGCAAAGAACTCACGCATAACGAGATCGGCGCCCACCGCAAATTTATCAACCGCGGCGCGGAACAGTTTTTCTGCAAGCAGTGTCTTGCTAAGCATCTCGGTGTAACGCCGGAGCTCATTGACGAAAAAATCGAACAGTTCAAGCGGCAGGGGTGTACACTGTTTGTATAGACCTATACTGTCTGAAATGCACACAGCCGGATTTCCGCCAAATAGAAATCCGGCTCTATTTTCATGCTGCACAAAAAATCATTTCTTCTTTATTTCTTTCAGATATGCTCCGGCATCCTTTAGGAATCCCGCCACAATCAGAAGAATTACCATTCCGATCGGAAACGCTGCCACGATACTGACCGACTGCAGATTGCTCATAGAGCTTTCGGAAAAGACCAGTGCAATCGGAAGCAGAATCAGCAGAAGGCACCACATAAGCTGAATCGCTTTCGATGGCTGCTGTCCCTCTTCCAGACGGCGGTAGCTGTAGCAGGAAACCGTCAGCGCAATCGAATCAAACGAGGTCGCATAAAAGGCAATCATCGTGAGCAGCAGAACGACAAGAACCAGCGGTGTACACGGGATCTTCTGGATCATGGCAATAATCATTCCATAGAGATCACCGTCTTTGGCATACTGCGCGATAAAATCCGCTTTTCCCGCCATCTGCATCCCCATCGATTCATTTCCCAGGATGATAAAGCTTAAAATCGTGGAGCCAACGCCGAATCCATATCCGCCAAGGATTGTCTGCCGCACCGTTCTTCCCCGGGAAATACTTCCGATAAAAAATGGCGCCGCCACGCACCATACCATCCAGTATGCCCAGTAATAAATAGTCCAGTTCTGCGGAAAATGCGTCTCGCGCAGCGGATCGGTATCGGTCGCCAACGTCGGGAAATACTGAATCATCCGTCCCAGCGATGAAAATCCCGTCTCGATAATATACCGCGTCTGTCCGCCGAACAGCAGCACGTACGCCAGCAGCCCGAAAAACAGATAGATGCAGAGCTTTGCCAGAAAACCGATTCCGCGGAAGCCGTGAAGCAGCGAATACGTGTACACAAAACACGTAATCAGCAGAATCACAATTGTCACTGCGTTCCGATCCAGATTGATATGGAACAATGCATTGATTGCACTTGCCATCAGCGGCGTTGCCACGCTGAATGTCGTTGCCGTTCCTGCAAGGAGTGCAAATACCGCCAGCAGATCAATCAGCCGTCCGCCGATGCCGTCCGTCTGTTTTCCCATAATCGGACGGCAGGCTTCTGAATACCGCTGCCGGTTCCGTTTCCGCACGTGCAGCATAAACCCAAATGCGGCAGCGAGAACGAGATAAAAGCCCCACGGAATCAGACTCCAGTGAAACAGCGGGTACACGCCCGCCCACTCCTGGATTCCGCCCATCTTTTCAATCTGCGGATCAGCAGCATACATCACCCATTCTGCAAAAGAATAAAACAGAATGTCTGCCGCAAGGCCGCACGTAAACATCATGGATCCCCAGGCAAAAAAAGAATATTTCGGTTTCTCGTCCTGCTCTCCTAACACAATATCGCCATATTTTGAAAATGCCAGATACAAAGAGAGCAGAAAAACGCCAAGGCCAATTGCAAGATAATAGACTCCAAAGGTATCTCCCAAGAAGAAGCGTACCTTCGCAAGAACTGTGTTGGACTGTTCCGGCAGGAGGAAAAACAAAATACTGAGCGCTGCAATCAGTCCCAACGGCAGCAGCGTGATCATCCAGTCAATCTGACCTTTTCCCCGTATTTTTCCGCTCTGTTTCTTTTTCGCCACTCTGTTTTCATCAACTGTATTCATGTTTTCTGTTCCTTTCTGCTATACTGCCCGATCCAGCTTATTTTTCTTCTGATTTTTCCTGCCCCTGTGCCTCATATCCGCAGTAAGACGGATCCAGATCGCAGAGTTCCGAGAAATCATCAATCTCAATCAGATCGCCTTCCTGCATAGGATAAATGCCAAGCTCATATTCTTCAAAATGACAGAACATCGCCACATCATCCCAGTAAATCTGGCGGTTCTGTTTTTTTTCAAATTCCAGTTCCAGGTGGCGTTTCAGCCGCTTTCCGTCCTCCCGGTTCCAACGTGATACACTGAAGAGCTGCCAGCCGCCCTTACCGCCGGTCCGGCTACAGGAACACACGATTCCATCCTTCACCTGCATCAGCCATTCATCCGTCTTTTCGTCCGTCCAGACAGCATTGTAGCCAGAATGCGTAAATTCCGGTGCAAGAATTTCTTTTTTGTATATAATCTGATCCCCATCCAGAATCATTGCATTTTCCAACTGTTCCCGCGCCACATAGAGCGATGCAATATTATTGCAGGAATCCCAGTATGGATTTTCGATCAGTGTCACACCTTTATATTCTGCGGTAAGGCACGCAAACTGCTCTTTCCGATATCCCACTACTACATAAATCTCATAAATTCCATTTTCATGCAGCGCCTGAATCACCGTATCAATCATGCGGACACCCTTCACACGGATCAGCGGTTTCGGCGTAGTAAGCGTTACCGGCCGCATCCGCGTTCCCGTTCCCGCCGCCATGATAATTGCACGTTCTACATGATTTTTCTGCTGAATTTCACTTCCCGGTCTCTGCCCCACATCCATCGCTTTCATTCTTCCACCCTCTTATTCTTCCTGACCTTTGCTTTTGGCAAGCTCCTGCTTAACAAGTTTATAGTAATCCTTAGCATATCGGTACTGTTTCAGCGAATACTCGCCAAACTCCACGCCTAACCGGCTCTTGTACTCACACCAGTTGCTCCACAAAAGCCCGCACACCGCAATGTATGCATAAATTTTCGTGCGCACCTCCTGCGGACAGCCTTCCGTAAAATAACTGTCGATCAGCGCATCCACCTGCGGACGGTCATACATGGCGTAAATGCAGAACATCGCCAGATCCACATGTGCATCCTGCATGCCCGCATATTCCCAGTCAATCAGACGAATTTCCGTTCCGCCGTTTTTCTCCACAAACAGAAAATTGTCCGGCACCGCATCAATATGCGTCAGCGTCCACACCTTCGGCTGTGCTTCCAGATAAGCCTCAAGCTCCAGTACATGCGCCTTCGTCGTACTGTAATCCCGATAAACAGACGGTTCTCCCTCCCACAGACTTTCATAGTATGCGATCTGGCCAAACAGAGAAAACGTATGCTCCACACACAGATGCTCCTCATGGAAGGAACGGAGCTTTTTCATACAGGCCTGCACATCCTCCGGCTTTTCCGGATCGCAGACACGCGCGCTCTCCAGATATTTCGTAATCTTATAGCCGTTTTCCGGATTGATCGACACGATTTCATCGCAGATGCCCTTTCCGTCCAGCGTCCGATATACTGCCGCCTCCTGCCTGCGGTTGATCAGAAGACTCGTACCTTCCCCCGGAATCCTCATAATGTACCGTTCGCCGCGACAGCGGAATAAAAACGAACGGTTTGTCATTCCCTTTTTCAGGACCTCAATCCCCGTGATCTCCTCCCCGGAAACCGAAAGCACCCGTTCAATTTCTGCCATCGCATCCGACTTCAGCTGATCCGAATTTTCATCCAGCTCCCGCAGCTGCTCGTAGGTATTGATCTCCACCACAGCCCCTTCCGGGACAAGCTTTGCCTGCACCGGCATCCCGTTTTCCGCAAAAAGGGCATCCTCCCAGAAAACATGGTCATACCGGCGATCCTGTACCATCGTTTCGATTCGCCGCGCCATCGACTGTGCCACAGAATCCGTCAGATAGCTGATGCCGATCATATGATTTCCTTCTTTTTCCCCGCCTTGGGGCACAAGCTCCCACTTCCGGCTCACACGAACCGTACTGTCGGGATCTTTTGCATCGCTCACCAGATACCAGGAATACCACTCATACTCCGAAAACGGATTTTCCCGGCACCAGAGGTCGCACGGCATAAGATACGTTTCGCCAAGCTGCGGCAATACCTTTGCCAGGGAATGCAGATTGTTTTTCTCTGCATACTCCATATTGACAACCAGCTTCACGCCATACTGATCAACCAGATAGTCGTACTGTTCCTTTTTAAAACCAACGACAACATAAATTTCCTTCACCTTTACCGCATGAAGCTGACGGATCAGCCGCTCGATCAGCGGTTCCCCCTCTACTTCCAAAAGCCCTTTCGGCGTTTCCATATTGATCGGCACCATCCGCATTCCATATCCGGCAGCCAGAATCACCGCGTTTTTCGGGCGATGCTTTGCCATCTCAAGCCTGGCTTTTTCCGTCAGCTCCATGTCTGTTGTTAAAAAACCCTGCCCCTGCAGCGCTTTCACCGAACGGTTTACCATTCCCAGTGAAAACCCACACCGCTCCGCCAGCGCACGCTGGTTCCGACAGTGGTATTGCAGGATCACGTTCAAAATATCCGATTCCTGTTTGTTCATGTACATCTTTCCTTTCGTTTTCGTGAACATCGTTATTATAATACAGGACCGGCGGCATGTCAAGCTGCCAGCCGATCCTGAAAATAAATCCCCTAAATGCTGTATCGCTGTCCGCACAAGTGGACAGGTGTATTAATCCTTCTCATATCTTTCAATCAAACACTGATGCTCCTTGGTACTCTTATCATAGTTAATTTCCACAAGCAAAAGATCACCACTGTAGCTCAGAATTGAAGAAAGATATTTTTTGTCCTTGATCTGCTGCACAGCTGTTCTCACGTTTTGATTCCACTTGAGTTCTACAATCAATGCCGGATAGTCACTTTTGTACTCAGGTTTCGGTATAAACACAAAGTCTGCAAACCCTCTACCTGTCGGAAGTTCACGAATCGGTTTGAAATAGTACTGCATCGCACTCAAATATGCGATTGTGAGTACACTGCTAAGTGAATTTTCATTGTTATACTGAATAGAAGAAGCATACTCGTTATGGATTTTTTCAATCTGAACCGCAACCGCCACCCCATCCATGTCGAGCGTGGAATCCAGTAAATTTTCTGAGTCCTGCTGGAATTTCAGCAACTCATTCCAGGGCTTGCTCTCGACAGCTGTCGTTAGTTCCTGCCGAATTTCCTCATTGGGCACAAAAGCGGTTTTCAATTTTTGATTATATCCCAGGTATCCCAGGTGAATCATGTAGGTCAACACATCGTCCTTGCTCTTGATATTTATCGTATCATTCTTAAAGGTTGCCGTGTTCACCTTCACTTCTGAGCCGGAGAGCATTTCTATGATTGCGGTTTTCAGACCATCATAATTCATATTGATCAATGGTACAACCGTATCATAAGAAGCCGTTTCAGACCAATAACTCTTATATTCTCCTCTTAGCATTACGCTAACAACTGCTCTGGGATTATATACTTGATGATCCCTCAGAAGATAGCCGTCATACCAGCGTTTTACTTCTTCAAAATCCTGATCATATTCTTCAGCTAAGCTTTTTACTTCTTCCTCCGTAAATCCAATATACGGCGCCAGTCTGCTCGGACTTAGCATCGTGAATTCATCAAAATTATTCAGTGCTGACTGTGTTTTCTCCTTTTTTATCGGAAGAATGCCCGTCAGGTACGCAAGCTGGATATACTTTGTTGGTTCTGTTCCTTTAAACATTCCTCTGAGAAAGTTGATATAGTCTTCCTGTGCCTTCGCATTAGAGGCTTCGTCGCGAATAAGGACATCCCATTCATCAATAATGATAATAAACTTTTTCCCTGTCAGGGCGTTGATCTGCGATAAAGCTTCTGGCAGGGATTTTGTCTCCACCGGAAGATCATCTGGATAGTATTCCTTAAGCTCTGCAATCGTTCTCTCCGAAATATAAGGGACTACCTGTTCTGATCCCCCAGCTGGTTCCATACACCATTGAATGTCAAGATGAATTACGTCATACTGGTTTAAATGCTTCTTAAAATCTGTGCTTTTGCTAATTTCCAAATCAGCGAACATTGCTTCTGAATTGCAGCCTCTGCTGTAATAAGCCGTTAGCATATTCGCTGTAACAGACTTTCCAAACCTTCTCGGACGACTGTTGCAAATATAGCCTTGTAACGTATTTAGCACCTTGTTTGTATATTTAATGAGTCCACTTTTGTCTACATAAATTTCAGAATTCAAAGCAACCTGGAACGCAGAATTGTCTGGATTAACAAACATTCCCATAATGTATCACGCTTCTTTCCCGGGCAGCATGGTACACCATGCCTGCCATCTTTTAATTTTACCGTAGCTATACAAAAGACAATTACATTTTATCATCTGACAAGGCAAATAGCAAGTTACTGTAAACGGAGTGAACCAACCGGTACAAGATCCACGCAGACAATCTCCGGAATGTTGTTGAACCGCGGAATCACCTCCGTATTTCCAAGCCCCGCAGACAGCACCAGATGCCTTTTTCCATCCTTTGAATCAAAAACACCCTTCAGCCGTCCCGGAAACCAGCCCATATCCGGCGCATATACACCGCCGATCCCAGGTAAAATGACCTGCCCTCCGTGAAGATGGCCGGAAAACACGCAGTCCATGTTCCATTCCTCCAGGGCATCATTTTTCAGCCAGGCAATCGGAAGATGACTAAGCAGGATCTTGTAACGGTCGGTATTCTCAAAATCCCACAGAAACATGCATTCGCTAAGATCAGCTTCTTCTGTTTCCAGGTATTTGTCCGGCAGGCAGTAACCGTAAATGCCGCCGATCCGAAGAGACTGGCCTTTTACGGTGATATCCCGGTATTGGTGCTCCAGAACGATTGCACCGGCGTCCTGATACAATTGTGTGACGTCTGTGCCAAAATTGTCCTGGTATTCTATCTCATGATTTCCCAGGGACAGATAGACGGGAGCAATCTCGCATAGAGAAGAAATCAAATTGGTAGCAATCTCTGTGACAGGCTCTCCGGAATTTAACAAATCCCCCGTGAGCAGGATCAGATCGGGAGACTGACTTGCTATCCGGTCAATCAGCTCCTGATTGTCTTTCCCAAACTCGCTGTTGTGCAGATCCGTCAGCTGCAAAATCCGGATTGGGGTATCGATTTTATCGGACGGGATCTGATAGGAAGAGTAGCTTAGGGAGTGTTTCGATTGGTCGAGGTTTTGGCAGGTTGCGATTCCGAGGAATAGAAGTACGCTGATAATGATCGTCCATTTGTGCTGCCGTAGCCATTTCATTGATAATGTCCTCCGTTATCGTGACTTGATATCACTCTTACGCTTACGATATAATAGGGACAAATCAAGAAACCCACCGTTTTATGCGGGTTGCGGGCTGGTTTGCCCTTTTGTATTATAACATGATTATATAAATCATGCTATCACTAAATGATGGGAATCCCGCATAACAGGTGTGGCCTCCAATCTTTTTTCATTAACCCACAATTATTGATTATTGGCTTGATTGACTCCAGCTCGCTCTTTTCAAAAGAAGGAGGCATCCTGCCACCCGGCAGGGGAATTATGGCAAAAGAATTTTTCAAACGTCTGGCAGTCCCAATCATCATTGCCCTTTTGACAGCGTTCTTCTGCCAGCCTTTGTATCTGGCAACCGATGGTAGCTGTGATTACGTCCTCATGTGGATATTGATTGGGATTCCATTTTGCATACAGAAAATGTTTATCTGGCTCGTTCCATCTAAATGCAGTATTGCAAATGCGACGGGCATCATCGTCATCAATATTCTCATTGGCGGTATGATTGGCATTTTTGTCTTTGCTTTTCGCATTGCCAGCGGCATGTTGTACATGATTGCAGCAATCGTAAAGACTGTTTTTAGGAGAGACTATATTCCTTATTCCTCAATGTATAGATTTTTGCAGAAAATCTCTGTTGTAACAATAGCAACACAACAGGTACAAATTCCTTCCAATATCCCAGCACCAATTGTTCCACATATTTCATAAAAACCATATGGCTTAAATAGCGTAAAAGTATATCCCAAACACATTCCTATACTTCCAAACAATTTAAGTAATTTCCATTTCCATCTTCTTGTTCGCCTATGAATCAGATTTACAAACAACAAAACCACTACAACAATTCCAGTTTCCGGTCTATAATGATCACATAAAGAGTGATATAACCGTCTAAAAATAAAAGTGATGCTTTTAGTATCAGTAACACTGCTATCAAGAGATACCATTTTATCGCAATCTTCTTTTGTAATTCCTCTCAGTGTCATTAACGAATCACCTCTACTATAACTGATATACCATTTATTATCTTCGTAAACGGTAGAATGGTTCTTTCCACATTTGGTTGAAATTGATGTGTTAAAGTTATATAATACATTCAAAATATATTTACCAAGAGGGCTATTTATATGGACGAATTTATTAAGTTACTTGACCCAGCCTATGAACTAATACAATATCGC
>ERZ1106976.4045-NODE-4045-length-10745-cov-14.496071_pt1 | contig 10745 bp, 5 predicted proteins | sample MGYA00403687_ERZ1106976 | MGnify/ENA primary metagenome ERZ1106976 (study PRJEB35170, sample SAMEA104062446) | human gut metagenome | biome: human gut; feature: human-associated habitat; material: faeces | place: Denmark | collected 2013-02-22 ... | reverse complement strand
CCCACAGGGACAGCAGCAGCACTGGGATCAGCAGCAGGACGTACAGATTATTTGCAAGAAAGTCGCCATAACCGTAATAGATATGACCGTAATAGGGCATAAAAACCTCCCGAATTGTGAAACTGGCGGAGCTCAGACCTCCAACGGGTGGCCCAGCAGATAGGACGCCGCAGCCATGCGCTTGCCGCCCTCCGCCTGGATCTCCGTGAGATACAGGCTCTCTCCCCTGCCGCAGGCCACCTGGATGCCCTGCTTCCCGGCGGAGAGCACTGTACCGGGCGCCGCGCCGGTCTGTTCGCCGGGGGCGGTGCGGTAGACCTTGAACCGCTGCCCTGCCAGCTCGCAGGCCGCGCAGGGCCAGGGAATCAGTCCCCGGACCTGACAGTCGATCTCCCGGGCGGAGCGGGTCCAGTCGATGGGGGACATCTCTTTTGTCAGCATGGAGGCGTAGGTCTGACGGCTCTCATCCTGGGGTGTCCGGGCGGCTGTGCCGTTTCCGATGGCCGCCACCGCCTCGCTGAGGGCCTCTGCCCCCAGGTCCGCCAGGCGCACCGTCAGGGCCTGGGCGTCCTCGTCCGGGCCGATGGGAGTCTCCTTCTGCAGGATCACGTCCCCTGCGTCCAGCTCCTTCGCCATATACATGATGGAGACGCCGGTAGTCTCCTCCCCGTTCAGGATGGCCCAGTTGATGGGGGCCGCCCCCCGGTACTTGGGGAGTAAGGACGAGTGGACGTTGATGGAGCCGTACTTCGGCACATCCAGGAGCTTCTGCGGCAAAATCTGGCCGTAGGCCACCACCACGGTGAGCTCCGGGGCCAGGTCCTCCACCAGCTTCTGGGTCGCCTCGTCCTTGGCCGTGATGGGCTGGTAGACGGGGATACTATGGGCCAGGGCGGCTTCCTTCACCGCCGAATAGGTCACTTTGTTCCGGTTCCGGGGCTTGTCCGGCTGGGTCAGCACGCCGCAGACCTCGTGGCCCGCGGCCACCAGCGCCTCCAGCGACACCGCCGCAAAGTCCGGCGTACCCATGAAGAGAATTCTCATTCCTCACCGTGCTCCTTCTTCAGGTATTCCTCGATCTCGTCCTCCGTCAGGAAGTGGTCCACATGCTCCACGAAGAGGTGGCCGTCCAGGTGCTCGATCTCGTGGCAGAAGGCCCGGGCGGTGAGACCCTGGGCCTCCGCCTCAAACCAGTCGCCGTCCCGGTCCTGAGCCCGGACCCGGACGATGTTGGGCCGCTCCACCACGGCGAACTTCCCAGGCACGCTGAGGCAGCCCTCGAGACCGCTCTGCTTGCCCTCGGTCTTGATGATCTCGGGGTTGACGAGCTCCAGATAGCACTCATTGGCCTCGTCCAGCACCAGGCAGACCCGGCGCAGGATGCCCACCTGTGGCGCGGCCAGGCCTGCGCCGTTGGCGTCCGCCAGGGTCTCCGCCATGTCGTCCAGCAGCTGATGCAGGCGGCCGTTGAAGGCCGTCACCGGGCGGCAGACCTTGGTGAGGCAGCTGTCCCCTTCTAGTACGATGGTTCTCAATGCCATAGTTCTTGTCCTTCTCTCCCGGCGGGGTCTCCGCCGTTTTCTTTCGTAATTCATAGTACCCTCACCCGTCCATGGGATTGCAGTCCGCAAAGCAGCTGACGCCCCGGTGCTGTCCCTGCCGGGCAAAATCCCGCATCGCGTCAGAGAGGGCGGCGCGCAGGGCCTTCTCCGCCTTGCCCACCACCGTCAGCCGGTAGCGGAAGCGGTTGTTGACCCGCAGCACGGGCACCATCGACCCTTTTCAGGCAGATGAGGCGCTCGCCGTTACTCTTTCGGAATGATACGAAAATGCCGTTTTTCCTTAGAGCGTCAACGCTTTTTCGGATTTGATGCGAAAAGCTGTTCGGTGTCCAACCCTCGATTCCGGCAGGGTCGATCTTTTCCAACAGCACTTTCGCAGGGGCGCTGATTTCGGTCTCTTTTTGTAGAAGTTCAGAGAGAAGATTTTCGATTTGAAGTGCCGAAATCTTAGAAGCGCCGCTGCAAGTTTTGCTGTCCTCAAGCAGTTTCCAGACGTGATCTTCCTCTCCGAATTCCAGTTTTAACGTGCGATCTGCGATGTCCCGCCCGGTGCAGTGCAGCGAGGCAATGTTGGCAAGACGCGAATTTTTCTGGAGAACAAAGGTCGAATCTGCCGCGCCGCTTAAGCCCGTCGAGCCGGAGATCATATTCATCGGATCGTCGTCGTGGAGCTTGCGCAGATGGTGAATCAAGAGAATCGCGATGTGCCGCTTGTCCGTAAGCTGTTTCAAAAGCCCGATGTCCTGATAGTCATTTGCGTACAGATTGCTGTCACCGCCTACGCTGCGGACGCGCTGCAAAGTATCAATGACAACCAGTTTTGTACTGGGGTGTTCGTTCAAAAACTGCTCGATCTGCTGCTCCAGACCGTGTTTTAATGTATCAGCCATGATTGTAAAATGTAGCGTCGGCGGCGCATCTTCCGTCAGATCAAAGAGCCGCGTCTGGATACGCTGGAACGAATCTTCAAGACTGAGATACAGCGCTTCTCCCTGCGTTGTTGCAAAATTCCAGAGTGCCTGTCCCTGCGCGACGCATAAGCAAAGCCACAAAGCCAGCCAAGACTTGCCGATTTTCGGTGCACCCGCGAGGATGTGCAAGCCCTCTGGAATAAGCTCATCTACCAGAAAGTGCGTCGGTTCATATGTCCTGTTTTGCAGATCTTCCGCATTGATAGTGTGTAGTTTGTTCATACTGTCACCTCCTTTCGATATTGTTGCTGCGATTTTTATTTTCGATTTCCCGCACCGATATCGTAACATAAGGATTGACTTTTGAAAATAGGTAATGTATCATTTCAATAGATACACTATATCGATGCAAATACATTCTCTAATGAGGAAACAGCTTATGGGCGTTTTAGGAAAAGACTTATTTGATTTCCATCGGCCGCAGACAAACACCAAAGTCGAATTTGGTGCATCCGCCTATTGGGTAGAGGATAGAACGATGCCGCAGCCGTATGGAGCGGTGCTGACGGAAATACTGAACCTTGATGTCGCACCTTTTCAGGAATTGCTGAATCAGCTGAACACAGCCGTTCAAGAAAAAAGTGATAATGTCCTGCGTGCTTACATGGACATGAAGAAGGGACTGGCTTCTCTGCCGCTCTACCGGCTGTATCTGGAGGACTTTCGCGTCTTTGGCGATATGCCGGTCGAGGCGTTTGCGGTCGGAGAAGCACAGGATGCTTTTGCGGAGTTCGTGATGCAGGAAGATCATGATCTGCCCGCATTCATGCAGCAGCAGATCGACGATATTCGTTTGATTCAGGAACGGTATGCGTGGTTCCTCGATGGTGTTTTTGCGGGCGCGGTATTTGAAAAGAAAAAGGGCCAGAAGAAAATTCCTCTGGCACCGATGATCTGTTCGCGCGGATATGGAGCTTTTATCAGCGGTGTCAGTCTCGGCGAAAACCCTGAGACAGACGCGCCGCCGGTGAAGACGCAGTACCGCATCCGCGGCGAGAAGGAAAAAGCCGAGATCGTCGAGAGGATGTACTTCGACCGGCTGCTGGATTTTGTCTATGTGGAGTTCATGAAGGGGCTGCAAAAGGGCTTTGTACCGAAACGCTGCACCAACTGCGGGCGCTGGTTTTTACAGAAACCGGGAGCGACCTATGCCTATTGCACAGAACCTGCACCGGGGCAGGACGGCAAGACCTGCCGTGAGATCGGCGCGAGCAGCAGTTTCCGCAGCAAAGTAGAGAACAACGATGTCTGGAAGGTTCACCAACGGGCTTACAAAAAATATTTCGCCCGCATCAGAAGCGGTCTGATGACCAAGAGCGAGTTCGAGGTGTGGTCCCGGCAGGCAGCAGAACTGCGGGATGCCGCGCTGGAACGATATGCGCGGGCGGAAAACGAGGAGGAACGGCAGCGCATCGCGCAGGAGGTCACTGAGGCGCTCAACACAGAATGATAGAAAAAGCAATTCTAAATAATTTAGAAAAAACAGCAGGGAAACAATATCATGAGCCAGAAATAATTCTAACGTATTGTGCCGCTACATAGTGTATGGAAAAGTGTGCATTCCTGTGTACCCGAATGCTTGAAAGGCATGTAGGAGGCTCTGACAAAATCACCAAAAGTGAGAGAGAATTTCACGCGAACTTGATGCAATATTTTCACTTGCTAATTCGGTAAAGCATCATTATAATCAAAATTAAATTGGCCGTAATTTGCTTAAAAAGTTCCGAAAACCTTGAGAAATTTCAAGAAATGAATATATATATATATATATATATTCAAGAATTACAGGAAATGGCGGAATGGGGCTTGCGGCGGAAAAGCAGGAGGAAAGACAGTGAAAGCACATCTGACAAAGCGACTTGTGTGCCTGATCCTGGCAATTGTTTTGTGCCTGTCTGCGGCGGTTATCCCGGCGCTTGCAGCAAACGACACGAAAAATGTCAAGGTTAAGGTTCAGAAGGTCAGCAACGACACCGTTCCTACGGAGCTGAATCCGGAGCGTCAGGCAGCGGCGGAAGATACCGTCCAGACACAGTCGGCGGAGGGACCGGTTCGTGTGTCCATCGTTGTAAAAGGTGGATCCGTTCTGGATAAATATTCAACGAACGGCCTTACCGCCAACTACGCTGCCGCCAATTACCGGCAGCAGGTGCGCGCTTCGCAGAACGCGGTGGCGCGTGAAATCTCCGCAGACGTACTCGGCGGCAAGAAGCTGGACGTGGTGTGGAATCTGACGCTGGCCGCGAACATCATCTCGGCAAATGTCGAATCTGACCAGATTGACGCAATCCGCGCGCTGCCAGATGTTGAGGCGGTCGTGGTTGAGCAGCGCTACTATCCCGACCGCTCGGCGGAGAAGCTGGCGACGCAGCCCAATATGGCCACGTCCTCCAGTATGATCGGCACGAACGTCGCATATGAAACCGGTTATACCGGCGCGGGCACGCGGATCGCCGTGATCGATACCGGCATCGATACCGATCACCAGTCGTTTGACAACGGCGCATTCGACTATGCGCTACAGCAGGAAGCGAACGGCAATGAGAATTACATCAAGAGCCTCGATCTGCTCGACCAGAGCAAGGTAACGGCGGTTCTCAGCCAGCTGAACATTGCGCAGAACGGCGTGAGCGCCGACGACCTCTACTATGGCAGCAAGCTTCCGTTCGCATATAACTATGTAGATAAGAATACCGACGTGACGCACGACAACGATACGCAGTCGGAACACGGCTCGCACGTTGCCGGTATTGCGGCGGCAAACAAATATGTCCCGCAGACAGACGGCGACGAAACCACCTATGTTTCCGCGCTGGATACCGTCAAGACACAGGGCGTTGCGCCGGAGGCACAGCTGCTGGTTATGAAGGTGTTCGGCTCGAACGGCGGCGCGTTCGATTCGGACTATATGGCGGCCATCGAGGACGCAATTGTTCTGGGTGCCGACAGCATCAACCTCTCGCTCGGCTCCAGCTATCCCGGCCCGTCGAAGTACACGGCCTATATGGACGCGGATACCGATCCGGTTCCGGTCTATCAGGCAATTCTGGACAGCCTTGCGTCCAAGGACGCTGTGGTGTCCATCTCTGCCGGTAACTCCGGCAACTGGGCGGAAAATGCCTATGCCGGCTCCAATGGCTACGATGCCAGCAGCGGCACGGGGCTGCTGTATGACGATGACGTCAGCATGGACGTGGTCGGCGCGCCCGGCTCGTTCACCAATGCATTTACCGTCACGTCGGTTGACAACATCGGCAACACCGGCGAATATCTGGAGGTTGACGGCCAGAAGTTCATCTACATGGAAACGACCGGGGAAAAGGCCGGCCATGGCATGAAGCAGATGAAGTCTATCGCTGGCGAGTATGAGTATATCCTGATCGACGGCGTGGGCAACACGGGAGATTATGACGCCATCGGCGGCAAAGACCTGCTGGAGGGTAAGATTGTGTTCTGCTCTCGCGGTGAGCTCGACTTCTCCATGAAAGCAAGCAACGCCGCGCAGTATGGCGTTGCCGCAACGATTGTTTACAATAATGTCCCCGGTACGATCAGCATGGATCTGAGCAGTTACTGGAACGAAGCACCGTGCGTTCTGGTGACGCAGGACACAGCAAGAGTGTTCCGCGACAAGGCAGAGCCGGTCTATGACAAAAACGATTCCAGCAAGGTGCTCTACTATAAGGGTAGGATGAAAGTCAGCGCAGATGCAGCTGTCATTCCGGACTCCGCCGAGTACATGACCATGAGCAGCTTCGCCAGCTGGGGTGTTCCCGGCAGCCTGGAGCTGAAGCCCGAAATCACCGCCCCTGGCGGCAACATCTATTCGGTCAACGGTCTGGAGCAGGGCGGTAAGGGCTATGAGAATATGTCCGGTACGTCCATGGCTGCGCCGCAGATTGCCGGTATGTCAGCGCTGTTTGCGCAGCATTATCAGGCGGCCGGTCTGTCCAAGACGAACCGCTCGGTGCGCCATCTGGCGCAGAGCCTGCTGATGTCCACAGCTACTCCGGCGCGAGAGGACGCGACGCATTACTGGTCGGTTCTGAAGCAGGGTGCGGGCGTTGCGAACATCGGCGCGGCCATCACGGCAGATTCCTATGTCTGGATGGCCGATTCTGCGAACAAGGGCGCTTCCGACGGCAAGGTCAAGGTTGAGCTTGGCGAGGACGCGGCAAAGAACGGTACATACAGCTTCTCGTTTGATCTGTATGATCTGTCCGGCACGGAGCAGACTTATGACCTGTCGGCAAGCTTCTTTACACAGGCAATGACCACCATCGGCGGTGATCGTTATCTTGATGAGGCAACCGCACCGCTGGTGGCAAATGTTACCTATGGCAGTGCGGCAAGCGGCAGCAGCGTTACTGTTCCCGCAAACGGTCACGCGACCGTCACGGTAAACATTGCACTGACGGCGGAGCAAAAAGCGGCGCTTGACCGCGACTATTCGGTTGGTGCATATCTTGAGGGCTATGTGTTCGCGCAGGAGCGCACAAGCGCCGAGGGCGTGAGCGGCACGTGCCACTCCATCCCGGTGCTGGGCTTCTACGGCTCATGGACGGCTTCGAGTATGTTTGAGGTTGGCGACTACTATCACTACCAAAGTGGCGAAGAGACCCGGATGCCGTATCTGGGCAACGCCTATACCGATAACAATGTGCTGTACGTCAAGTACGCATCCGACAACAGCCCCTATAGCCGCGGCAGCGTGCTTGGCGGCAACCCTGTTGTCAACGACAGCAAATATCTGCCCGAGCGCAACGCCATCAACAGCGAGAACGGCGACAGCATTTATTATTGGAAATTCTGCGCCATCCGCAACGTGGCAGACAGCCGTTTGCAGATCATCAACAAGACGACGAATACCGTCCTTGCAGAGCAGACGCTCGGCCACTTCCTTGGCGCGTTCTATTCGCAGTATTTTAACCCCAGTGAGTACGTCAATCTGCCGCTGGACTGGAAGCCCGCTGGCATGAAAGAGGGCGAACAGCTGGAGTTGAACCTGACGCTGGCACCGGAGTACTATGTGCAGGACGACGGCAGCGTGAACTGGGCTTCGCTCGGCAGCGGCGCAACGCAGACGTTTACGGCCGTGATCGACAACACCGCGCCGGTTGTGAACAATGTTACAGTTGCTGACAACGAAATGACCGTCAATATTTTTGACAACCAGTATGTGGCGGCTGTTCGTCTGTATGACCGCAGCGGTACGGTGAAACTGGCAGAGGCCGGCGCAAATCAGACGACTGCGGCCAATACGGCAAATGACTTTACGCTGAATCTGTCCAGTGCCAACGGCAACATTTTCTACGTCAAGGCATATGACTACGCGATGAACGAATCCACCTATCGTGTGGAAATGGAAATCGGCGAACAGCCTGGCGAACCGGCAATGTTCCTCTTTGATGCCTACTATACCGGCAACAAGATCTGGAACACCATGAGCGGCAGCGATACAACCTATGTCAAGACGCCGTATGCCGCAAGCGCGGATGATTTCTATGCGGCGGCCTATGTGGACGGCAAAATTGTTGCCTCCACCAGCACGGGCGATTTGTATGTGCTGGACGCCAATGACCCCGAGAACGCAAGCTATGTCCGCACGCTGGATACGCTGCTGCTTGACATGGCCTATGACAAGACAAGCGACACGCTCTATGGCGTGGATGCTGGCAGCAAGGTCTACACCATCGACCGCTACAGCGGTGAGCTGACGCTTGTCGGCACGCTTCCGGTCAAGGCCAGAACGCTTGCCTGCGATGACAGCGGCAATTTCTACTATGCATTTGCCGAGACAGATTACAGCTACTATAAGATTTACCGCCTGCCGATTACGGCAGTAACCTCCGATGCAGCCGCAGATCCGGAAGCAATTGTGACGGTCGGCCAGCGCTATACAACGCCGGAGGAGGACGACTTCAGCGCCGTCGGTTCGCTGGAGTGGGAATCGAAAGAGAATGTTCTGTTCTTTGCCGTCAGCTCCGCGCTGCACAAGATCGACCTGACCGCAAAGACAAGCGCAGAATGCACGGAAAGCGGCTGGGGCGATTACTTCCCGGCAGAGTTCCACGCGCTCTGCATCCCGCGCGAGGGCGGCAGCTGGAGCGCTTCGGAAAGCGCCGCCGCAGTTGCGCTCTCGGATCACAGCGTTTCCCTGCTCCTTGGCAAGACGCAGACGCTGAAAGCATCGGTTCTGCCGTGGAATCTTGCAAACCGTGAGGTTGTGTGGAGCAGCTCCAACAGCAGCGTTGCAGCCGTCAGCGCCAACGGCGTGGTTACGGCCAAAAATGCCGGTACCTGCACCATCCGAGCAGCCTCCGCGCAGAACCGCTCGGTCTATGATGAGTGCACGGTCTCGGTGGAGCAGCTGAACGTAACGCTCACCGGTATGCTCCAGGACGCAAACGGCAAGGCAGAGCTGTTCAGCTGGGATCTGAAAAACAGCAGCAGCTGGAAGACCGGTATTGAGATCGACACCAGCATGGCGGCCATGGCCTATGACCCCGTGGATCAGGTCTACTACGTCATCGACGCGACCGACCGCACCATGGTCAAGGACGAGTCGCAGACGTGGAAGCTCCACAAGGTCGACCCGGCGGCAGGCAAGAGCCTTGCGGTTGCAGACAACGGCATCGGCGTTCCGATGATCGACATGGCGTACAGCACCAAATTTTCCGCGGCAGGCGCTGCCCGTCTGGTCGGTATCTACCGCATGGGCTACGTCTTTAAGCCGTTTGACCCGATGGACACCAGCAATGTGACGCTTCGTGACGCGATTCAGCTTCCGGTCTCCAACCATCATGCACAGAACCTGATCGGTATCGCATCGCTGGGCGTGGAAACGCACAGCAGCGACGCGTGGTACGACGGTGCAACGGATTGGTACGGCGACCCGGAGAACACGACCTGGAGCGGCGAATATGAGGCGGAGCACTTCGCGATCCTGGACGATGCGGGTTATCTGTGGGATCTGTGGATCAGCGTGCATGACGACGGCTACGGCTTTGATTATACCACCACAAAGACGCCGCTGTCGGCACTGGAAGCGCCTCCTTATGACTCGACCAGCAACTACGTCTACTGCTCCATGACCGCGTACAGCGACGGCAGCCTGTACCTGTCCCGCTTCAACGGCGACACGAACGAGATCTACCGCCTGCGCAAGGACGCGGACGGCAGCTATGAGGCCGTCCTGATCGACGACTTCGGCAGCGGCGTCTGGCCGGCACTGCTCGGCGGCGTGGAGACCAGCAAGGACGATCCGGTTCCCGTGACGGTCGACAAGAGCGCGCTGCAGAAGCTGTACGACGACAATCAGAACCGCAGAAAAGACGACTATGTAAGCGGCTGGGACGCATTCGAGACGGCAATGCGTGAGGCGGAGGCTGTTCTTGCCGACGAAAACGCCACGCAGGAAGCGGTAGACGCAGCGAAGGTAAAGCTGGAAGCAGCCATTGCCGGGCTTAAGAAGAAGCCCGAGACGCCGATCATCCCGCCGTATTATCCCATCCTCGGCAATACCGGCTCGTCCCGTGCGAACAGCAAGCTGCCGTTTACCGACGTGTCGAAGAGCGACTGGTTCTATGATGCCGTCAAGGGCGCATGGCAGAATTACCTGATCGACGGCGTGACCGCTACGACCTACAAACCGCACGGCACACTGACCGTGGCTGAGGCGATCAAGCTGGCCTCCGCGCTGCATCAGATGCAGAATACTGGCAAGGTGACGCTGATGAACGGCAAGACCAACTGGTATAACAGCTATGTCGAATACGGCATTGCGAACGGCATTCTGGACAAGAGCTATGCCAACTACACCAGAGCGCAGATGAACGCCCCGGCGACCCGCCGTGAGTTTGTGTCCATCTTCTATCCGGCGATGGACGGCTACAAGGCGCTCAACAACATTGCCGACAACGCGATCCCGGACGTGAAGCTGGGCGACAAGTGTGCGGATGAAATTTACGCATTCTATCGTGCGGGCATCCTGACCGGCTCTGACAAGCAGGGTACCTTCAACCCCGACAGCACCATTGTCCGCAGCGAGGTCGCAGCCATCCTCCTCCGGATGTACGATGCGTCCACGCGTGTACAATTCACTCTGAAATAATTTCCAGTCAAGCAACGAGCGGATTTGGACTTGTTCCGAATCCGCTCGCTTTTTGTATAAAGAAAACCACCGGCAATGCCGGTGGTTCCAAAAAGCTTT
>ERZ1106976.4042-NODE-4042-length-10751-cov-6.248691_pt1 | contig 10751 bp, 9 predicted proteins | sample MGYA00403687_ERZ1106976 | MGnify/ENA primary metagenome ERZ1106976 (study PRJEB35170, sample SAMEA104062446) | human gut metagenome | biome: human gut; feature: human-associated habitat; material: faeces | place: Denmark | collected 2013-02-22 ... | reverse complement strand
TACGACGAAAACAACCTGCACGGCATCCTGCTGGGACACATCCGCCCGACCGGCGAGGCGCTCGACGCCCTCGAACGCTTCCTGCCCCACGTCGACAACTGGGCGACCTGCGACATCACGGCCTGCGGCATGAAGACGCTCGGCCGCGCCCCTGCGGCGGCCCTGCCCCGCATCTACGAATGGCTCGCGAGCCGGCGCACCTATACCGTCCGGTTCGGGGTCGTCGCCCTGCTGGCACATTACCTCGACGAAAAATTCGACACGCACCACCTCGACCGGCTGACCTCCCTGCCGGGCGGAGAGTATTACGTCGACATGGCCGTGGCATGGGCTTTCAGCGTGGCGCTCGTCAAGCATTTCGAGCAAACACTGCCCTACTTCACCCAACGGCGACTCGACCGCCGGGTGCACAACAAGGCGTTGCAGAAGGGTCGCGAAAGTCTCCGCATCGACGACGCCCGCAAAACGATCCTGCAACGTCTCAAATACTGACCTTCCCTGCCCTATGGAAACCAACCGACCCGACTACACGGAGACGCTGACGCGCCACGGCATCCGCCCCACGGCCGTCCGTCTGCTCATCTACAAAACGGCTCTCCGTTTTCACGACACATTCAGTATGAGCGAACTGGAAGACGCATTGGAGAGCGTGGACAAATCCACCGTCTTCCGCACGCTGTCGCTCTTCGCTGCACGGCACCTGCTGCACGAGATCGAAGACGGCAGCGGCTCGACGAAATACTGCATCTGCCGCAACGACCGCCCCTGCGGCATCGACGAACTGCACTGCCATTTCCACTGCGAGGCCTGCCGCAAAACCTTCTGTCTGGACTACACGCATATCCCCGCCGTACGCTATCCCGCCGGCTTCGAGGTACGGCAGATCGACTACCTGCTCAAAGGTTTGTGCCCCGACTGCCGCGCGAAACGGCATGTATGACCCCGTCCGTCGGCAGCCGCCCGCTTTGCAACCCGGTTGCAAGAATTTCCCGCTATATTTGCCTCCGGAAACCGACATCGTCTCCCCGCCCCTTCCGCACCGACGGACTCGACAAAAAGGAGCGGTATTCGGAAAAATCGATGACGGCTGGAAAATTTTTCGTACCTTTGCTGCGTTAAGAGAGAATCGAACGATGAAAATTCGCGAAGAATACAAGGTTCGGGAGATGGCAGGCGAGCACGTCGTCGTCATGCAGGGCCGTCTGGGAGTCGACATGACCAAGATCATTTCGCTCAACGAGAGCGCGCTCTATCTGTGGAACGCCCTCGCGGGCAAGGAATTCTCCGTCGACGATGCGGCACGCCTGCTCACCGAACGGTACGAGGTCGACGACGCGACCGCCGCACGCGACGCCGCGGCGTGGGTCGAAAAACTCCGCGACTGCAAACTGATTTAACGTAAAGCGCACGATATGAAACTCCGCCGGATGTTCTTTCTCCTCGTCCTGCTGCTGGGCCAGATCGGCTCGGTGAGTACGGACGCATGGATGATCTGGAATCATCTGCGCGATTTCCACGGTGTGGAACACGTCTGTCGCCACGAATGCGATGTCTGCCTGGCCCACCACAGCGCCTCGGTGCGCTGCAACTGCCTGCGCGACCACAACGAAGCCGACCGGCAGCTCTATGTCTGCTCGAACGGCGACGCCTCGCACCGCCAACACCATGCGCCCGTGGCCGTTCTGCCGCCGTTCCGGTCGCAGAGCGTACCCGACGCGGCTTCGCTGCCGGCGCATCCGGCCTATCGCACACGGCGGAAAATTCCGCTCGACGTGGCCCCGTTCATCCTGCACAAAGGATTGCGGGCACCTCCTGTTATGGCATAAAACCCCTCGCTGCCGACCCTGTACGGACGGTCGGGAGCATGTTTTATGTCTCACAACAGGAATCACAGATGAAAAAATCACTCTTATTTCTCCCCCTGCTGGGCCTCGCGTCGAACGTCGCGGCCCAGGAATTGCACGGCGTCGTCACCGACGCCGACAACAACCCGCTCGTCGGCGCCTCGGTCTACTGGGCCGAGACCACGATCGGCGCCAGCACCTCGGCTACGGGCGCCTACACCGTTCACCGCGTCAAGAACTACGACCGGCTCGTGGCCTCCTATCTGGGCTACGTCAACGACACGATCCGCATCGCCGACGGAGTGGCCGAACAGAACTTCCGGCTCCGCTCCGAAGGCGTCGACATCGAGGGCGTCGTGGTCGAGAGCACGCTGGGCGGCAACTACGTCAAGCGCGACGGCATTCTCAAAGGCGAAACCATTTCGTTCGCGGGCCTCTGCAAAATGGCCTGCTGCAATCTGGCCGAGTCGTTCGAAAACTCGGCCTCGGTAACGGTCGGTTACAGCGACGCCATCTCGGGCGCACGGCAGATCAAGATGCTCGGACTGGCCGGCACCTATACGCAGATTCTCGACGAGAACCGTCCGATCATGCGCGGCCTGAGCGCCCCCTACGGCCTGAGCTACACGCCGGGCATGTGGCTCAATTCGATTCAGGTTTCCAAAGGCGTGGCCTCGGTTACGGCCGGCCATGAAGCCATCACGGGCCAGATCAACCTCGAACACCGCAAGCCTACCGACGACGAGCGGCTGTTCGTGAACCTCTACCTCGACGACGAGCTGCGTCCCGAAGCCAATGTCTCGACGGCGTTTCCCGTCTCCAAGAACAAGAAACTGTCGAGCGTGATCCTGTTGCACGGTTCGATGGACACCGACGTGCGCAAGATGGACCACAACGACGACGGGTTCCGCGACCTGCCGCTGGCCGACCAGCTCAACATCGCCAACAAGTGGCTCTATGCCGCCGACAACGGCACGCAGATTCGCTGGGGCTGGAAGTTCGTGCAGGAGAACCGGCTGGGCGGCATGCTCGACTATAAGAATTCGATGCGCGACCAGATGCGCGAGAAATGGGACCAGCCGGGCACGCTTTACGGATCGAAGATCCGCAACCGCGGCGCGAACGGCTATTTTAAAATAGGTACGCCCGTCGGACCCTCGGTATACGATCCCGACGAGAAGGACGAGATGCGTTCGAACCTCGCGTTCGTGGCCGACTTCGACCATTTCAACGAAAACGCCTACTTCGGTCTGAACGACTACAAGGGCAACGAGAATGCGCTGGCGATGAACCTGATGTACAATCACTACTTCACCTACCGTTCGTCGCTGATCGTCGGCGCGCAGGCGCAGCTGCAGTATTACCGCGAGAGTCTGGCCAACAACACGCCGTGGATCGAGGCCGCGAAGTCGCGTTTCTACGATTTCGACCGCAGCGAGCAGGAGGTGGGCGCCTATGCCGAGTACACCTATGCCGTCAAGGACAAGTTCTCGATCGTTGCCGGCGTTCGCGGCGATTACAACGCTTTCTACGACAAGTTTTTCGTAACGCCCCGCGGCCATATCCGCTGGAACATCACCCCTTCGACGACCCTGCGCGGTTCGGCCGGACTGGGGTACCGTTCGACCAATGTCATCACCGACAATATCGGTATTTTGGCGACGGGCCGCGAGATCGTAATTCCCGATTTCGACGGGTTCAACCGGTTGGAAAAGGCCCTGACCGTGGGCGGAAGCCTGACGCAGACCTTCGGGCTGGTGAGCGCCGACGACGCGACGCTGAGCTTCGACTATTTCCGCACGCAGTTCTACAACTCGGTGATCGCGGATCAGGAGTATAACGCCGACCAGATACTTCTCTACAACTCGGACAAACGCTCCTATACGGATACCTACCAGATCGACTTTTCGTGGACGCCGGTCGAGCGGCTCGATATTTTCGCGACGTTCCGCTATACGAACAGTGAAATGACGATCGACCGTCCCGACGGAACGACGGCCCGCGTGGAGCGTCCGCTGGTGAGCAAGTACAAGACGCTGCTCAATATCCAGTATGCCACGAAGTTCCGCCGCTGGGTGTTCGACGCCACGGCGCAGCTGAACGGTCCCGCGCGCATCCCGACGCAGATCGGAGATCTGGCCGACGACAAATATTCGCCCCGTTACCCGATGTTCTTCGCGCAGGTGAGCCGCAAGATCGGCAAGTTCGATATTTATGTCGGCTGCGAGAATATCGCCGACTACCGTCAGCACGACCCGATTCTGAATGCGGACAATCCCTTTTCGACGGGATTCAACTCGATGAACGTCTGGGGACCGCTCATGGGACGTAAGTTTTACGCGGGTCTGCGCTTCAACCTCTATTGATGCGCTCTGCGGAAAAAAGAGATTCAAACCTTAAAATAACACGAAGATGAAAAAGATTTTAATGCTTTGCCTTGCCCTTGTGATGGGTGTCGGCATGTGCGCGGCGGAGAAGCCTGCCAACAAGAAAACGGTGACGACGGTGTTTACGACCGACATCGACTGCGAGCACTGCGTCAAGAAGATCATGAACAACGTTCCGTCGCTGGGCAAGGGCGTGAAGGACGTGCAGGTCGATCTGCCGAAAAAAGAGGTGACCGTGGTATACGACGGCACGAAGAACAACGACGAGAATATCGTCAAGGGCTTCGCTTCGCTCAAGGTGAAGGCCGAGCCGAAGAAAGCCGACGCGAAGAAATAGCGGCGGCCGGGTTTTGTTATTGAAAAGGGAGGACTTGCGGTCCTCCCTTTTTTGTCAGCCGTTCGTGTGATTGCGCGGCCTATTCCATCGGCCGTATGCGGACTTCGGTGACGCCTTCCAGCTCGCGGACGAGACGGGCGGTGTCGGTTTTCTCTTCGACTTCGCCGTAGTGGTAGGGATAGAAGACCGCCGGGCGGATCGCCTTGACCGCTTCGACGGCCTGATCCACGGTCATCGTGTAGGGCTGATTGACCGGAAGGAACGCGATGTCGATATTCTTGAGGGCTTTCATTTCGGGCGTAGGCTCCGTATCGCCTGCGATGTAGATGCGCGTGCCGCCGACGGTAAGGATATAGCCGCAGTCCTCGCGGTCTTTGGGGTGGAATTGCAGGTGCCCGTCGGTGGTGTTGTAGGCGGCTACGGCCTCGACCTTGAGGTAGTCGCGCGGTGCGGCGACGCTGCCCGGCCGCATCGTGTAGCAGTTCATTTCGAACGCTTCGGCCGAGGTGCGGTCGCAGAGGATTTCGGTTTGCGGCGTCTGGATCGCTTCGACGGCCGCAACGTCCAGATGGTCGTAATGCGAATGGGTGATCAGGATCACGTCGGCCTTCGGCAACGCCGCGTATCGGGCGTAGCCGCTGACGGGATCGACATAGACGTATTTGCCGCCGACCTCGATCGAAAGCGAGGCGTGCCGGAAGAAGGTGATCGTGATTTGCGTGCCGTCGCGTGTGGTCAGCGTGTCGGCGGGGTATTCGGGCGCTGCTTTCTTTCCGCAGCCGAGCAGTGAAAGGAGGGACATAAGTAACAAGAGTTTTGGGTTCATTCCTCAAATATTGTACATAACAAGGGCAATATAGTGAAAAAAAGTGAAATATTCGTACCTTTGGCCTGCATTCGAAAAGGTCGAGGTGTCGTTCGAGGACGACCGGACGCTGCGCGTCAAAGGATCGCTGCTGGGGTTCAGCCGTTCGGTCTATTGGCAAAAAATCGAATAAATGTGCATTTTTTTGCGCCGGGGCGCAGTATTTTTCGAATTTGTACGTTTATATCGCATAATTTAGTATTGAAATTCTTATGATGAAAAAAGTTTTATTTGTAGCGGCCGTGGCTATGTCGCTGGTTTTTAGCGGGTGTATGAAGGAAGACGACACCTACAAGAAATTGAAGCCCGTACAACCGGGGCTTAACATCTACACCGGTGCCATGAACCAGAATATCGTGTCGATGCAGCAGGCCAACTTCGGCTTGCGGCTTGCGATGCTGGTGGCCGAGGCCGACAAACAGCAGAAAACGATCGACGAAGTGACGGTCGGCAGCAGCAATACACTGCTGAAAAGGCAGTTGCTGGGCAATGCCAAAGTCGAGACTACGGCGAACGGTTACAAAATTACGTTCGATGCCGATTATGCCGACTCGACACTTATGTCCGCAAGGGCACGCTGCTGATCAACACCAACGAGACGGCGCTGCTGAAAGATGCTACGGAAAGCAAGCCGTGGACCGTTACTTTCGAGGATAAACTGACGATGGGCTATTCGGGCGGCGACATGCAGGCCATCACGCTGACGGGCGGTCTGACGAAACTCTATTTCGCCGAGTCGTCGGGCGCTTACGGAATCGGGCTGGAGGCTCAGCAGTCCTATGTCGGCAAGACCGAGGAGCTGACTTCCAACTGGAACGGCAAATTTACGGTGAAGCCTGAGAACGTGAATTTCACCTATACGGCCTGCGCCGGCAAGAAGTTCATGCTGAACGGCACGGCTACGGGCCGCACGTTCAACACCTATGACGGCATTTCGGCGACGACGATGAGTCTCAGGATGACCAACGGCGAGTATTACTCTTCGTCGGCCCTCTACGGCGGCAAGATCGAAGCGTCGCTGGGCGACGGCTACAATCCGAGTCTCTATCCTTCGAAGGATGTCATCGTGGAGATCACTTTGGAAGGTACGCGGCTTCGTCAGACGATCACCTACGCCGGTCACGTCGTGACGGTTTAGGGAATTTTATCCGAATGAAAAAGAGCGGGGCTTGTCGGCCTCGCTCTTTTTTTGTCGTAATGTATTTCCGTCGTCAGGAAGATTGTCGGTCGAGCCGCATGACCGAAGGGATGCAGAATGCGATGAGTCCGATGCCGCAGATGACCGTGCCGGCGATGACGAAGGTCGTCGTCAGGCCGACATGCTCGGCGAGGAAGCCCGTGCCGAGCAGTCCGATCGCCGAGGGGAGCAGTCCGAAACTGTAGTACAGCGACATGACGCGCCCCAGCACTCCCGCGTCGATGCGGCTCTGGATGACGGAGACGAACGACGAGTTGAAGACGCTGCTCGTGACGCCTTCGATCAGGGAAAGGGCGGCGAAGAGCGCGAATGCCGTGGGCGGCAGCATGCCCGAAGCGGCGAACAGCAGTCCGATGGTCAGGTACATCAGGTTTATCAGCACGATGCGGTTGACGCGGTAGGTTCGGGCGCCCATGACGGCGCCGCCGATCAGCGCGCCGCCGCCCCACACGATCTCGATCAGGCTCATTTCGTAGGCCCCTCCGCCGAAGTGCTGCAGCGTCATCAGCGGAAACATCACACCGACGGGCATGATGAAGAACCACACGAGGACGGCCAGCGTGAAAAACCAGCCCATGCCCGGAACGGCGTGCATGGCGCCGAACCCTTCGCGGAACTCGCGCCAGAGACTGGGCGTCTGCGCCGTGTTGCGTTCGGGATTGGGAATGCGGACCAGCAGCAGGGTGGTGCAGGCGATAAAGGCCCCCGCGACGTCCAGCAGCAGGATGTTGCCGATGCCCGTCAGGTTGAGCAGCAGAGCGCCGAACGCGGGCCCGATGATGTTCGACAGCGAACTGGTGATCTGGTTGATGCCGGCGATGCGTGTCAGCTGCTGCTTGGGCGCGAGCAGCGGCACCGAAGCCTGCATGGCGGGGGTGTGGAAAGCCGACCCGATGGAGCGGCATGCCAGCAGCACGTAGATATGCCACATGCGGGCGACGTCGAGCCAGAAAAGTATGGCGAGGAGCAGGGTGCACAACGCGATGAAACTGTCCGCCAGAATCATCGTCCATTTGCGGTCCCAGCGGTCCACATAGACGCCGACCAGCGGACCCAGCAGCGACTGGGGAAGCATGCCGGCAATGGCGGCCAGCGCCAGCACCTGCGCCGAGCCTGTTTCGAGGCTCACCCAGAAGATGATGGCGAAGGCGACGACCGAACTGCTCAGGATCGAGGCCAGCTGTCCGCTCCAAATGACGGCGAATGTCTTTTTCCAGTTTTCCACGCTGCGTTTTTGCGGTTACATGCCGATCCGCGGGAAGACGAAGCCTACACGCGTTTGATCGGACCAGAACCAATAGTGCTGTTTGTCCGATTTGAGCAGCACGAAATCTTCGATGCTGCCGATGTTGAGTCCCGTGTTGTCGGTGAAGGTGCCGCGGACCTTCTGTCCGTCGGAGGGCATCGACTCCAGCTGGAGACTGACAAATTTCAGGCCCGCGTCGTCCTGAATGCGGAACGTAAGCGTCGTCGGATCGACGAACAGCTGCTGCTTCGCCTTGTCGAAGAGCCGCAGCGCTTCTCCGCTGCGGTAGATTCCTACGGTTTGGGTCTCCTGCAGCGCCGTGCGCTGGGCCTTGAGCGTCGGGTCTTCGGTTTTGTCTTTCGAGCAGGCGGCTGCGGCCGCGAGACAGATCAGCAGAAGATATTTGAGGTGTTTCATGGCGGATGCTATTTGACGGTGATGTATTTGACGATATACTGCTGCGACTCCTCTTCGGCGTCGGTGACGACGGCCATGATGGTGTGTTCGCCTGCCGCGAGAGTCGTGTAGGTGTTTTCGGTCTTCCGGTTGTCGATGTACCAGTCGATCCGGCCGATCTTGCCGCGGTAGTCGAGCAGACTCAGCATGACCGGCGTGTCGTGCGTGTATCCCTCATCCGGGACGCAGATGCGTACGCTTTTATAGGTGTAGGTCGGCTCCGTATTGAAGATCAGGTCTTTGCTGCTGTCCACCGTGTCGGACACCTGTGCGATGGAGAGTGCATATTCGGTGGCGGGCGACAGACCCGTTATGTGGAAGGCATTGCATCCCGTTACGGTCTCCGAACGCTGTATGCCTGCCGATTTCCATGTGATCTCCCACTCGGCGGCCGGATCGCCCTCCCATGTCAGCAGGGCGTCGTACTGTCTGGCGCTGACCTCGGCCTTGAGATTGGCCTTGGTCTTGACCGACAGTCGGACCTGCGAACCGTCGAGTTTTATATCGCTGAACGAAACGGAAGGTTTGCCGCTGTTCCATGAAATATAGTCCGCGTTGGTTTCGGGCGAGAGCGATGTGATGTTGTTCGCGCCGGGGAAGAACGTCTTCTGGGGAACGTCGTAGGACGACCGGCCCGGAACCGACCGCACGAGTTTCATACATTCGTGGGCCGGATTGTTGTTGAGCGTATTGTAGGACCACTGCGGGACGTATCTGCTGGTGTAATCGACATGATATACCAGCAGGCCGCGGCACGCTGCTGCGCTGTTGAGGGGCTGATCCCACTTGTTGTTCCGGGTGTCGCGGTTCTCCAGCAGGAAATAGTCGTTCGTCGTCGGCGTCTGCACCAGATAGCCTTTGTTCTCCGAGACCGGAGCAAGCGTGTAAAGCCCGTTTTCCGTGACCTCTTCGGGTTCGGCCCAGCCGACCATCCAGCGTTCCAGTATGTTGACCGACGGCGGCGTGCGGCTGTTGTTGTTATAGCTGCCCGAACACATCAGCGAGAAACTCTCCAGCGCCGGAGCGGTGCCGCCCGATGCCGAGTAGTCGGTGTCGTAGAAGTCGGGCCAGCCCAGCACATGGCCGAATTCGTGGCAGAACGTGCCGATGGCGGTCATCTGGTAACCGCCGTTCAGCTCTGCGCCGCAGGCGTATCCCTGCAGTTGTACACCGTCGAATCGGACATCTAGATACTTCGAATTAACCCGTACGTCCCACCGGTGCGGCCAGATGCTTTGCGTATCGCCTGAGTCTGCCTGTCCGCGCCCGGCGTAGAATACGAAGACGTCGCGTATGACTCCGTTGTCGGCGAAATCTGTGAAGTTGACGTCGTTATCGGCCAGCCGGCATGCTTCGACGATCAGTTCCGGTACATTGTCCGAACCCTCGCTCCCGGCGTAATATGCCGATGTTTTCGAGGCTTTGTAGGGACCCACCACGACGAATTCGGGATCGAACAGTCTGTTGGAGTTGTCCTGATAGTAATTCCATGCGCTGCCCGTCGCGCCGTTGACGCTGTAGCCGTCCTGCATGAGCAGGTTGCGGAAATCCTGCTGCGCCGATGCCGAGGCGAATTTCTTGTCGGAGGATTCCACCAAGATAATCAGCGATTTGAGCCGGCCGGTGGTTTGGGCCGAGGTGATGCGCCGCGGAGGGGCGGGCTTTCCGGCGGCGGGAAGCACGGGGGCTTGTGTCTGCTGCGGCGCCGGCATATTCATCGGTTTGACGTAGGTCGGCTTCAGCTCCTTCCCCAGCCGTGAGACGACGGCTCTCTGATCGGCGGTGAGTGCGTTTACCGGGCGGGCCTTGACTTTTGTCGGGACCAGTTTCCCCGAAGCCGACAGTTCGGCGTAATAGAGATCGCCGTCGGGACCTCCGGTCAGCGTGTAGCCCTCCGGGGAGAGCATGTAGTGGCGGCGCTCGTCACCGACGAGGCGGACGGTGAGCTGCGTGCCGTCGCTCTGGGTTACTTGGATGAGACCCGGCTTGGCGGGAACGGCGTGCGCAGTTCCGATACCGCAGAGCAGCGCTGCGGACGCGGCGGCAAGCGAAAGGAAAAAGTGTCGCATATGGTTTGTTTTAAATATAAGTGTATAAATGTACGATAAAATCCGGAAATTACTGCCGGTTTTATCGAAAACCGCTTCGTTCGGTTATATATCGGAACCAAAAAAAGGCGGATACCGAGGTATCCGCCGCTATAAACCTTTCCGCAGAGAGGTTATTTAACTGCTTTAACTATTGCCTCGAATGCTTTCGGCTCGTTCATCGCCAGATCGGCCATAACCTTGCGGTTGAGGGCGATGCCCTTGGCGTTGACTTTGCCGATAAATTGCGAATAGGTCATTCCCTGCGCGCGGACTGCGGCGTTGATACGCGTGATCCACAGCGAACGGAACGTCCGCTTCTTGAGTTGAC
>ERZ1106976.4033-NODE-4033-length-10776-cov-48.063987_pt1 | contig 10776 bp, 7 predicted proteins | sample MGYA00403687_ERZ1106976 | MGnify/ENA primary metagenome ERZ1106976 (study PRJEB35170, sample SAMEA104062446) | human gut metagenome | biome: human gut; feature: human-associated habitat; material: faeces | place: Denmark | collected 2013-02-22 ... | reverse complement strand
ACTCGCTACCTCCACCTTGGCAAGGTGGCGCTCTACCAGATGAGCTACGGCCGCATGGTGGAGAGTTTGGTTTTGTCGCGCTCTCTCCGGGCGACGAATGCTATTATATGGCATTCGATGTAAAAAGTCAAGCTTTTTTCGCCTATTTTTTCAAAAAGTCATACGTTTACTGCTTTTCTACGGTGTCCGGCCAGTTTTTCAGCAGGTCATTCAGGTCTACTTTGTACTGTTTGCCGCAAAACTGGCAGTTGACCTCGGCAATGGGGTCTTCATCGCGCAGTTTCTCCACCTCTTTTTTGCCAAGGCTGCGGATGGTGCGCTCCACGCGGTCCAGGCTGCAATCACAGCAATAGTCAATGCGGGTGGAATCCAGCAGTTCGGGGTTAAAGCCGTCCAGCGCCATATTCAGGATATCGGGAATACTTTTACCCTGCTGCAGCAGGGTAGTAATGCCGGGCATTGCGCCGATATTCTTTTCCAGGCGGGTGATCTCATCCTCGGTTGCGCCGGGCATGAGCTGCACGATAAAACCGCCCGCGCACTGCACCGTCAGATCCGGGTTGACCAGAACGCCCAGCGCGCAGACCGTTGGTGTCTGCTCACTGATGGCAAAATAGTTGGTGATATCCTCGGCAATCTCACCGGAAACCAGCGGCACCTGGCCGATATAGGGTTCCCGCATACCAAGGTCGCGGATCACATCCAGCGTGCCATCCTTACCCACGGCAGCGCCGACGTTCAGGTGGCCGTCCGCGCGCGGGGGCAGCTCCACGATAGAGTTTTCGACATAGCCTTTTACATCGCCCGCGCCGTTGGAAACGGCCAGAATACGGCCCGCCGGGCCGCCGCCCTTGATCTGTACGGTGACAGAATCAGAATCCGATTTGAGCATCTGGCCCATCATGGCAACACCGGTCAGCAGGCGGCCCAGGGCTGCGGTGGTAACGGCGCTGGTTTTGTGCAGCTGCTCCATTCGGCGCACAATGGCGGTGGAATCAATGCCATAGAACAGGATGCCGCCGTTTTCCGAAATGCCGCGCAGCAGGTTGCTACTGTTTTCATTTTTTGTTTCACACATAGAATCAATGACCTCCCGAAGCAGGGGTGCGGCGGTTAGGCCGGGTTGCCGTCTGCTTCCTGTGTATACTGCTTGACTGCCGTGATGATCCAGCGCTGGCTGTCCGGCCGGACAGGGCCAAAGCTTTCGCCATCGGCAATTTTGACCGGGTCAAAGCCGTATCTGGTTAGCAGCGCTTTGACGGTATCAAGCGGGTAGCTGTATTCCGAGAAAGATTCATGGAAGTCTTCCCCGGTATCTTTATAGTGGATATCAATGCTGAGGTCCACGCGACCTGTCTGTGGGTCATAGCGGTTGCTCCAGCGGCAGGCGGCGTCATCCTCATCAAAATCAAAAGTCTGGCCGGAAAGCACTTTTTCATGCTTATAGGGTGTGTTCAGGTCAAACACAAAAACGCCGTCTTTTTCCATAAAGAACGCGGCTTTTGCGATGGCCTTTTCAAAGTTTTCCAGCGGACCGATGTGGTTATAGGTATCGAAAGTGGAAACCGCGGCGCGGATGGTCCCGTACAGGTCCAACTGCAAAAGGTCCTGGCACAGCAGCATGGGGTTGGTCAGCGGCAGGCCAAGGGCATCGGCTTTGTCCCGCAGGACGCTGAGCATCTCTTCCGAAACGTCAATGCCGATCATATCGTACCCAGCCTGGGCCAGCATCAGGGTCAGCTCGCCGGTGCCGCAGCCGAAATCTGCCACAATGCCATCCTGGATGCCGTGGGCTTTCAGCTCCCCGGTCACATAGGCGAACAGCGCATCATAATCAGCTGCGCCGTTGAACTCGTCATAAAAATAGGCAAATTCCTGATACGCCATGGTTTAGGCCTCCGGTGCCAGGCAGGCATCCAGATACTGGCGCAGTTCTTCGACCCCGGTCCCCTTTTCGGCGCTGGTCAAAAACACCTGCTTGCAGCCATAGGGGGCGCAGGTGATGCGGAACTCTTCCAGCTGGGCGGTCATCTCAGATTTTTTGAGCTTATCCGCCTTGGTCAGCGCCACAACAAAGGGAATCCGGTGGAAGTGCAGGTATTCCATCATCTGCACATCGTCCGCGCTGGGGGCATGGCGGCTGTCCAGCAGCTGCACCAGCACATTCAGCGCGCGGTCCGCTTCAAAATAGCTGTTGATCAGCTCGTCCCAGCGCTCACGATCCGCATTGGACACCTTGGCGTAACCATAGCCGGGCAGGTCCACAAAATAGGCGGTATCCACACGGTAAAAGTTGATGGTTGCCGTTTTGCCCGGCGTTGCGCTGACGCGCGCCAGATTTTTGCGGTTGCACAGCCTGTTGATCAGGCTGGATTTGCCCACGTTGGAACGGCCGGAAAAGACAAATTCCGGGCGGTCGCTTTCCGGCAGCTGGCTGGAAAGGCCATAGGATGCCTGAAATTCACTGCGATTATAATTCATAAATACAACTCCCTTTTCCGGCTTTTCCGCGTTGGTCACATCACGGCAGCAGGTTCCTTGGCGGTGCTCTGCTCGGTTGCGATCAGCTGGGTAGCCTGCGGCATGGTGCGTTTGTGGGCAGCGGATGCTGCGGGCAGGATGAGTGCATGTTTGAGCACCTGAGAAAGGTCACTGACGGGGATGAACTTGACGGCCTTTTTGACCTCCTCATCCACCTCGTACAGGTCGGGCTTGTTGGCTTCAGGGATGAGCACGGTGGAAATGCCCTCGCGGAAGGCTGCCATGCTCTTTTCTTTCAGGCCGCCGATGGGCAGAACATTGCCGTGCAGGGTGATTTCGCCCGTCATGGCAAGGTCGTGGCGAACCGGAATCTCGGACAACGCAGAAATCAGCGCGGTGGTCAGGGTGACACCGGCGGAGGGGCCATCCTTGGGTACAGCGCCTTCGGGGGCATGGATATGGATATCGGTGTTCTTGAACTTATCCGGCGCAATGTGGTAGGTTTCGGCATGCACGCGGGCATAGGTCAATGCCAGGTGAGCGCTCTCTTTCATTACATCGCCCAGGCTGCCGGTGATCTCCACCTTGCCGGATCCGTTGGGGATGATGGAAACTTCGATGGGAAGCATCTCTCCGCCCACGCTGGTCCAGGCCAGGCCGTTGGCAATGCCAACAGCATCGGTGCGGGAAATAAAGGTCGGCTTGACCTTTTCGGGACCGAGCATTGCTTTGACCATGGCAGGGGTAACATTGATCTTATCTTTTTCCCCTGCGGCGATCTTTTGAGCGCACTTGCGCAGCACGGCGGTGATGGTGCGCTCCAGAGTACGCACGCCGGCTTCGCGGGTGTAGCCGTCAATGATCTCATACAGCGCCGCCGGGGCCATGGTAACGCGGGATTCCAGGCCGTTATTTTTGAGCTGTTTGGGCAGCAGATGGCGGCGGGCGATGTTGAACTTTTCCACGCGGGTATAGCTGGGCAGTTCAATCACATCCATACGGTCATACAGCGGGCCGGGAATGTGGGAAGCATCGTTGGCGGTGGTAATGAACAGCACGTTGCTGAGGTCAAACGGGATATCAAGATAGTTATCCTTAAAAGTCTTGTTCTGTTCAGGGTCCAGCACTTCCAGCAGGGCGCTGGAAGGATCGCCGCGGTAGTCCCCTGCCAGCTTGTCGATCTCATCCAGCAGGATGACCGGGTTGGAGGACTTGGCGGTATTGATGGCGCTGATGATGCGGCCGGGCATTGCGCCGATGTATGTACGGCGGTGGCCGCGGATCTCGGCTTCGTCATGCACGCCGCCAAGGCTCATGCGGGCAAAGTTGCGGTCCATGCCGGCGGCAACGGAGCGCGCAATGGAGGTTTTGCCGACACCCGGAGGGCCGACCAGGCAGATGATCTGGCCCTTGACATCCGTATTGAGCTGGCGGACGGCCAGAATTTCCAGAATGCGCTCCTTGACCTTTTCCAGACCATAGTGGTCATGGTCCAGCACCTTGCGGGCATGGGCCTGGTTCAGATCATCCTTGGTAAAGGTGTGCCAGGGCAGGCCGATGACGGTATCCAGATAGCTGCGAATCACGCTGATCTCAGCCTGATTGCCGGCCATTTTGCCAAGGCGCTCGCATTCTTTCAGCAGCTTTTCCTCGCTGGCGGCATCCAGGTGCAGGTCCTGAATCTTCTGGGCATACTTTTCCGCTTCGGCACGGGTATCCTCGGCATCGCCCAGTTCTTCGCTGATGATGTGCATCTGTTCCCGCAGGTAGTAATCGCGCTGGTTTTTATCCATCTGGACGTTCACTTTATCGTCCAGTTCTTTCTCAATGGCCAGCACTTCACATTCCTGGCGCATCACAAGCAGGAGCTTTTCCAACCGGCTGGGGATGGAATTTTCCTGCAGAATGGTCTGCTTGTCCTCATATTTCAGCAGCAGGTTGGCCGGCATATATTCGCTCAGGTAGAGCGGATTATCCGAGGAGACGATGTTATACACCACATCCTTGGAGATCTGCGGGCTGTAGGAGAGATACTCCTCAAAGCACTCTTTCAGGCTGCGAACCAACGCCTCGGTCTGGGTGCGCTTATCTGGTGCCACACCGCGCACGGGAGCGGGGCGGACATCAGCCTGCAGGTATTTGCCGCTGGCATCCAAGTCCAGCAGTTTAGCACGGGACTTTCCTTCTACCAGTACCTTGACCAGATCTTCGGATACACGCAGCACCTGCTTAATTTCCGAAATAACGCCATAGGCATACAGATCCTGGGCGGTGGGCTCCTCGGTCTCCATATCCTTTTGTGCAATCAGAAAAATATTGCTGTTGGCGTGCATGGCAGCCTCGATGGCGGCAATGGACTTCTGGCGGCCCACCTCAAAGTGGACCACATTATTGGGGAACACCACCAGCCCGCGCAGTGCAACCACCGGCAGGTGCATGGCGTTATGGGCCACACGAACCCTTACTTTTGCTTCTGACATATCTTTCCCTCCCCGGGCCAGCTGGCCGCGGATTTTATTTCAAGTACGGCAATCAGCGCTTTGTTCTGGCGCGTTTGCCATGGTTTTATTTTGCTTTTGCCTGCATCGGGCATTCGTGCAGCCCACGGATGACCGCGCTGCCGCAGGCAGGCCGCGGCAGCAGCACATTCAACGCAGATGGCAGAACTTCCGCTTTCAACTCCATCACCGGGGCACACTCGCCATCAATTGTGGCAATGATGGGGCGGTTGTCCAGCACCTGCATTTCCACGCTGCGGGCACGGTAAAAGGTCATAAAGCTGCGGAACTCCGGCACGATGGTATCGGCATCCTGCATGTGCCGCCCAGCTTTGTATTTGGCCAAAATTCCCGCAACCTGAATGCGGGAGATGGGTTTGACCAGCACAATATCGAGCAGGCCGTCATCCATGGCTGCATAGGGCGCAGCCTGATAACCGCCGCCGTAATAGCCGCCATTACAGATGGCCGCCATCATATAAGTACCGGTATACTCTTTGCCGTCGATCGCAACGCGCAGCTTGTGGCCGAAGCGGCTGAGCATAGCCTGTAGAATCGAGAGCGTATAGGCTGCTGTTCCCCCGCATCCCGGCAGCCGCCGGAATTTTGGGATGCCATATGCTACCTGAGCGTCCAGCCCGGCGGCGCAGATATCGATTCCGATACCAAGGGATGTTTGCAGCAGGTCCACCCGGCAGGGCTGTGCCTGCAGCTGGGCGGCAAAATCTAAAAAAGGCGCTTGGCCCGCCGCGCCGAAGTTGCGCACATAGTCGTTCCCACTGCCGCAGGGCACACAGCCGACCGCTACATTCGCGCTGCCTGCCGCGCCCTGAACCAGCTCGTTCAGCGTTCCATCTCCACCGCAGGCATACAGCGCCGCCGGGGTACCGGATGCCGCATACCGGTGGGCTGCTTCGCGGGCCTGACCGGCATACTGTGTGACAACAATTTGAGGCTGGGGCAGCTGGAGCTGGCGGGCCGCCGCCTGGATCCGGGGCACAAGCTCTGCGCTTGCATCCCGTTTTCCTGCAACGGGGTTGATGAAAAATACCTGTTCCACCGCGGTGCTCCTTCTGCCCAATCGGAACCGCTTTGCCCTTCACGGGGGTAGCAGCTCTTATTTCTGGCTCCAAAAATACAGAATATATTGTATCTGGTTTGGCTGTAAATAGCAAGTGCTTACTACAAGATGTTACAATTTGTGCGGATAAAATTCACAAGATGTTCGATTTTGTCCGATTTGTCCGCTCCATTTTTGCCTGCTGTTATTCGCGCGGGCGGGCCAGGGCATCGCGGCGGAACGCCTGCATGGCGGCTTCGTCCTCAAAGCTGGCAATGTACAGCTGGTCCCCCATTTCGCGGGCCAGAACTTCCGGCAGGCGCGGAGCCGCGTTCAGGCAGGAGCGGTACTTTTTCAGCAGCTCCTCATGCGGCATGCGGTAGCGCAGTTCATCGTGGCGGCCCGCACAGCAGCAGTAGCGGTGGTAACGCGCCAGCGGATGGTGCGCAGCGCCGAATGCCACCATATCGGCCCAAATCTGGTACAGGTCCAGCCCGCCGGCATAGTTGAGCATATCCACCGTATAGCCGCCAGCCGGGCGCATGTTGACTTCCAGCCCCAGGATATCCCCCGCATTGCCCAGACTGGGCTTGGCGGTTTTCAGGCGGAAGAATTCCAGATGGAAAAAGCGGCTTTTGGCATCAAAGGCTTTCAAGGCAGCTTCGCCCATTTTGCGCAGTTCGGGGCTGATTTCCGGTGCAACATAGTACCACATCGGCTTTTTGCCATGGGCAATCTCCATGATGCTGTCCGGCGTAACATGGCTGGCGGCATAGATCGGCTCGGCATTGGCATCGGCCACGCCGTCAAAGGTCACGATCTCACCATCCACAAATTCTTCCAGGATATAGTTGGCCGCATTGGGGCCCTCCTGCTGGAAAAATTTGTTCAACTCGGTTTTATTCTTGAACTTATGGGTGCCGTTTGCCCCCACGCCGTTATCTGGCTTGGCAATAACGGGCCAGCCGACAGTTTTGGCGAAAGCCTGGGCCTCCGTTACATCTGCCGTCACACACCAGCGGGCGGTGGGGATACCGGCTTTCTGGTAGTAGGTTTTCATCACGGATTTGCGCTTAAACTTTTCGATCTCAGCGGATTTAATGCCGGTGGTGATATTAAAATCTGTCCGCAGGCGGGCATCCTGTTCCAGCCAATATTCATTGTTGCTTTCTACCCAGTCGATCTTGCCATACTTGAAAGTGAAAAAGCCCATGGCGCGCAGCATTTCATCATAGTTTTCCATGTTGTCCACACGGTAATACTCGGTCAGTGCGCTTTTGAGCAGGGCGGGCAGCGTTTCGTAAGGGGCATCGCCAATGCCAAGCACATTTACGCCATTGGCACGCAGGCGGTCACAAAAATTCCAGTAATTTTCCGGGAAATGCGGTGAAATAAAAACAAAATTCATTTTTCCTGTACCCCTTTTCCGGCCGCCGCAGCGGCATGAAACTTTATTATTTTGCATAATTTTACATTATATCCACTGTTGCGGCGGGATGCAAGGTGTTTTTCGCCCACGGTGGATTGCTGCCATGCCCGGCATGGGGCAGATTCGGCATGGTTTGCGTTGATATTTTACTGCGTGTATATTATAATAAAGCTGTTTTATTGTTTGATATTTAGCTTATATCAGCTTTCAAATTTTATTTCTTTGTCCCAAAGGATGTGTTACTACTGGCAAAAAATTCAACTTTACCAAAACTTACCCGCAATGGGCGGTTGTTCCTCGGTGGTGCCCTGCTGGGGGTACTGGTGTTTGTGCTGGTGTTCGGGGTCAGCACACTGGATGTAACCAACGATGCTTTTTGCCGCGGTGGGTATATTGAAAAGGACATCCAGCAGCATTATGCCGGGTGGCTGTTTTACCGCCAAAGCTCCGCTGGCTGGCCGCTTTGCATTGCCCGCGGCATCAACTACCCGGATGGGCTGAGCGTTGCTTATACCGACTCTATCCCGCTGGTGGCTGCCCTGTTAAAGCCGGTTGCCAACCTTGTGGGCGGAACGTTCCAGTATATGGGGTGGTTCACGCTGGTCTGCTTTGCATTGCAGGGCGGTTTTGGTGCGCTGCTGGCAGGGCTGTTCCTGCCGGGGTGCGCGGCACCGCTTGCAGCGGACCTGCTGTTTGTTACCAGTCCGGTTTTGTTTGAGCGTGTGTTCCGGCATACCTCGCTGGGGGCACAGTTTTTTGTGCTGGCTGCACTCTATTTTTATTTTGCTGCACGGCGCAAAGGGCAGTATGCCTCCCGCGGGCTGTTTGTGCTGAACGTGCTGGCGGTAGGCATCCACCCCTATTTTCTGCCGATGACCTATGCCATCACGCTGGCGTTGCTGCTGGAATATGCACTGCACAACCGCCAGCTTGCGGGGCCCGGCCTGTACCTTGCTGCCAACTTTGGCGGCACGGCACTGCTGGGCTGGGCACTGGGGCTGCTGTACGGCAGTGCTTCCAGCGGTGGGCAGGCATTGTATGGCTATTTTTGCATGAACCTGAATGCACTGTGGAACCCCGCGGGGGTAAACGGCGTGCTGTACAGCCGGGTGCTGCCCGCACAGAACCAGGTTTACGGCAATTATGATGCCTTTGCCTACCTGGGGCTGGGCGTGCTGATTGCCCTGCCCATTGCGGTGGTTTTGCTGCGGCGGCAACTGGGCGGCATGCTGCGCCGCCACTGGGCATTGGCCTGCTGCTGCGCGGTTTTAACGGCGTTTGCCATCAGCAATGTGATTACCGCAAACGGCGCAACGCTTGCCACGCTGCCGCTGCCCGCTTCGCTGATCAAACTTTTTTCCATCTTCCGTTCCAGTGGGCGGCTGTTCTGGCCAATCTATTACCTGCTGATGTTGCTAACCCTTGTGGGCCTTGCCCGGCTGAAAGGCCGCTGGCTGCTGGCGGGTGCTGCCCTGCTGGCTGTGGTACAGGTTTGGGATGTAAGCCCCGGCATGGTGCAGCGCAGTGCGGCAATGCTGCAGGCCATGCAGACCGATGCGTTCCCCACCGAGATGGAGAGCGATTTTTGGCAGGCAGCGCAGCAGTATACAGCGGTTGTCTCGATGGATGAAATTCAAGATGACGCGTTGCATCTAGCCCTGTTTGCCGCGGACAACGGCATGACGACCAACGACCCATTTGCCGCCCGCTATGATGAAACGGCACTGGCCGCTCAACGGGAAACACTGCTGGCGGAGCTTGCTGCCGGAACCGTGCGGGAGGATACGCTGTACCTGTTTGCAGAGGAAGGTGCCTTTTTGCAGGCCGTGGAACCGGTGAAGGACAATGCCTGGTGCGGCAGGGTAACGAGTACGGACGGCACATGCAGCTGGTATGTGATTGCGCCGGGGCTGCATGGGCAGAACTTTGATGCGCTGTGCACCCCCTATGACAAAAATTATCCCCTGCGCCTTGCGGATTACACTGACGCCCTGTGGAACCGCGGTGTGCTGGACGAGACGAAACAGACAGTATGCTTTGCAGATTCCCCCTTTGTGCGCCACAAGCTGGAACATGCCAGTGTGCTGTGCGCCGATGGGAAAGAATACACAATTAAAACGATTGACGACCACGATGCAGGCTGGCTGATGGTGACACTGGATATCCCGGACGCGACCGTTTTGTGGGATAAAGAATTGGAGAGTAAATAATGCAGGAACTACATGTAAAAAGCCTTTTGCCCGTGCGGCTGGACAAATACCTGATGGAGCAGTTCCCTGCCCTGGGGCTGGGGCGGCTGAACAAGGCGCTGCGGGAAAACAAAATTAAGCTGAACGGCAAAAAGCAGCCCCTTGCCACCCGTGTGCAGAACGGCGATGTGATCCGCGTTTACCTGCTGGACGACCAGCTTGGACTGACCTCCCAGGAGGGGCCGGAGTTTTTGCAGGCACGCGCCCCCGCGGAATTTATTTATGAAAACGATGATTTGATCGTGGCCAACAAGCCCGCGGGTATCCCGGTGGATGGCGACGAATCTGACACCCTGCTGAACCGCGTACTGCGCCGCCTGTATGAGGAAAAGCGGTGGGACGCCGCCCATGAGCCGCGCCTGTGCCACCGGCTGGACACCGGCACCAGCGGCCTTGTGCTGCTGGCAAAGACCGCGGCGGCGGAAGAATTTTTGGTAAACGCCATCAAAGAGCGGTTGATTCGCAAAACTTACCTGTGCGTAACCTTTGGCCGCCCGGTACCACCCGCTGCCACGCTGCACAGCTTTTTAACGAAAGATTCTGTGCATGGCATTGTGCGTATTCTGGACGAGCCGAAATCCGGTGCAAAAGAGATCATCACCGCATATGATACCATTGCCGTCAGCGGACGCTTGGCGCTATTACGGGTGGAGCTGGTAACGGGCCGCACCCACCAGATCCGCGCTCATCTGGCCAGCATTGGCTGCCCGATTTTGGGCGATTCCAAGTATGGCAACAATGCCGCCAACCGGGAGCTGAAGCTGAAATATCAGGCTCTGTGCGCCTGGGAGCTGGCGTTCCCCAAAAAGATCAGCGACCCACAGTTTGCCGCTTTGGCTGGCAAGGTGTTCCGCGCACCCAAGCCATGGTATTACCAGCAGGTACTGGATGGAACGCTGAAATAAGCGTTATGCGCCAGGGGATTGATTTTTCGCATCCTGCATGCTTTTACTGCTTTATGATTGCTGCCTTGCAAATTTAATCACAAGCTCTAACCACATTTTCCTATGGCAACACCGCACAATTCCCGCCTTGCGGCTTAAGCACCGCTCCGGCAGC
>ERZ1106976.4023-NODE-4023-length-10802-cov-33.824416_pt1 | contig 10802 bp, 4 predicted proteins | sample MGYA00403687_ERZ1106976 | MGnify/ENA primary metagenome ERZ1106976 (study PRJEB35170, sample SAMEA104062446) | human gut metagenome | biome: human gut; feature: human-associated habitat; material: faeces | place: Denmark | collected 2013-02-22 ... | reverse complement strand
AACCTTCGCGGTTTTTCAGTTTGTAGGAAACGTTCAGCAACCATTCCTTGCAGGTACAGGTCTTGCCGATATTCAACGTAATTTTGGCTGTTTCCTGAGGAGCGATTTTTAAATCATCCACGCGTCCGGTGCGGATTATTTTTCCATCTTTCAGTACTTGCCATTCCATATAGTAGGCGGATAGGTCACGGAAGAAGTTCTCATTGAACACATTTACTTCCCCTTTGCTTAAATCGGCGGGAGTAGTCCAAATGTTCTGATAGAAATAGCCTACTTCATACATGTGCGGATTAGGAACGCGGTCGGGGCTGATCAAACCATTGTCACAGAAGTTGTTGTCAGAAGCGTCAAAGCGGTTGAAGTCTCCACCGTAAGCGTAAATCATCACGCCGTCTTTTCCTTTCCAACGGCAGGACTGGTCAACGAAGTCCCAGATAAATCCACCTTGCAGGTTCGGATATTTGCGAATCAAATCCCAGTATTCTTTGAAACCACCTTGCGAGTTACCCATTGCATGGGCATATTCACACTGAATCAATGGTTTGGTAGCATCGGTACGTTGACCGTATTTTTCCATGCCTTCGTAGCCATAATACATCGGACAGAAGATGTCGGTATGGTCTTTCTGGCGTGCTTGTTCATATTGGCAGGCACGGCTGGGGTCTTCTGCTTTAATCCATTGATAGCATTGTTCGAAGTTGGGGCCGTCGCCGGCTTCATTACCCAATGACCAGAAGATGATGCTTGGGTGGTTGAATCCGCGCTGTACATTGCGCTGGTTACGTTCCAGATGGGCTTTCTTATAAGAGGGGTTCTTGGCCAGAGTCTTTTCGCCGTAGCCCATGCCGTGAGATTCTATATTGGCTTCGGCTACGACATAGATACCGTATTGGTCACATAAGTCGTACCATAAGTTGTCATCCGGGTAGTGGCAGGTACGTACAGCGTTCAGGTTGAATTGCTTCATTATCTGGATATCCTGTAGCATACGTTCGGGAGATACTACATATCCTCCGTCCGGATCCATTTCGTGGCGGTCGGCCCCCTTGAACAGGACTGCTTTACCGTTAACTAAGATCTGGTCACCTTTCAATTCAATCTTGCGGAAACCTACTTTGACGGGAATTACTTCATTGCTGCCCTGCATACTGGCACGCAACGTATATAAATAAGGTGTTTCGGCACTCCACTTTTTGGGGTTTTCTACGTTCATCGTTACCAGACCGGATTTGTTGGCGGTAGCGGTTGCCACTTGCTTGCCCTGTGCATCCACCAGTTCCAAATCGACTTTGCCACTGCCTTTCAAATCCAGATTGATAGCCAGGCTACCGTTTTGATAAGCTGCGTCCAAATCGGGAGTTACACGGATATCTTGAATGCGTTTTTTGTTGCGGGCATATAGATAGCAGTCACGTCCCACACCACTGTAGCGGAAGAAATCCTGGTCTTCCAGGTAACTACCGTCGCACCAGCGGAATACTTGGAAAGCGATCAGATTCTTCTGACCCGGTTTTAAATACGGAGTCAGGTCAAATTCGGCTTCCAGTTTGCTGTCCTCGCTGTAGCCTACATAACGTCCGTTTACCCACAAATACATGTTAGAGGTAACCGAGCCGAAATGAGCGATAATATCTTTTCCATTCCATGAGGCAGGAACTACAATTTCACGTCGGTAAGAACCAACGTGGTTGTTTTCTGTCGGCACTTCGGGAGGGTTGTTCTGGAACTGGTTGCGCCAGGCATAGCCTACGTTCACATAAATAGGATCACCGTATCCGTTCAGTTCCCATACGGCGGGCACTTGCAGGTCATCCCAGCCTTTGTCGTTGAAACCGGTTTTCCAGAAATCAGTGGGGCGGGAATCCGCATCCTTCACCCAGTTGAACTTCCAGGTTCCGTTCAAAGTCATGTAGTTGGTTGATTGTTTTTTGTTCGCTTTCTTAGCTGCATCTGCATTTTCAAAAGCAAAGTAGTTCGTGTGCATCGGCGCACGGTTTACCGCATTTATTTCCGGATTGCGCCATTCTTGGAAGGTCTGCGCACCTGCTGTAAGGGCGAGGACTGTGAACAGACCTGTCATAAGTTGTTTCTTCATGCTATTATTTTATTGGTTTTGTGCAAATATAGTGAAAATAATAGTGACCAATAGGACATAAATCGGGCAATATTTGTTATAATTATGAATGATTTGCGTTCTATTATAAAAAATTATGGCATTCTTGAAGCATATTTGGAACAGGTGGCAGAATTTACTGCATGATGAGAAATTAAAGCATAAAATATATGTGATTATTTTTGAGAGTGACACACCGATGGGAAAGTTATTCGATGTGGCGTTGATAGGGTTTATTGTCTTGAGTATTCTGGTGGTTGTTGCCGAGAGTATCAAGAGTTGGGATGCTGTTATCGGGCCTTATCTGCGAGTGTCGGAGTATGTTTTTACTTTCTTCTTTACGTTGGAGTATGTGTTGAGGCTTTATTGTTCTCCTAAACCGCGCAAGTATGCTTTTAGTTTTTTCGGTATAGTGGATTTGTTGGCTACCTTACCTTTATATATAGGCTGGCTTTTCGGCACGGCACGTTATCTGCTGGTGATCCGCACTTTCCGGTTGATTCGTGTGTTCCGTATCTTTAAACTTTTCAATTATCTGAATGAAGGTAATTTCTTGTTGCGCTCTTTGGTGTTCAGCAGTCGGAAGATTATTGTTTTTTTCTTGTTTGTACTGATATTGGTGACTTCGATCGGTACATTGATGTATATGATTGAGGGACAGCGGCCGGGCACTTCTTTCAATAATATTCCGAATAGTATTTATTGGGCGATAGTGACGATGACAACAGTAGGTTATGGGGATATTACTCCGGAAACTCCGTTAGGGCGCTTCCTTTCGGCCATTGTAATGTTACTGGGCTATACCATCATTGCAGTCCCCACAGGAATTGTTTCTGCGTCTATGATCCAGGAACATAGACGCAGGGTGGCCCTGAAATGTCCGCATTGTGGTAAGGACGGACATGAGGACGGGGCTGCTTATTGTAAATACTGTGGAGGAAAACTGGTAAATTGATTATGGAATGCTGTATGATAGAAAGTTATTCTATCACCCATCGCTTATCATGCGCCACCGTCTTTTTCGGATCATAAGTCATTCCTTCTTTGGTAGGGATTTTTATCACGTAAGTCCGCCCGCTATGGTTGGACAAGGATGTTTCCCGCAACCAGGGATTCATATTCTTTAATATGGCCAGATTGATTCCTTTGCTGCGTGCGAAACGTGCCAAGTCTGCAATTCCTTTCGTCACAGTGACTTCCGTATAGGGAATGGGCGGATACAAATCTGATGCGCGCAGACGGAAACCGAAAGTAGTAGGGGCACTGAACAATTGTTTGGCGGCAAGAATGCGGTACACATATCGGGCTGTTTCTTCTACCAGTTGCAAATCCAGCGAATCGTCCACATCCTGTTTAGCCAGTTGGCTGGCAATACGTGCCTGACCAGCGTTGTATGAGGCGGCAACAGCCACCCAATCCTTATATTTAGCATACGCGTCTTTCAGATAGCGGCAGGCGGCACGAGTCGCTTTCTCAATATGGTAACGTTCATCCACATTGTTGTTAACCTCCAGTCCGTAATCCCTTCCCGTACCTTGCATGAATTGCCATAGTCCGGCGGCTCCGGCAGAGGAACGGGCGGTGGGATTCATATTACTCTCTATGACCATCAGGTATTTAAAATCATCGGGGATTCCGTTCTCTTTCAGTATGGGTTCTACAATGGGGAAATAACGGTTGGCTTTTTTCAGCATTTGCAGGGAAGTACTGTGCATATAGGTGAATGCCAATAATTCACGGTCCATACGCTCGTGGCGGTCAAAGCGGCTCAAGTCAATCACTTTACCACAAAATTCAATGCTGGAGGGAACTTCGGGACTACTGTATTTCAATGCCGTAATACCTAAATCTTCTCGTATGATAGTGGTATCTTCCTGTTCCGTTTGGGGAGTAGCACAACTGCTGCTCACTAAGGCGGGTGAGGCGACTACAATGCAAAAGGCTGCCACAGCAGCCAGATTGATGGTTATTTTTCTCATTTTTCCTTTATTCGTTTTCATTCTCTTTTTCTTTTCCTCCCCGTCCGAAGTTACGATATTCGGTAGGGGTGAAGTTGGTACGTTTTTTAAATACCGAGAAAAAGTGTTCAGTAGAGGTATAATTCAATTCATAGCATATCTCTTTCACTGACATGGAACTTTCAATCAATAATTGTTTCGCTTTGCGCAATTTCAGCTCTTGGAAATACTTGGCGGGCGCATAGCCGGTGTATTCTTTGAATACTTTGCGGAACCAGGAATAACTGATACCTAATTTCAGTGCCAGTTCTTCCGGATCTATATCCTTGTACACATTTTCGTGCATGATGATTTTGGCACTTTCTATTTTTTGTGCCGCATTGTCCACCTCATAGCGTTTGTTCTGCGAGATAGCAAGTACGGCTCCCATAATGTGTAAAACAATGCCGGACAAATATTGTTGCGCTGCGGTCTTGTCTGCTTCCGCTACTTCCAGTGCACGGGCAAAAAGACTGGCCAGTTCTTCATTGATACCGATATCCAAAATCTGGTTTTCTTTTGAAATAAAGCTGTTTTTTACCAGATTGTCTATAATCGGACCTTCAAAACCGATGTAATATTCGTTCCATCCTGTTTTTTGCAGCGGCGCGTAGGTATGCCACTGTCCGGGAAACAGGAAAAGTATCTGTCCTTTAGATATGTCGACAGACGGAGTAGTATCGCTGGCGAAAGTTCCCCGTCCTTTAGTAATGTATACCAACTGATATTCATGCAGCACACGTCCTTTCTGGGCCGTGAAATAATAAGCGTCCGGGTGGTTGCGTGGTGGATAAACGCTCCCGGCCCTGATGGCCTGGAATCCGACGGTAGTCACCGACAAGCCGAAACGCTTGTCACGTTCATTGACAATTAGGTATTTAAAATCAGCGCCTTGGTCGTTGTAATGCATGTTTCTCTGTTTTAAAATTAGGTCACACTTATCGGCAAATATACAATTTTTTATCTTAACTGCCTCTAACCTTTTTGTCCTAAGTGTTTCTGGAGGTATAATTTTAGTTTCTTATGTATGCGGATGAGGGAAATTTAGAACAAATCTTATGGAATATTTGCTTAAAATGCTTTTTTTTGCGAATATTGCATCAAATCTTAAAGTTGAATCTATGCACTTTGCACACCGTAACTGTGAATATATTCTTGGAGTAATATATCTTTTGTGTTTTCCCGTTTGGCTTTGGGCTGATAACAAGGTCAATACCTATCATTTTAAATCTATTTCCACTTCGGTGAATTTTCCGACCAATGAAGTCCGGAAATTATTTCAGGATAGCCAGGGGTATATATGGATATCGACTTACAATGGCCTTTTGCGCTATGATGGGTATTCTATTGTGGTGTATAAACCCGATGGAGTGAATCATGGACGTTCCATTGATAGTTTTGTGAATATGGTGGCCGAAGACAAGGAGAATAATTTGTGGATAGGTACGCACAATGGATTATATGTATTGCATAAGGAAACGGATGAGATAGAAAAAATAATCAGTCCTTTGTTACAGGTAAGCAATGTGGAAAGTATTCTTTATGCAAGCAACGGGGACTTATGGGTGGGAAGCAACAAAGGATTGTTTCGCAGGAAAGCCGGCAGCCGTACTTTCGATTGTGAAAAAACTATGGATATAAAGTCTGTTGTCGAAGACCGGAAAGGTCAAATATGGATTGGTACTTGGGAACAGGGGTTGCTGCGTTATAATCCTCAAGAGGAATTGTATCATACTTACGAGGGGATTAACCCTGGTAATTCGGCGCATGTCATATTTCAGGATGAAGCCGGGAATATTTGGATCGGTACCTGGCGGTATGGATTGGTGAAACTCATTAATCCGTATGATCCGGAACATTTCTCATTTAAAACATTCCGGAACATCAAGGGAAATTCTCATTCTCTGTTGGATAATATTATCTACGCCATTGCTCAGGATAAAAATTCCGGAAAGCTCTGGATCGGTTCACGCAGTGGAGTCAGTATTTTGGAAGATGAATCGGGGGACGGGAATTTTACCAATATTGTTCCGGGCAACCTTCAAGGAGATTTACCTTTTAATGAAGTGAATTCTCTGTTGTGCAGTAAAGACGGGCTGATGTGGCTGGGTATGTTGGGGGGAGGTGTTTGTACTGTAAATACAAATAAGTTCCGGTTTAATTATGATTCTTTGGAGGCTTTGCGTGAGCATTGCCCTACCAGCTCTGTCCGCAGTGTCTATCAGGAGGATAATGGGAATCTGTGGATGGGAATCATGGGATTCGGTCTGGTTTTTTATGATATGGAACAGCATACCATTGTTCCTTACCGCTCTCATCCTGTATTGAAGAATATGGGATATACATCGACGGTCAATGATATTATTTATCGTAAAAGGACAAATGAATTGTGTTTTGCCACTTGGGATGACGGTGTGTGGTTCTATAACGTCAAAGCCGGGAAAGCACACGTGGTAAATACCGTAACCAACCCGGAACTGAGTGATATTTGTATTTATTCTTTGTTGGAGGATTCGAAAGGGAATCTGTGGTTGGGGACACGTTCGGGAGTGTTTATTTTGGATACGGAACAAAGGCTTCATTCTTTGAATGAACTGGTGACTTTGACAAATCAGGCATTGCCCCAAATTTCTATTTTCAAAATGGCGGAAGATCAAGATGGTTTTATCTGGATAGCGACTAGCAATGAAGGGGTATGGCGGATAGATACATCCGGAGAAACATATAAGGTTAAGTTTTATACGCCTTCGGATGGTACATTATCCACTATCGGGGCGATGAGTGTTTGTGTGGATGGATACAATAGAGTATGGGTGGGGTCGAATGGTAATGGACTCGATTTGTATGACCGGAAGAATGATCGTTTTGTTTCAGTCTTGAATGATTATTTCCGGAATGGAGATGTTGTTTTCAGTATGCTGGAGGATGATGAGCATACTTTATGGCTTACTACCAATGCGGAAATGTATCACATTGATATCCCTTTGGATGGTGCTGCACCGAAAATACATACTTACACGGTAGATGATGGTTTGCAAGATCACATGTTTAACCGGAATTCTTGCTTTAAGGGGGCGGATGGGAAACTTATCTTCGGAGGATTCCGTGGATTGAACAGCTTTTATCCTGATAAAATTGTTCAGGATACTGCTTATTCTCCGGTAGTGATTACAGATATAAAGGTACATAATGTATCGGTACGTACCTACCCTCTTTCCATCAGAAAGGGGATTGTTGCAAACAGGGCTATTGATTTTATTGATAAAATTGTATTAGGATACCGGGAGAATAATTTCAGTCTTGATTTTTCAATATTGAACTATATCAATCCTGAGTTGAACCGTTATTTATATCGGTTGGAGGGATATGACAAGGAATGGTTGTCCGTTGAGGCTGGACGTCGGTTTGCCTATTATAACAATCTTCCGGCAGGTACTTATACTTTTTGTGTAAAGGGAGCCAATCAGAATGGAATCTGGTCTCCGGATATGAAATGTCTGCGTATAACTATTCTTCCGCCGCCTTGGTTATCGTGGTGGGCTTATTGCCTTTATGTCTTGTTGTTCGTTTCATTGGCATGGTATACTTATCGGATTGTCAGAAACCGTATCCGGATGAAACAGGCCATAGAGATGGGGAAGATAGAACGGCAGAAAATGGAGGAAATCAATCATGCTAAATTACAGTTCTTTACCAATATCACTCATGAGTTGCTGACTCCGCTTTCTATTATATCGGCTTCGGTGGATGAACTGAAACAAGAAGTACCGGCAAGTTCGTCGGTTTGTCCTGTGATAGCTGATAATACTGTGCGGTTAATCCGGTTGATTCAGCAGATCTTAGAGTTCAGAAAAGTGGAGAATGGCAAGTTGCGGCTGAAAGTCTCGCATGGAAATGTCAGTATGTTCTTGAAAAAATCAGTGTCGGCTTTCGCACCTTTGGTTAAAAAGCAGAAATTGTCCATACAATTTGATTTGTCTGAAGAATATTCGGGATATTTTGATGTGGATAAATTGGATAAAGTGGTGTACAATCTGCTTTCCAATGCCGCTAAATATACTCCTGAAGGAGGAACTATTGTGGTGTCACAGGCTCATGATGAGGAAAGGGGAACTTTTAAATTGAGTGTGAACAATCCCGGCGAGTTGATTCCAAAAGAGAAGTTGGATCATATATTCGAGAGATTTTATGAAGGGGAGTATCGCAAATTCCATACCATAGGGACGGGTATCGGTTTGTCACTGACTAAAGACTTGGTATTGTTGCATCATGGAACGATACAAGTATTTAGCGATAAGGAGGAAGGGAATACTTTTGTGGTTGAAATTCCTATAAGACGTGAGGCTTTTGATGAGGATGAGGTAGACGAGAATACCGAAAATGTGGACTATGCTATTTTATCGGCAGATGAAATGGAGAATGTCTCGGAGATTGATATGTTGGAAGAGAAACCGGCAGCATCGACTATTTTGTTGGTGGAGGATAATGAGGAATTATTGGCTTTGATGGTTCGTCTGTTGCATGGCAAATACCATATTCTGAAGGCCGCCAATGGAACGGAAGCTTTGGAGATACTTGCCAAACAGGAAGTGGATTTAATTGTTTCTGATGTTATGATGCCCGAAATGGACGGTATGGAATTGTGCCGCCGGGTGAAGACTCAATTTGAGACCTGCCATATTCCATTGATTTTGTTAACGGCCAAGACTAGTGATGAAGACCGTGTGGAAGGGTATGAGTCTGGGGCCGATGGTTATATCTGTAAACCGCTCCGCCTCTCTGTCTTGTTTGCCAAGATAGATAACTTGTTGAAACGGCGCAAACGTATGGGGGTGGATTTCCGTAAGCAGTTGGTTTTTGAAGCCAAAGAATTAAATTACACCTCGATGGACGAAGCTTTCATTCGGAAAGCGGTGGATTGTGTGAATGCCCATTTGAGTGATTGTGATTTTGAACATGCACAGTTTATGGCGGAGATGGGTATGGCCCGGACTACACTAGCAGATAAATTGAAACTGTTGACCGGACTTACTCCCTCTGCATTTATCAGCAATGTCCGTTTGCAAGCGGCTTGTCGGCTGATAGACGAGAAAAGGAAAATCCGTATAGCCGATTTGGCGTATGCTGTAGGTTTCAACGACCCTAAATATTTCAGTTCCTGCTTTAAGAAGAAATTCGGACTTTCTCCTACAGAGTATATGATGAAGTATGATGGCTGATTATTACCGGAAATAGGCTCTATAGGGAATAAACAGCCTTTTTCCGGTAATAATTCTCCCTGTTTCTTTTCTGTTCCTCTTACTTTTGCTGGCAAATAAAACGAATTATCTTTATTTGTTAGACCTTTAAAAAAAGTATTATGAACATGAAAACTCTGACAGAAACCAGTACATTCCGGGTACTGAGCCTATTGCTGTGTTTCTGCTTCTTCATCCCTGCGATGAATGTGAGCGCTTCCAGTCTGCAAGCAGACAAGTTTAAAGTTTCCGGTATTGTAAAAGATGCCACAGGCGAACCGGTCATCGGTGCTAGTGTGGTTGAAAAAGGAACAACCAATGGAACGGTAACTGACTTGGATGGTAATTTTAATCTCTCGGTGGCTTCTAATTCTACTATTGTCATTTCTTTTATAGGATATTCCGATCAGGAATTTCATATTTCGAAAGACAATATGGTACTGAATGTAAATCTGAAGGAAGATACGGAAATGATTGACGAAGTGGTAGTAGTCGGTTATGGTGTGCAGAAGAAGGAAAATCTGACGGGTTCTGTTGCTGCTGTAAATTTCAAGGATGTAGCTTCTATGCCGGTAGCTAATACTGCCAATATGCTTCAGGGCCGTTTGCCGGGTGTTATGTTGACCAACAATGGTGCCCAGGCCGGTCATGACAGTCCCGAAATCCGTATCCGTGGTGTGGGAACTTTTGAACACAATGATCCGATGGTCCTGATCGACGGAGTGGAAAGCTCGGTGAGCCAGATTGCGGAAATTCCTGCTGATGATATTGAAAGTGTTTCTGTATTGAAAGATGCGGCTTCGGCTTCTATCTATGGTGTGCGTGCTGCAAACGGTGTTATTTTGGTGACTACCAAACGAGGCGGTGAGCAGAAACCTACTATTACTTATTCTGGTAGCATCGCTTTGCAGGAGGCTACCGTGTTGCCCGATTATGTGAATTCTTATGAGTGGGCGAAGATGTATAATGAATGTTGGCCTTCCAAGGCATATACGGATGAAAGGCATATACGGATGATATGTTACAGAAATTGCAAAATGGATCAGATCCCGATCATTTTGCCAATACCAATTGGGCTAAGGAAATGTTCCGTACGGCAGCTATGCACCAACACCATTTGTCAGTGAATGGAGGTAGTAAGGCAGTACATTACATGATTTCCACTCAATATTTCCAGCAAGATGGTATCTTGCGTGAGACAGCTAACCAACGTTTCAATTTCCGTTCTAATCTGGATGCGCAGTTGGGTATTGTAAAATTAGGATTGAATCTTTCGGGAAGCCGCCAGAACATTGATGAGCCTACGACCAGTGTTACCGGCGAAGGTTTGATGCGCTACCTTACTTGGTTTACCCGTCCTACTGTTCCTGTACGCTATTCTAACGGACATTATGGATTCCTGGATGGAAATCCCAATATTTCCCAATCCGTATTCAAAAATCCGATTGAAGCTTT
>ERZ1106976.4022-NODE-4022-length-10805-cov-25.664837_pt1 | contig 10805 bp, 10 predicted proteins | sample MGYA00403687_ERZ1106976 | MGnify/ENA primary metagenome ERZ1106976 (study PRJEB35170, sample SAMEA104062446) | human gut metagenome | biome: human gut; feature: human-associated habitat; material: faeces | place: Denmark | collected 2013-02-22 ... | reverse complement strand
GGCTTCCCCTATGAGGGGAAGCTGTCAGCCGGAGGCTGACTGATGAGGTGGACAGCGTTCCGTAGACGCAACTGCACCCACCTCATCCGTCACGGCTGACGCCGTGCCACCTTCCCCTCGTAGGGGAAGGCTTTGAGGTAGTCAGATCGTGATCGGGTGGCCGCGGAAGTAGTCGGGGGCGGGCATGCGTTTGCCGCCCTGGGCCTGGAGCTCGCGGACGAGCACCACGTCGCCGCCGCGGCAGGCGACGAGCAGGCCCTTCTTTGTCAGCGCGACGAGCGCGCCGGGGGCTTTTTCGGTCTTCTGATCGGTATATTCCACGCGGTAGATCTTGAACGCCGTTCCGCCGAGCGTGGCCGTGGCCACGGGCCAGGGCACGAGGCCGCGCACCTGATCGATGATGTATCTTGCGGGCTGGTCCCAGTCGATGGGGCTCTCGTCCTTGCGGAGCATGGGAGCGTAGGTCGCGCGGGAAGGATCCTGCGGGATGCGCTTCGCGGTGCCGTTTTCGATGGCGCGGACGGTATCGGCGCAGAGCGGCGCAGCGATCCTGGCCAGGCGGGCCATGAGCTCCTCCGAGGTCTCCAGCGGCTGGATGACGGTCTTCCGGATCTCGATGATATCGCCCTCGTCCATCCCCGCGGACAGATACATGGCGGTGACGCCCGCCTCGTCGCAGTGATTCAGGATCGAGCGCTGCACCGGGGCGGAGCCGCGCAGCTCCGGCAGGATGCTGCCGTGCATATTGATCGCGCCGTGGGTCGGGATATCGAGCACGGCCTGCGGCAGGATCTTGCCGTAGGCGACGACGACCAGCAGGTCGGGCTTCAGCTCCCGCAGCTGCTGCACCGTCTGCTCCTCCCGGAACGACTGCGGCTGATAGACCGGCAGGCCCACAGCCTCGGCATACGCCTTGACCGGGGACGGCAGCAGCTTCATGCCACGGTTTTTAGGCGTGTCGACCTTGGTGTAGACACCCACGATGTCAAAGCCCTCGGTGTGCAGGGTTTCCAGACAGGCCCGGGCAAAGTCGGGCGTGCCCATGAAGACGAGTCTCATCAGCCTTCGTCCTCCTCATTGTCCGCTTCCTGCTGTTCCAGCGCCGCAAGCTCCTCGGGCGTGAGCATCTTTTCGGCGATCTCGGTGTACATATGGCCGTCGAGATGGTCGATCTCGTGCAGGAAACAGCGGGCAAGGATCTCGTCGCCCTCGTACTCGTACCAGTCGCCGTTGCGGTCCTGTGCGCGGACGACGACATGCTCCGGCCGGGTGACGATGCCGTATTTGCCGGGCAGACTCAGACAGCCCTCCAGCCCGGTCTGCGTTTCCTCGCTGACCTCGACGACCTCGGGGTTCACAAGCTCGATATCCTCGTCGCCCGCGTCGACGACGACCACGCGGCGCAGGATGCCGACCTGCGGCCCGGCCAGACCGACGCCGTTGGCATCGTGCATGGTCTCGATCATATCCTCGATCAGGATGGCCAGCTTCTGGTCAAATTTTGTGACAGGGCGGCAGACCTTGGTCAGGATCGGGTCGCCGACGGTAACGATCTTTCTGAGTGCCATGGTAAAAACTCCTTAGTTATACGAATTGATATCGATCAGGGCGGTCAGGCCCCTGTTTTGCCGGTCTTTGGAGAACTCCGCGAGCACAAAGGCGAGCAGACGGCGGATGGGCGCGGTATTTCTGCACACGAGCGTCAGCTGATAGCGGTAGGAATAGTTGACGCGGGCGACCGGCGCGGGGGCCGGGCCGAGCAGCTGCGCCGGTTCCCGGCAGTAGGGCTCGCGCTGCAGATTTGCCGCCAGCGCGTCGCGCAGGCGGACGCTGGCCTGGATGAGGCCGCGCTCCTCCAGCCCGGCGACGGTGATGGTGAACAGGTCCGAGAACGGCGGGCAGCTGCGGAGCTTTCGCATCTGCAGCTCCATGTCGTAGAACGCGTCGTAGTCCTGCCGGGCGGCCAGCTGCAGCACGGGATGCTCCGGCGTCATGGTCTGGATCATGGCGCAGCCGCTATCCGCGCCGCGGCCGGAGCGGCCGACGACCTGCGTGATGAGGGAGAACGTGGTCTCCGCCGCGCGGAAGTTGTCGACGTAGAGGCTCATATCCGCGTCCAGCACGCCGACGAGCGTGACGGACGGAAAATCGAGGCCCTTGGCGACCATCTGCGTGCCAAGCAGGATCGGGATCTGCTCGTCGCGGAAGCGGCGGAGCATCGCTTCGTGGCCGCCGGAGGCGGCGACGGTATCCGCATCCATGCGCAGAACTGCCGTATCCGGGAACAGAGCCTTCAGCTCCTGCTCGACCTTCTGCGTGCCGCTGCCGACGGCCTTCATCGCGCCGCCGCATTTGGCGCAGCGCGCGTGCGCGGGCTCGGAGTAGCCGCAGTAGTGGCACATCAGGCGGCGGCCCGCGGAATGGTACGTCAGGTGGACGCTGCAGCGCGGGCACTGCGGCACGTCGCCGCAGTCCATGCAGACGAGGAAGCGGCTGTTGCCGCGGCGGTTGAGGAAGAGGATGGACTGCTTGCCGTCCAGAATGGCGTCGCGGACACCCTCTTCGAGCTCACGGCTGAGATCCAGATCGTTCCCGGCGCGCAGCTCCTGCTTCATATCGATGAGGCGCGCAGCCGGAAGGGCGCGGCCATTATAGCGGGTTTTCAGCGTGTAGAGGGTATAGACGCCGGTCTTCGCGAGATACATGGTCTCGATCGACGGCGTGGCGGAGCCGAACAGGACGAGCGCGCCCGCCTTGGCCCCGCGGTAAAGGGCGATCTCCCGCGCGTGATAGCGCGGGGCGTTTTCGGATTTATAGGTATGCTCCTGCTCCTCATCGAGGATGAGAAGCCCGGGCGACTGCAGGGGCGCAAAGACCGCCGAGCGCGTGCCGACCACGACTCGTGCCTCACCCCGGGCGATGCGCCGCCACTCGTCGTAGCGTTCGCCGACGCGCAGGCTCGAGTGGAGCACGGCGACGGTCTTGCCGAAGTGCGCGGTCATGCGGCCGAGCAGCTGCGGGGTCAGGGCGATCTCAGGCACCAGGAGCATGGCGGAGCGGCCCTCGTCCAGCGCTTTCTGGATGAGCGCGACGTAGACGGCGGTCTTGCCGCTGCCGGTCACGCCGTAGAGCAGGGCCGCGCCGGGCTTTTCGCGCTCCATCTGGGCGGATAAGCCGTCAAAGGCGGTCTGCTGCTCGTCCGTGAGCGTGACGGGCTCCGCGGGGGGCGGCAGCTCCTGCTTCGGGCTGCGCAGCACCTCGCGCTCCTGCTGCTCGAGAAGGCCAAGCTTGCAGAGCCGGGTGACAGTCTGCATGCTCGCGCCGGTCAGGGCGCAGATCTCGCGGCAGGGGCCCGCGCCGATGGCGCACAGCAGCCGCAGCACGGCCGCCTGCAGCGGCGCGGAGGTCTGCTTTTTGGCGGCGAACTGCTCCGCTTCCTCCGCGTTGACGGCGAGGGCGGCGATCTTGACAGTCTTGCCGCCGGTCTTCTGCGTCAGCTCAGCGTCCGAGCGCAGAAGCTTCCGCCTGAGCAGCTGCTGCACCGCCGTGTCAAAGACCTGCGGGGACGAAAACTGCTGGCGGAGCGTGCGCTCCGGCGCGCTGCCGCCGAATTCCTGCAGCAGCTGCACGAGCCGGGCCGCGTCGGAATTGGCCATGCCGGGCGGCAGCTTGTCCTGCGCGCCGGGCGCGAGCGTCAGGGTCTTCTTCTCCGCAAACCAGAAGCCCGCGGGCAGGATGGCCTTGACGGCCTCATAAAACGTGCAGAAATAGCGCTCCTTCATGAACGCGGCCAGCTGCAGCTGTGCCTGCGAGAGGATGGGCGCGTCGTCCAGCGCGCGCTCGATGACCTTGAGGTCCCGCTGCGCGGTATCCTGCAGCGCGAGCACGACGGCCTCCGACCGGCGGTTGCCGCGCCCGAACGGCACGAGCACCCGCAGCCCCGGCTGCACCTGCATGCCCTCCGGCACGCGGTAGGAATAGGGCTTATCGATGGCATAGACCGCCGCTGCGACCGCGAGTTGTGCGATCATGGCCATTCTCCTTTCCGGTGAGCTGATCGTCATGCCTTCCCCTATAAGGGGAAGCCTTGGGCGGTGCGCACTCCAAAGCCTCCCCTTGCAGAGGAGGTGGCTCGGCGCAGCCGAGACGGAGAGGTCGTATCAAATCTGCGGCAACCTCTCAGTCAGCCTGCGGCTGACAGCATCCCTACCCCTTTTGTCCCTTCGGGACATTTCCCCCTGATAGGGGGAATCGGCCCCTGGAAGGGGAGCCTTTCTTTTGCAACGAATGAAGGCGCAGGGGGCGGGCCTGCGCCTTTGGATCAATGTCTGTATTTGTCGTCGAGCGTGGCCTTGAGCGAGCCGGCGGCGACCTCGCGGATGGCGAGCGTCACGGGCTTCTCCTCGAGCGGCTCATGCGTGAGCTCGGATTCGATCGACAGCTGCCGGGCGCGGTGCGCCACGACGTTGACGAGCAGATAACGGCTGTCCACATTCTTGAGAAGTTCCGACATTGCGGGGTAAAGCATTAGAGTTCCTCCTTTATGCAATGGATGCGATCCATCATTTTACACTTTTCTGCGGTCATGATCGCCAGCAGCTCCGCTGCGGCGTGGCCGACCGTATCGTTGACGACGAGATAGTCGTACTGGTATGCCTGGCTGTATTCCCATTTTGCCCGTTCCATGCGCTTTTCCATCGCTTCGGGGCTCACGTCGCCGCGTTTTTCGAGCCTGCGGCGGATCTCGGCGAGTGAGGGAGCCGTCAGGAAAACGAGCACAGCCTCGGGCAGGCGCTTTTTGATGTTCAGCGCGCCGACGACATCGACGTCCATGACGACGTCGGTCCCGGCCTCGAGCGCCTCGCGGATGGGGGCCAGCGGGGTGCCGTAGTAGTTGCCGACGTACTCCGCGTGCTCGAGCAGCTCGCCGTTTTCGATCATGGTCTCAAACTGGGCGCGGGTCACGAAGTAATAGCTCTTGCCGTCGACCTCGCCCGGGCGCATGGGCCGGGAGGTCGCGGATATGGAATACTGCACCCGCTCGCGCTGCTGCACGACGCTGTTCAGGACGGTATTTTTTCCGACGCCCGAGGGGCCGGACACCGCAAACAGTTTTCCCTTCATGGCTGTACGCTCGTCTCCTCTGCATTCTTTTCTTCCATGCGCGCGGCAATGGTCTCCGGCGTGACGGACGAGAGGATGACATGATCCGTATCCATCAGCAGAACGGATTTCGTCCTGCGGCCGAACGACGCGTCGAGCAGCATCCCGCGCTCGCGCGCCTCCTGCACGACGCGCTTGATGGGGGCCGAGTCCGGGCTGACGACAGCCAAAATCCGCCCCGCCGCGACAGCGTTGCCGAAGCCGATCGAGATCAGTTTCATAGCTTCCTCCGCTTACTCGATGTTCTGCGTCTGCTCGCGGATCTTTTCCAGCTCCGCCTTGAGCTCGACGACGGTCCGGGCCTGCTCGAGATCGTTGCCCTTGGAGCCGATGGTGTTCGATTCGCGGTTGAATTCCTGCAGCAGGAAATCGAGCTTGCGGCCGATGGGGCCGCCGGATGTCAGCATCTGATTGAGCTGATCGAGATGGCTGCGCAGGCGGACGGTCTCCTCATCCACGGCGATCTTGTCGGCGTAGATGGCGGCCTCCTGCAGGATGCGGCCTTCGTCGATATTCGTCTGGCCGAGGACCTCCTGCATCTTCTCCGTCAGCCGCGCGCGGTACTCTGCGAGCGTGACGGGGCTTCTGGCCTCGACCTTCTCGACGAGGGACAAAACGGTCTTCGCGCGGCTGCGGAGGTCTGCCTCCATGGCCGCGCCCTCTTTTTCGCGCATGGCGTTGAACTTCGCCAGCGCCTCTTTGACGACGGACAGGATATCGTCCGTCAGCTTCTGCTCGTCCTCCTCCTGCTTCTCCACGACGAAGACGTCGGGCATGCGGGACAGGGCGGTGACGGAAATATCATCGCGCACGCCGTAATCGGCGGCGATGGACTTAAGTGCGGCGAGATACCCCTCGAGCACGGGCTTATTGAGCGAGATCTGCAGGCTGGTGTCGGCCGTCACGTTGACGGTGATGAACAGATCCAGCTTGCCGCGGTTCACGTTTGCCTTGATGAGGGACTTGACCGCGTCCTCGGCAAAGCCGTAGACGCGCGGGAGCTTGACGTTCAGATCCAGATAGCGGTTGTTGACCGCCCGCATCTCGACGGTGATCTCCCGGCCGTCGATGGTTTTTTCCGCGCGGCCGTAGCCGGTCATACTTCTGATCACGTTGCGTTCCTTCCTTTCTATTCTTCCGCTGTGGCCGGTGCGAGGTTGGCGGCGATGGAATACTGGCCGATGGCGCCCGCGGAGTCATAGCCGTCGACATACACGCTGACCGGCACCTGGTAGGTGCCCTCCTGCGTGTAGCCGCTCATATCCGCGACGATGCGGATATTGCCCGCGAGGATTTTCTGCGCGTCCGCAGCGTCGGCACGGATGGTGACCTGCACCTGCTGGGAAAGGCTCGTGGCCTTGAATTTTTCTTCGTCGACGCCGATGAAGACGATGTTGGTCGTCCGCAGCGTCTTGATCTGCTTGCCGTGGATGATGACGTGGATGGAGACCTCCTCCTGTCCGGAGACGTTCTTCACGTCGTTGGGGATGAGGATGGTGCGCGTGATGGTCTCGTCGTTGCTCGAGAGGGTGGAAAGGTCGATGGGTTCGAGCTGGATGGAGTTGAGCCCGTCGAGCACGGTCACGTCGCCGGAGAGCGTGACAGCCTGGATGTCCGCCGTGTAGGTCACGTCGGTCTCGGCCTTTGCGCCGCCGCCGTCGATGAACTCCACCTCGAGCGGCACGACCTTGTACTTGACGATCTTCATCGTCACCTCGACCGCGTCGGCGCTGAGCGTCAGCCCGGAGGTGTCGACCTGATTGCCGTCCTTGTCGAGCAGGACGTAGGAGACGGATTCGGTGATGGTCTTATCGACGTTGCTGCGGTCGAGCGTGACCTGCGCGCAGTCGATGGTGCCCACGATGGATTCCGGGCCCTCGACGGTGATGGAGTCATAGTCGAAGCTCGTGCTGTCGAGCATGAAGCCCTCGGCGATGCGGACGTTGGAGAAATCGCCCTTGACCTCGACCGATTTGCGGATCTGCCGCTCGACGGTAAAGGTGATGCTGGTGGGGGTCTTGTCCGCCCGGGTGATGGAGGAGGCGGAGACGGCGCTCGGGAGCGTGATGTCGTAGGTCATGGTGTATTCCTTGGTGCTGCGCACCTTGGACACGTCGACGACGGCCTTGATCTCGTCCTTGTGCTGGTCGAGCGTCTTGAGATCGGCGTTTTTGCCGTAAAAATGCACGGAGACGAACTCCTGATAGTCGCCGGTGATGACCAGCCCGTGGTCCTCCTGCAAAACCTCCGCGCCGGAGAACGTCACGGGGATGTTGCCGATGACAAGATCGACGTCCGGATTGACGACGGTCATGACGTAGACCCACAGGCACATGGCTGCAAGGACGGAGACGATCAGGGAGAAGAGTTTGCTTTTCATTTGGGACCGTCCTTCCTTGTGAGGCTTGCTGCGAGCTTTTTGAAGAGAGACTTCTTCTCGGTCTCATCCGCGATCAGCTCGTTGGACAGCAGCTTCTGCAGCGTCTGGGGGGCCAGATGGCGCTTGAGCATGCCGCCGATGGCGACGGAGATCGTGCCGTTTTCCTCCGACACGATGACGACCACGGCGTCGGAGACCTCGCTGGTGCCGACGCCCGCGCGGTGGCGCGTGCCGAGGTCGCCGGGCAGGTGCGGATTGTCGCTCAGGGGCATCACGCAGCCCGCGGCCGCGACGCGCCCGCCGCGGACGATGACCGCGCCGTCATGCAGGGGGGAATTTTTGAAAAACAGGTTGCGCAGCAGCTGCTCGGACAGCTGCGCGTCGACGATGGTGCCGGTTTTAAAGTATTCGTCGAGCGGCGTCTCGCGTTCAAACACGAGCAGCACGCCGACGCGCTCGCGCGACATGATCTCGCAGGCCTGCACAGTGGCGTTGACGGCGCTCTGCTCGATCGAGGCGGTGGGCTCGGTGGAAAGCAGGTGGAAATGCAGCTGCGCGCCGACCCGCTCGAGCGCGCGGCGCAGCTCGGGCTGGAAGACGATGATGAGGGCGATCGCGCCGACCTCAAGGATCTTGTTGAGCAGCCAATTTAATGTATAGAGATTCAGAACGTCTGTCAGCAGCGTGATGGCGAGCAGAAGCAGGATCGCGCGGGCCACGCGGGCCGCGCTGGTCGAGCGGATCAGACGCAGGAGCGAATAGAAGATGATAGAAACGACCAGGATATCGACAATATCTGTGATCCCGATCGCCGGGACCTGATACAGAAGATTCTGGAAGAATTCTCGGATCGTAGCCATAGGGTCATTCTCCCACTGATACTTATAGATAGTCTAAATTATACTCCATCTTCTCCCCCGGCGCAAGCCCGGGACGGAAGAAAGTTTTGGGGAAGTTTGGCGGCGGGCCGGCGTGAAAAAATAATCCCATGATTTTTCAGAAAAGGCTTGCTATTTGGCCGGATATCTGATATGCTTGGCACAAGAGCCAAGCAATTGGCATGCAAGCTTATCTGCAATGGGGTACCCCATTGCACCGGGAGGGGTCCCCTCCCGGTGCGATCCCCGTCCGTCTGCCCGCCGGGTACGGGATACAGACGCAGGAGGAAACCGCATGAAAAGACGACTCTTCGCGCTCGCCCTCGCCCTGCTGCTGGCAGTCTCCCTGCCGGTCTCGGCCCTGGCCGAGACCTGGTATCTGGAGGATGGCAATATCACTGTCAGTGCCACGGAAAACGGTCAGTACGTATCGCAGGGCGGAAATAATGTAAGAGACGACGATCCTACCATTACGCAGAAAGACAGCAGTAAAGAAACAGGCAGCACGATCAAAATCGAGACCACCGGCGACGCGACGGCGGATGTGACCATCGAGAAGGTGAACATCAAGAGCAGCGGCGACGCCATCGACGTCGGCAGCTCCAGCGCAGACATCACGCTGAAGGGCAGCAACAAGCTCTTCTCCAAAACCGGCTCCGCCCTGCACGTCTCCGACGGCGACGTGACCATCGACGGTGACGGCTCGCTAGAGGCTGCAACCGATAGTAACAGCAAAAATGCTCAAATCGGCAGCCATGAGAACGAGAAAATGTCTGGCATCATCCACATTACAGGCAACGCGACTGTTACCACACAGGATGATAATGCACGGGCGGATGATCATATCGGCGGTGCCGGTATCGGCTCTGGTGATGGCGGCGACATGTCCGGCAGCATTACCATTGACCAAAACGCAGTTGTCAATGCTTCCAGTAATGAGGACGGGGCTGGCATCGGCTCCGGCTACAATGGCAACATGTCCGGCGACATCACCATTGGCGGCAGCGCACAGGTAACGGCCAGAAGCTCCTGGGACGGCGCTGGTATCGGCGCTGGTGATGACGGCGAGATGTCCGGCAATATCACCATCGGTGACAGCGCGCAGGTGACCGCATGGAGTGATGTCGGTGGTGCCGGTATCGGCTCCGGTGAGGGTAGCGATGTATCCGGCACCATCACCATCGGCGGCAGCGCGCAGGTGACTGCCGGAAGCGATGACGAAAGTGCAGGCATTGGCGCTGGAAGTGACGGTTCCATCACCTCCACCGGCAAAATCATCATCCGCGACAGCGCAAACGTGACGGCGATCGGCGACGATGAGGGCGCTGGCATCGGTGCTGGTGAGGATGCGCTCATGGCAGGACTGATCATCATCCAGGACAACGCTCAGGTCACTGCCATTGCGGGTGATAGTGCCGCTGCCATCGGCAGCGATGACCCAACCGAAATGACCGGAACCATTTTCATCCTCGGGAATGCGCGTGTTACCACGGGTGTGGAAGACGGTGTCCACTTTGATTACGAGACAAATGAAATCAACTACACGCTGGATCCGGATGCCATCGGTTACATCGGCGACAGTTCAAACTCGCACCATGACAGCGCCAACGGTCATTACGTGATCGGGTCGGATGTGACGATCAACGGTATCAGCGGCAGCAATATTGATGAGCTGAAGCAGTACGTCAACATGCGCCTGAGCGGCGAAAACCATGACGGCGAGCCGGAAAACCTGACCAAGCTGGAGATCCGCAGCGAAAACGGTGAATTTATCGTAGACGCATCCGGTGAAGGCAAGGTAGAAAAGATCCTCTACGGCGGCAGCGAGACCGTCCCCACCGCGCCGGGCACGTATCCCGTCACCTGCGTGGTACGGCTGGGCAACGGAACGACGCTCGAATTCCAGATCGGCACGTTCATCGTCCCCGAGCCGCCCGCGGAAGCCGCGCAGCCCGCGCCCGTCTACCATGTGACGGACAAGGACGGGAATCAGATCTCTTATACCGCGGCCCGGGAGGGCGGCGTGCTGACCATCCGGGTGGACGCGGCGTACGCGCGGCTGACGCTCACGGCAGACGAAGCGCAGGCGCTGACGGCGCAGGGCGTGGAGAAGGTCGTCTTCATAACGACCGGCGCGACCTCCGCCTTCCGCCCCGCCGACCTCACCGCCTACAAGGACGAAGCTCCGTTCGTCCTGACCCACGACGGCGAAACGGTCACGTTCACCGCGGGCGAGACCGACCTCGCGTCCCTGCTGCTGCAGGAGTGATATTTTGATAACCAAAAGCCTTCCCCGGATGGGGAAGGCTTTTTGCTTTAGCGGCGCACACCCAAAGCCTCCCCTTCCAGGGGAGGTGGCTCGGCGAAGCCGAGACGGAGAGGTT
>ERZ1106976.4018-NODE-4018-length-10808-cov-3.637961_pt1 | contig 10808 bp, 8 predicted proteins | sample MGYA00403687_ERZ1106976 | MGnify/ENA primary metagenome ERZ1106976 (study PRJEB35170, sample SAMEA104062446) | human gut metagenome | biome: human gut; feature: human-associated habitat; material: faeces | place: Denmark | collected 2013-02-22 ... | reverse complement strand
CGGCCAGCATTATTTTGTCTTTGATTGGAATGGATGGATACCTTACATTTAAGATAAATGATTATTATATTCTGGGAGAATGGTTTATAGGTGCGATTATCCTCCTCTATATCTTATATCCATTACTTACGTGGATGAAGAAAGAATATAAGTGGGTTACATTTGGTTTAGTGATTCTTTTTTACATACTTTCCCTGAAAATTAATTTAACGGGGATGGTATCTTTTCGGATGTTACCATCCTGTCTGATTAGTTTTTATGCAGGTATGCTTTTTGTTGAACACAGAAAAAGTGCTGAAAAATACTGGTGGATTGCAGGAATTTTATTAGTGATTTTGAAATGCATTGAACCGGGCAATATGAATATAAAAGGACATATCGCAGGTTTCCTTATGGCATATATGTTATATGGTATTGGTACTTATTTAATGAAAATAAATATTATAAACAAGGTGATGAAATTTATTGGCGGCATTTCATATGAGGCCTTTTTGACACACCATGTTACGATTTGCCTGTTTATAAAGTTTGTACCGGCAGATGCGACGGTGATGATGCGAGTAATATTATTGATTGCAATTTTGGCGGCGACCGGTATTTCGGCTGTTGTTTTAAAACAGGTATGCAAAACAATCATGTCTTTAGGAAGAGCACGAAAGAAAAATATTGCTTAATAAAAATGTATGACAGAATTTAAAGAAGGTGAAAAGTATTGAAAAAACCAGGCTACTATTCATCCGGTGAATTTGCCCGCATGGCCCACGTGACCCTGCGGACAATTCGCTATTACGACAAACAGAATATATTAAAACCATCTTACGTCACAGAAGCGGGCGCAAGATTCTACACAGATGAAGACTTCGCCAGACTGCAGCAGATATTACTTTTGAAATATCTGGGATTTTCGCTGGACGATATCCGTGATATGACGATCGATGATGCAGACTATCACTTCATGCTCAATTCTCTTAACATTCAGTTGAAATTAGTCCGTGACCGCATCGAACAGATGCAGCTGGTGGAACAGGCAATTCAGGATACGTCGGATCTGATACAGAAAGAACATTCCGTCGACTGGAGCCAGATGTTGAATCTGATTCATCTGACCGGCATGGAGAAAAGTATGAAGAACCAGTATCAGGATGCGTCAAACATTTCCGCAAGAATTAACCTACACAGTCTGTATTCACAGAATACGAAAGGATGGTTTCCATGGATTTTCGAACAACTGGAATTAAAGCCGGGAATGAAGGTTCTGGAGCTGGGATGTGGAGATGGTACACTCTGGAACGTGGACAGGGATAAGATCCCGGAACAGACGGAGATTGTAGTATCAGATATATCGGATGGAATGTTAAGAGATGCAAGGCGTACGATCGGTGCAGACGACAGCAGGTTCAGGTTTCGTGTATTTGATGCGGGAAGAATACCTTATGATGAAGATTCATTTGATCTTGTAATTGCCAATCATGTGTTGTTCTATTGCGAGGATATTCCGAAAGTCTGTAAAGAAGTAAAACGTGTATTGAAGCCGGGAGGAAGATTTGTCTGCAGTACATATGGCAATGATCATATGAGAGAAGTGAGTGAACTGGTCCAGAAGTTCGATGACCGGATTGTACTGGCAGCAAAGAATCTGTACGAGCGTTTTGGAAAAGAGAACGGAGAAGAGATTCTTCAGAAGGATTTTGAAAAGATAGAGTGGAGGCGGTATGAGGATTCGCTTATCGTACCGGAACCGGAGCCATTGATTTCTTATATCTTGTCGTGCCATGGAAATCAGGGACAGTATATTCTGGATCATTACAAGGAGTTCCAGTCTTATGTGCGTAAGAAGACGGAAGGCGGGTTCCACATTACGAAAGATGCCGGGATTTTTGTTGGGTATATTGGTTGAAAATAATAGAAATGTTATGTATAATGAAATAAATGTCTGAATTAATAACCTCGTTTTTGAAATGCAGTGTAATTCCTAAAACGCCTTAAATATTACAAGAAAGTTACAAAAAAATAAAAAAAGTACTTGAAGGTGACCTAAGGTCACCTTTTATAATACAATTAACACGAAAAACAGAAACTAGAAAACCTTAGAACTTGATAACCTAATATACAAAACGAGGAGGTTCCTGAAATGAAAGGAATTATTTTAGCAGGTGGTTCAGGCACACGTCTGTATCCATTAACAATGGTAACATCAAAGCAGTTACTGCCAATCTATGACAAGCCGATGATCTATTATCCAATGTCAGTTCTGATGAACGCAGGCATTCGTGATATCCTGATCATCTCAACACCACAGGATACACCAAGATTCCAAGAACTGTTAGGAGACGGACATCAGTTTGGTGTGAATCTGTCTTATGCAGTACAGCCAAGCCCGGACGGACTTGCTCAGGCATTTATCATCGGAGAAGAATTCATCGGCGATGATACAGTAGCAATGGTTCTCGGAGATAACATTTTTGCAGGTCATGGACTGAATAAACGTCTGAAAGCTGCTGTTGAGAATGCAGAGACCGGAAAGGGAGCTACTGTATTTGGATATTATGTAGATGATCCGGAACGTTTCGGTATCGTAGAATTTGATCACGAAGGAAAGGCAATTTCCATCGAAGAAAAACCGGCACAGCCAAAGAGCAATTACTGTGTAACAGGATTGTATTTCTATGATAACAATGTTGTGAAGTATGCAAAAGAGTTAAAGCCAAGTGCACGTGGAGAACTGGAGATCACAGATCTGAACCGTGTATATCTTGAGAAAGGTGATCTGAATGTAGAACTTCTCGGACAGGGATTCACATGGCTGGATACAGGTACACACGAAAGCCTTGTAGATGCAACCAACTTCGTGAAGACGGTTGAGACGCATCAGCACCGTAAGATCGCATGTCTGGAAGAAATCGCATACCTGAACGGATGGATCAGCAAGGACGAGGTAATGGAAGTATATGAAGTTCTGAAGAAGAACCAGTATGGACAGTACTTAAAAGACGTCCTGGATGGAAAATATAAAGAAAATCTGTACTAAAATCTATACTAAGAAATGATACAAAAAAGGAGAAAGCAAAAAATGACAATTATTGTAACCGGAGGAGCCGGATTTATCGGAAGTAACTTTGTATTTCACATGTTAAACAAATACCCGGACTATCGCATCGTTTGTCTGGACTGCCTGACATATGCAGGTAACTTATCTACACTGGAGCCTGTAATGGACAATCCGAATTTCCGTTTTGTAAAAGAAAGCATTACAGATCGTGAAGCAGTTTACAAATTATTTGAAGAAGAGAAACCGGACATGGTTGTAAACTTTGCAGCAGAAAGCCACGTAGACCGTTCTATCGAGAACCCGGAAGTATTCCTGGATACAAACATTAAAGGTACTGCAGTTCTGATGGATGCCTGCAGAAAATATGGTATCAAACGTTACCATCAGGTATCTACAGATGAAGTATATGGAGATCTGCCGCTTGACAGACCAGACCTGTTCTTCACAGAGGAGACACCAATCCACACAAGCAGCCCATACAGCTCATCTAAGGCAGCAGCAGACCTGTTGGTTCTTGCTTATCACAGAACATATGGACTGCCTGTAACGATCAGCAGATGCTCTAATAACTATGGACCATATCACTTCCCGGAGAAGCTGATCCCTCTGATGATCGCCAATGCACTGAATGACAAACCACTTCCGGTATATGGAGAAGGATTGAATGTACGTGACTGGTTATATGTAGAAGATCACTGCAAAGCAATCGACCTGATCATCCATAACGGAAGAGTCGGAGAAGTGTACAACGTAGGTGGACACAATGAAAAGACAAACATCGAGATCGTTAAGATCATCTGCAAAGAACTTGGAAAACCGGAAAGTCTGATTACACATGTTGCAGACCGTAAGGGACATGACATGCGTTATGCAATTGATCCGACTAAGATCCACAATGAACTTGGATGGCTTCCGGAGACCAAATTCGAAGATGGTATTAAGAAGACGATCAAATGGTATCTTGAAAATAAGGAATGGTGGGAGACGATCATTTCCGGAGAATACCAGAACTATTATGAGAAAATGTATGCTCACCGGGAGGAGATTTAAGAATGAAAGTATTAGTGACAGGTGTTGGCGGACAGCTTGGTCATGACGTGATGAACGAACTGGCATCCCGTGGTTATGAGGGAATCGGTTCTGACATCAAAGAAACATACAGCGGAATCCAGGATGGTACAGCGGTAACAACAATGCCATATGTGCCGATGGATATCACAGATGCATCTTCTGTAGAAAAAGTTCTGACAGATGCAAAACCGGATGTAGTGGTACACTGTGCTGCATGGACGGCCGTAGATCTTGCAGAAGACGAAGATAAGAAAGACATCGTAAAAGCAGTCAATGCAACAGGAACAAAGAACATTGCAGATGTGTGTAAAAAGTTAGACTGTAAGATGGTATACATCAGTACAGACTATGTATTTGACGGACAGGGAGAGAAAGCCTGGGAACCTGACTGTAAGGATTACAAACCACTGAATGTATATGGAGAGACAAAACTTGCCGGAGAGCTTGCGGTATCGGAGACGCTGGATAAGTACTTCATCGTACGTATCGCGTGGGTATTCGGAAAGAACGGTAAGAACTTTATCAAGACAATGCTCAATGTAGCAAAGACACACGATACATTGAAAGTTGTAAATGACCAGATCGGAACACCAACCTATACATTTGACCTTGCAAGACTTCTCGTTGACATGATCGAGACTGATAAATATGGTTACTATCATGCAACAAATGAAGGCGGATATATCAGCTGGTATGATTTTACAAAGGAAATCTTCCGCCAGGCAGCAGAGCTTGGTCATGACGAATACGGCGAAGACAAGGTGACAGTTCTGCCGGTAACAACAGAAGAGTACGGTGTATCCAAAGCAGCAAGACCTTTCAACAGCAGACTGGACAAGAGTAAACTTGTGGAAAATGGATTTACTCCACTTCCGACATGGCAGGATGCGCTTGGAAGATACCTGAAAGAAATCGAATTCTAAATTTTATATAGGTGAAGAATAATCTCAGCCACATGATGTGGCTGGGATTAACTCACGTATAAATCATTTAAATCAATAAGGAGACGTAATAATGGGACAGATTAAAGTAGAAAAAAACGTAGGCGGTATCCAGGGACTCTGTGTAATTGAACCAACAGTACATGGTGACGCAAGAGGATACTTTATGGAGACATACAACCAGAAAGACATGGAGGAAGCCGGACTTACAATGCAGTTTGTTCAGGACAATCAGTCATGCTCAACAAAAGGAGTTTTAAGAGGATTACATTTCCAGAAAGAATTTCCACAGGGCAAACTGGTACGAGTCGTAAAAGGTTCTGTATTTGATGTTGCTGTAGACTTAAGAAGTGACAGCGAGACATACGGAAAATGGTTTGGTGTGGAGCTGACAGAAGAAAATAAGAAACAGTTCTATATTCCGGAAGGATTCGCACATGGATTCCTGGTATTGAGTGATATTGCTGAGTTCTGCTACAAATGTACAGACTTCTATCACCCGGGAGATGAAGGCGGTCTTGCATGGAACGATCCTGAGATTGGTATCGAGTGGCCGACACTGACAGGAGAGTATAAAGGAACAGCTTCCGGTGAAGGATATGCACTGGAAGATGGAACTGCGCTGAACTTAAGCGAAAAAGATCAGCTCTGGGTTGGATTAAAAGATACATTCCATTTTTAAATCGCCATGCGTTCGGAAGAAGCTGCCAGTGGCAGGTTCTGTAGATTTAAGATAATAAAAGCTTCGGATCATACGAATCCGGAGCTTTTTTGTTATCTTAAACTGTTATTCATATAATATTAAGAATATAAATATTGCTCAATTATTAACTATATGTTACAATAAATCGGATAAAAAGGGAAAATATGTAATAATATGTACGAGGAATATCTTAATGAGTGGTAAATTAGATTATATAAATATGATAAAAAAAGTATCTCCCTATAATTTGAAAAAGGGGATACTTTATTTGCGCCATTATGGACCGAAAGGATTCTGGATAAAATTAACAGAACGTTTCCAGAAAAGCGATATTGATTATAAAGAATGGTATGAAAATCACAGACCATCTGAACAGGAATTAGAAAGAGAACGGAAGCAGGTATTTGAATACAGTCCTAAGATCAGCATCCTGGTACCGGTATACAATACACCGGAGGTGTTTTTAAAGCAGATGATCCAGTCAGTGAGAAAGCAGACTTATACGAACTGGGAATTGTGTATTGCCAATGCTAATCCTTCTAATCAGGAAGTAAGTAGTATTCTGAATGTTGCAGGCAAGAAGGACAACAGGATCAAAGTAGTGGATGTTCCGGAAAATGAAGGAATTGCACAGAATACGAACAGAGCATTGGAGAGCGCAACGGGAGAATTTGTAGGATTGCTGGATCATGATGATCTTCTGGAAGAAAATGCACTGTATGAAATTGTAAGCTGCCTGAACAAAGATCGCAAGACAGATGTGCTATATACAGACGAAGATAAAGTGACGACAGATTTGGATGAATATTTTTCTCCGAATTTTAAGCCGGACTTTAATCTGGATATGTTGAGAGCAAATAATTACATCTGTCATTTTTTTGTTGCAAAAAAAGCATTAATTGAATCGGTAGGAAAGTTCAGAGAGGAATATAACGGGGCGCAGGATTATGATCTGATCTTACGATGTACGGAACAGGCGGAAAGAATCTCTCATGTTGCGAAGATATTATATCACTGGCGGGTGCATAAAGAATCAACAGCAGATAATCCTTTAAGTAAAATGTATGCATATGAAGCTGGAAAGAAGGCAATCGAAGATCATCTCAGACGATGCCATACAAAAGGAGAAGTCCTTCAGACGGAAAATCTTGGATTTTACAGAGTAAAATATCCTGTGACAGGAAATCCGCTGGTGTCTATTCTGATCCCGAATAAAGATCAGGCAGAGACATTAGATAAATGCCTGAAGTCAATAGAAAAACTGACGGATTATGAGAATTATGAAATTATCATTATTGAGAATAATAGTACGGAAGAGAAGACTTTTGAATACTATGAACAGATTTGCAATGATAAGATCCGTGTCGTATACTGGGAAAAAGAATTTAATTATTCGGCAATTAATAATTTTGGTGCAAAACAGGCAAAGGGAGATTATTTACTGTTGTTAAATAATGACATGGAAGTGATAAGTCGTGACTGGCTTACAGAGTTGCTTTCAACATGTCAGCGAAAAGAAGTCGGTGCAGTAGGCGCTAGACTATATTATCCGGATGATACGGTGCAGCATGCGGGAATCATCATTGGAATCGGAGGAGTTGCCGGCAGTGTCTTTGTCGGTATGAAACGCGGTTATACAGGATATATGCACAGAGCGGCTATCCAGCAGGATTTAAGTGCTGTGACAGCGGCCTGTATGATGATGAAACGTTCGGTATTTGAAGAAGTCGGCGGACTGGAAGAAGAGCTGAAAGTAGCGTTTAATGATGTGGATCTGTGTCTTAGAATACGGGAAAAAGGACATTTGATCGTGTATGATCCATATGTAGAGTTATATCATTATGAATCTAAGACCAGAGGAGCTGAAGATACGAAGGAAAAAGTGCGCAGATTTCAGGGAGAGATAGAATATATGCGCAGCCATTGGATTGACATATTGAAAAATGGAGATCCAGCGTATAATCCGAATCTTTCCTTAAAAAAATGGGACTATTCCCTGAAAGTGAACTGACGGAGAAATTATGTGTGAAGTAACAATCGTAATACCTAATTACAAAGGAAAAGAGTATCTGTTTTCCTGTGTGAAAAGTTTGTATGAAAAGGATCAGACAGAAAAGAAAATCCTGATCATAGATAATGCCTCGAATGATGGAAGTATAGAGGAAGTTGTAAAAGAATATCCGGAAGTTGAATGTGTGATGCTGGATAAGAACTATGGCTTTTGCAGAGCAGTTAATATCGGTATTGAAAAGACAGATACACCATATGTGATCTTGTTAAATAATGATACGGTGATAAAAGATAACTATGTAAAGTATCTGCTGGATTCGATCAAGAAAGATCCGAACATATTTTCTGTGGAGCCTAAGATGATCCAGTATCATGATCCGTCCAAAATTGACAGCGCAGGAACCTATTATAATGCACTTGGATGGGCATACGCATATGGAAAAGACAAAAGTGTGAAGAAATACAATAATATAAGAAAGATTTTTGCAGCATGCGGAGGGGCTTCAATCTACCGGAAAAAAGTATTTGAAGAGATTGGAATGTTTGATGAGAAGCATTTTGCATATCTGGAAGACATAGATGTGGGATATCGTGCCAGGATAGCGGGATACGATAATTTATATGAACCCAAATCAGAAGTGATCCATGTGGGAAGTGCGGCAAGCGGAGCAAGATATAATGAATTTAAAGTCAAGATGTCTTCACGCAATAATGTATATCTGATATATAAAAATATGCCGGTTGTACAGAAGATACTGAACAGTCCGTTCCTTTTTGTGGGATTTTTGGTGAAGTACCTGTTTTTCCTTCGCAAGGGATACGGAAAGCTATATGCCAATGGTATTAAAGAAGGGCTGCATATGGGGAAAAAATCAGATAAAGTAAAATATGAATCCGGCCATCTTAAGAATTATATAAAGATTCAGATAGAACTATGGATAAATATTTTCCGGCGTCTGGCATAGGAAAACGAAATAATAGATAAAGTTGGTGAGTAAAATTGATCAAGGAAAATCAAGGGTTATTAAATAAAATACATGTGGTACTGGATGCGGTAGTGATTGTAATTTCGTATGTGCTTTCATGGTATCTGAGATTCAGGAGCGGCATTTTTGAGATGGATCCGTGGTATCTTTCTCTGCAAGTATATATGAGTGTACTGATATTCATTATACCGGGATATCTGTTGCTATATTATATTTTTCAGTTATATACTCCGAAAAGAGTCAGAGGAAGAAGACTGGAAGCATGGAATATCCTTCAGGCGAACACGATAGGCTTTCTGGTATTTATTTTAGTACTTTATTTCAGACATCAGACAGATTTTTCCAGAACGATGATCTTTGTTTTTTACTGTATTAATATTTTTCTGGAAATAGTAGAGCGTAATGTGATCAGAATGGGACTTCGGGAGATCAGAAGTCAGGGATTTAATCAGAAACATATCTTACTGATCGGATACAGCCGTGCGGCAGAACAGTACATTGACAGAATCCTGGCAAATCCGGACTGGGGATATAATATCCGGGGTATCCTTGCCGATAATGTTCCTAGAGGAACAGAATATAAGAAGGTCAGGGTACTGGGAAGAATTGATAATCTGGAAATTGTGCTGCCGGAAAATAAACTGGATGAAATCGTAATTACACTGGGTCTGGCTGAATATCATAAGCTGGAAAGAATTGTTAAAATGTGTGAAAAATCAGGTGTGCATACGAAATTTATTCCGGATTATAATAACGTTATACCGACCAAGCCGTACACCGAAGATCTGCAGGGACTTCCGGTGATCAATATCCGAAGAGTTCCGTTAAGTGACCCGCTGAATAAATGGATGAAACGCGGAGTGGATATATTTGGAGCAATTGTAGCAATTATTCTCTTTTCTCCGGTTATGATCGTAACGGCAATTATGATCAAGAAGACTTCGCCGGGGCCTTTGATCTTTTCGCAGGAAAGAGTAGGGCTGCAGAATCGTCCGTTTAAAATGTATAAATTCCGTTCAATGATCGTACAGGATGAGAAAAAAGAAAAGAAAGGCTGGACGACCAAAGATGATCCGCGTGTTACGACGGTCGGAAGGTTTATAAGAAAAACAAGTATAGATGAACTGCCTCAGCTTTTTAATGTCCTTCGAGGGGACATGAGTCTTGTAGGGCCGAGACCGGAAAGACCGCAGTTTGTAGAAAAGTTTAAAGAAGAAATACCTCGGTATATGATCAAACATCAGGTAAGACCGGGACTTACGGGATGGGCTCAGGTAAATGGATACAGAGGAGATACGTCTATTAAGAAGAGAATAGAGCATGATCTGTATTATATTGAAAACTGGACACTTGGATTTGACTTTAAGATTATATTTTTAACATTTTTCAAAGGATTTATTAATAAAAATGCCTATTAGCTTTAAGGAGAAGTCATGAGTAAACGTAATAAAAAAAGATTAACCAGAAGACAGCAGGAAATACGAAGAAAAAGACTGAAAAAACGCAGAAGACGCAGAAGACTTGTAATTATTTTGGAATTGATCATTCTGTGTATTCTGGGAACAACGGCGTTTGGCTTATTTAAGCTGGGAAAAATGGAACGCACCAATCTTTCGAATATAAAGAACAACGGACTGAAACAGACCGGATATACCAATGTTGCATTATTTGGTCTGGATTCAAGAGAAAAGAATCTTGGAAAAGGAAACCGGACAGATACGATTATGATCGCAAGCATCAATAATGAAACCAAAAAAGTAAAGCTTGTGTCTGTGTACAGGGATACGATGTTAAAACAGAACGGAGAACATTATGATAAAGCCAATGCGGCTTATTCAGTAGGCGGACCTGAGACGGCAGTCAATATGCTCAATGAGAATCTGGATCTTAATATTCAGGATTATGTCAGTGTCAATTTCCTTGCATTAGCCGATGTGATAGATATGGTTGATGGTATTACGGTAAAATTAACGGATGAAGAAGTTGTGCATATGAACAACTATTGTGTAGAGACTTCTAAAGTAACAGGTAAGAAATATAAGAAGATC
>ERZ1106976.4016-NODE-4016-length-10811-cov-9.651171_pt1 | contig 10811 bp, 7 predicted proteins | sample MGYA00403687_ERZ1106976 | MGnify/ENA primary metagenome ERZ1106976 (study PRJEB35170, sample SAMEA104062446) | human gut metagenome | biome: human gut; feature: human-associated habitat; material: faeces | place: Denmark | collected 2013-02-22 ... | reverse complement strand
CCAACTTTGCCCACGGAGGCGTCATCATGGTCGGCGCTTATGTGGGCTATTTTGCACTCACGGCGCTGAACGTTCCGTTTCTTCCGGCGTTTCTGCTCTGCGGCGTGGGCAGCGGCCTGCTCGCCGTCATCATCGAGCGGCTGGTCTACTCGCCGCTGCGTAAGCGCCATGCTCCGTCCCTGTACTTCATCATCTCGGCGATGGGCGCTTCCATCTTCCTGGAAAATTTCGTCATCGCCACCATCGACGGCACCCCCAGAAACTACCCTCCGATCTTCGATAACCGCATCAACATCGGCGGGATCTCCCTTGGCGTCGACAGTCTGCTGATGATCGTGGTCTCGGCCGTCGCGCTGCTGATTTTGATGTTCATCATACAGAAAACCAAGGTCGGCCTTGCCATCCGCGCCTGCTCCTACAGCGAGAAGGCCTCGACCCTCATGGGCATCAACGGCGATCTCGTTATCTTCATTATCTTCCTCATGGGCGGCGTGCTCGCCGGCTTCGCCGGTATGCTCTACGGCATGCGCTTCATCGTCAAGCCCACCATCGGTCAGGTCACGAACAAGTCCTTCGTCGCGGCGGTGTTCGGCGGTCTCGGCAGTCTCCCCGGCGCGATCGTCGGCTCGGTGCTGCTCGGCATCATGGAGATCTTTGTCGCGTCCTTCAACTCCAACCTGCGCGACCTGTTCGTGTACGGACTTCTGATCCTCGTCCTCGTCATCAAGCCGTCCGGCCTGATGGGCAAGGTCGTGGAAGACAAGGCGTAAGGAGGGAGGAACGATATGTTTAGCTGGTATTACATCGAAGGCATTCTCATTCAGTCCTGCTACACCCTGCTGATCGTGCTCGGCCTTTCCATCCTTACGGGCTACACCGGTATGTTCTCGTTCGGTCACGCAGGCTTCGTGTGCATCGGCGCGTATGTTTCCATTCTCTGCACGATGGCGTTCGGTCTGCCCTACTGGCTCTCGCTCATCATCGCGGGCCTCGCCGCCATGCTGCTCGGCGCGGGCCTCGGCAAGATCACGCTCAACCTCAAGGGCGACTACTTCTGCATCGCCACGCTCGGCGTGGGCGAGGCGATACGGCTGATCTTTAACAATTTGCAGCTCACCATCAACGTCGGCGGCAAGGACTTCCTGCTCGACGGCGCGAAGGGCGTGGCGAGCATTCCGCTCAAAACGACTCTGTTCGGTGACTGGAACGCGCTTTCCAACGGCGATGTCGGCACCTTCCTCTCCACGCTCTTTTCCTCGGCGCTGTTCATCGTCATTATCTTCCTCACCGCCACGGCGCTGCTGATGAACTCCAAGCACGGACGCAGCATGCTCGCCGTGCGCGAGGACGAGCTGGCGGCGCAGATGAGCGGCATCAACACCTTCCGCTCCAAGATGCTCGCCATGTGCATGTCCGCGCTCTACGCCGGCATCGCAGGCGGCATGATGGCGCACTACTTCGGCTATCTTCAGCCCAAGATGTTCCTGATGACCAAGTCCACGGAGTATACCATCATGGTCATCTTCGGCGGCATGGGCTCCATCACCGGCTCGGTGCTCGGCACGGTGCTGCTCTGCGCGCTGCCGGAGCTGCTGCGCGCGGTCGGTGACTGGCGTCTCGTGATGTACGGCCTCGCCGTCATCGTCATCATGATTGTCCGTCCGAAGGGTCTCATGGGCGGCAAGGAGCTGCCGGTCGGCAGGATCTGCCGTGCCGTCGGCCGCGTTTTCACCAAGAAGAAAAAGGACCTGCCTCCGCCTGACGGCGGCAGCGTCGGAGAGGAGGCGTCGGTATGAGCGACATCACCTTCAAGCACCATGACCCCAACGTCATGCTCGAGCTCTGGCACGTCACCAAGCGCTTCGGCGGCCTGACCGCCGTGGGCGACGTTTCCTTCAAGATCAAAAAAGGCGAGATCTACGCGCTCATCGGTCCCAACGGCGCGGGCAAGACCACCATCTTCAACCTCATCACGGGCGTCTACGCGCTCACCGAGGGCCGCGTCATTTTCGACGGTACGGTCGTCGGGCAGGGCGACGCCATCATCAAGGACGATATGCGCGAAACGGATGTCAAGCCCTTCCGCAAGCAGCCCTACGACATCATGTCCCGCGGCATGGCGCGCACGTTCCAGAACATCCGCCTGTTCAAGAGCGAAACGGTCTACAACAACGTTCTCACCGCGTGCCACGCGGAGGCGGACTACAACATCTTCCAGTCGCTCTGGCGCCTCAAGGTCGGTCCCAAATGGCTGACGAAGTACTATTACCAGGAAAAGGCTCTGCGCGAAAAGACTGAGGAGCTATTGAAGATCATGGGCATCTGGGAGCAGCGCGACATGATCGCCGTCAACCTGCCCTACGGCCAGCAGCGCAAGCTGGAGATCGCCCGCGCGCTTGCGACCGATCCCAAGCTGCTGCTGCTCGACGAGCCCGCCGCCGGCATGAATCCGGAGGAGACGCTTGCCCTGATGGACCTCATCCGCGAGATCCGCGACCGCTTCGACCTGACCGTGCTCATCATCGAGCATCACATGGACCTCGTGATGAACGTCTCCGACCGCATCTTTGTGCTCAACTTCGGCAAGCCTCTTGCCGAGGGAACGCCCGCGGAGATCCAGAGCAACCCCGAGGTCATCGAGGCCTATCTCGGAAAGGAGGACGACGGCGATGGCGATGCTTGAAATTCGTGACCTGAACGTTTACTACGGCGGCATCCACGCCCTCAAAGGCATCTCGCTCGAGGTCGAGGAGGGGCAGATCGTCTCGATGATCGGCTCCAACGGCGCGGGCAAATCATCCATGATGAACGCCATTTCCGGCCTTGTGAAGTACAAGTCCGGCGAGATCCTCTACAAGGGTCAGCCGCTGCCGACCGCCGCCAATAAGGTCGTCCGGCTCGGCGTGTGTCAGGTGCCGGAGGGCCGCCTGATCTTCGCGAACCTCACCGTTTACGAGAACCTGAAGGTCGGCGCGTACCTCCGCAGCGACAAGGACGGCATCGAGCGCGACCTCAAGCGCGTGTATGAAATTTTCCCGCGCCTGGAGGAGCGCAAAAATCAGATCGCCGGCACGCTCTCCGGCGGCGAGCAGCAGATGCTGGCGATGGGCCGCGGCATCATGTCCGCACCCGACCTCATCATGCTCGACGAGCCGTCCCTCGGCCTCGCGCCGCTGCTGGTCAACACCATTTTCGATACCATCCGCGAGATCAAGGCCATGGGCAAGACCATTCTGCTCGTGGAGCAGAACGCGCTCAAGGCGCTTTCCGTCGCGGACAACGCCTATGTTCTCGAGCAGGGCCGCATCACCAAGTCCGGCCCGGGCAAAGAACTGCTCAAGGACCCCGCCATCGCGGAGGCCTATCTCGGCAAGGCGGCTCGCTGAGCCGAACCATAAATTTTGGAGGTAATTCCCAATGGCTAAAACGGCACAGGATGTCATGCAGCTCATTCGTGAGCAGGGCATCAAGATGGTCGATTTCAAAATGGTCGATATCAACGGCCAGTACCGCCATGTGACCATTCCCGCCCAGAATTTTACCGAAGCGACCATGACCGACGGCATCGGCTTTGACGCCTCGAACTACGGCTATGCCGTGGTCGAAAAGAGCGACATGGTCTTTATTCCCGACCCCGCTACCGCGCAGATCGACCCCTTCTGTGAGGTCTCCACCCTGTCGATGACCGGCAACGCCATGATCATCGACTACCCCCACAACCGCCCGCTCGACCAGTATCCGCGCAACATCGTGCTGGCGGCGGAGCAGTATATGCGTGATACCGGCATCGCCGACACGATGCTCATTCTGCCGGAATTTGAGTTCTATCTCTTCGACGATGTAGCATGGAAGGTCGCGCCGAACGAGATCGGCATGAGCCTCGACGCGGAGCAGGCGCATTGGAACGGCGACATCAACGGCCGCGGCGTCATCGTCCCGCGGCAGGGCCACTACCACATCGCCAAGCCGCTCGACCGCACCTACGAGTGCCGCAGCGAGATGTGCCTGCGCATGGAGGAGGCCGGCATCCCCATCAAGTATCACCACCCCGAGGTCGGCGGCGCGGGCCAGTTCGAGATCGAGCCGAAGCTCGGCGAGATGAGCAAAATGGCCGACGCGACCATGCTCATCAAGTACATCATCCACAACACCGCCCTCAAGTACGGCAAGAGCGCCACGTTCATGCCCAAGCCCGTCTACGGCGAGGCCGGCAGCGGAATGCACGTCCATATGCTGCTCTTAAAGGACGGCGAGCCGGTGTTCTCCGACGACAACGGCTACTCGCATCTCAGTCAGGAGGCCCACTGGTTCATGGGCGGTCTTCTCAAGCACATCCATTCCCTCTGCGCCATCACGAATCCCAGCACCAACTCCTTCAAGCGTCTGGTGCCGGGCTTTGAGGCGCCCGTCACCGTCGGATACGCCACGAGCAACCGCAGCGCGGTCATCCGCATCCCCGCCTACGCCAAGACACCGAATATGCGCCGCTTTGAGCTGCGCAATCCGGACGCCACCTGCAACCCGTACTTCTGCTACGCGGCGCTGCTGATGGCCGGTCTTGACGGCATTGAAAACAAGATCGACCCGCACGAAAACGGCTGGGGCCCCTACGACGTCAACCTCTACACCCTCTCCGACGAGGAAAAGGCCAAGCTGCAGGGTCTGCCCACCTCGCTTGACGCGGCGCTTGACGCGCTCGAGGCCGACCACGACTATCTCACGAAGGGCGGCGTGTTCCCCGAAGCGCTGCTCCGCAGCTTCATTGCCGCCAAGCGCAGGGAATGCGCGGCCATGGCCGCCATCCCGCATCCCGCGGAATTCGAACGCTACTACAACCTGTAAAAAACTCCGCGCATCCATCGGGGGACCGCCTTCCGGCGGCTCCCCCCTTTGCGCGCCCGAAACCACGCTCCGCGCCGCGCGGAGAGCAAAGGAGAACGATCATGGAACAAGTCCTGCTGGATCAGATCACCGCCCTGCGCGCACAGCTCCACGCCTGCGCGGAGGTCTCCGGCCGCGAGGCCGTGACAAAGCACACCCTGCTGACCTTCCTGCGCGAGCATACCTCGCTGGAGCTTCATGAACTTGCGGGCGGCTTCTACGCCGCGCACCGTGAGCCGGAGGGCACAAAGCCCACGGTCGCGCTGCGCGCGGATTACGACGCGCTGGCGACGCCCGAGGGCGGTGCGGCGCACCTGTGCGGTCACGACGGACATGCCGCGGCGCTGTGCGGCGTCGCGCTGATGCTTGAGGGGCAGTCCATCGGGCGCAGCGTGTTTCTGCTCTTTCAGGGCGCGGAGGAGACCGGTGCGGGCGCGGCGCTGTGCTGTGAGCTTTTTGACCGCGAGAAGGTCGACGAGATCTACGGCGCGCACAACCTGCCGGGCTTTCCGTTCGGCGCGGTGCTCACCCGCGCGGGCACCTTTGCCTGCGCCAGCCGCGGCGTGACTATTCATTTTGTTGGTAAGCCCGCCCACGCCGCCTATCCCGAGACCGGCATCTCCCCCGCTCCCGCAGTCGGACAGCTGTTGGTCGATCTGCCCGCGCTCGCCGCGCCCGAGCAGTACCGCGGCATCACGCTCTGCACCGTCATCGGCGCGCAGATGGGCGAAAAGGCCTTCGGCGCGGCGGCGGAGTCTGCCGAGCTGTGGCTGACGCTTCGCGGCGAGCACGACGACGATCTTGCGCGGCTCCGCCGCAGTGTGCTCACCCGCGCGCAGGAGCTGGCCCACAAGAACCATCTGGAGTTTTCCTTTGAAGAACAGGACATTTTTCCCGCCACGGAAAACGACGTGCTCTGCGCCAGCCGCGTCATGCGCGTGTGCCGCGGCACGCTCCTGCACGACCCGATGCGCTGGAGCGAGGATTTCGGCCACTATCTGCACCGCTGCCGCGGTGCGTTCTTCGGCGTGGGCGCGGGCGAGGATCACCCGCAGATCCACACCGAGCACTACGAATACCCCGACACGCTTCTGGAGCCGACCGTCGAGGCGTTCCGGGCGCTGCTCACCAGCGAATAAGAAAGGACCTGCGCCGCGCGGCGCAGGTCCTTTCTTTTTGCTTGTTACGGCAATACCGCATAATGGTACAAGAGCGATTTGCTCGCAAAGCGCCGCAGCTTTCATTGTGCGGTGTTGCCTTAAGCCTTTTTGCGGATGAGGATGAACGGGGTGCATTGCCCCTCCTGCCCCGCGGGATTGTCGCGCACGATCTCGCTGAGCTGCTCGTCTGTCAGCGTGACGGCGCTGCACTTGCCAAGGATCTCGCAGTCGAGGTCGCTTGCGTCGATGATCATGGCCTTCACGCCGGTCTTTTCGTAGATCTCATCGCAGACGCCGGAGGGGTTTTCGGGATTGAGAATACCGTAGTCCACATACTCCTTGAACGAAATATCGTAGTCGATCAGACCGTCGATGCCGTCCACCTCGTGTCCGCAGACCTTGTAGAACACGCCCTTCTTGCCGAAGAGCTTCGTCACCGCCGAGCAGAAGGCCGCCAGCAGCACGCGCGGCAGGCCGCAGATCATAATGATGAGCTGCATCTTGTGCGGCGTGCCCGCGCCGGGGCCCGCGGGCGTGACGTGTACGAAGCGGCACAGCAGCTTTGCCCAGAAGCCGGGGTGGATGTCCTTGCGGTAGACGATGCGCTTCTGGCACAGGGCGATGACCTTCTCGCTGATGCTCAGCAGGTCGCCCTCCTCATAGAGCGGCTTGACGTAGCGCTCGATCAGGTCGATATAGTTCTCGCCGATCTGGACGAAATGCGTCTGGATGGCGTGGCGCTGATAGACGCCGGTCGAGGTCTCGATCTCGACCTTTTTGGACTCATTTGCAACAAATTCCATGAAAAAATGCCTCTTTCGTGCAGGATGATCAAGTGTGCATTTATTGTACCACAAAATCCGTAAAAAGCTACTGTTATTTGCAAAAAGATGAAAATCCGGAAAAGCGCGGCGTTCGCCGCGCTTTTCGTTTGCTTATTGTCCTCTCTGCGCCTGCGGCATCTCCCATGCCAGATGGTCAGTGTGGAGCAGATGATGCGATTTCTCTCCGAGGGGCTTGCCGAGGTAGTCGCGATAGAGCGCCTGCACGTCGGGATTTTCGTGCGAAAAGCGCAGCGCTTCGCCCTTGTCGAGCCGCCAGAGCACGCCGCCGCGTGCCTCCGCCAGCTCCTGCCCGTCATGAATGGGCTGACCGCCGCCGCCCGCGCAGCCGCCGGGACAGGCCATGACCTCGACAAAGTCATAGCTGACCTCGCCACGCTCGATGGCGTTGAGCAGCTTTCGCGCGTTGCCGAGTCCGCTCACCACCGCGACCTTTACCTCGCCCGCCGTAGGAATGGTAAAGCTCGCCTCCTTCCAGCCGTCCATGCCGCGCACGGCGGTGAAGGCGTCGGGATCGGGGTTCTCGCCGGTCACGAGGTAGTACGCCGAGCGGAGCGCAGCGTCCATCACGCCGCCGGTCGCGCCGAACACGACCGCCGCGCCCGTGCCGCTGCCGAGCGGGGAGTCGAACTCCTCCTCCGGCAGATGGACGGGGGAAATATGGTTCGCGCGGAGCATGATGTCCAGCTCGCGCGTGGTGATGCTCACGTCAACGTCGGGAATACCATTCTCACCGCGCATGGTCGGAAGCGTACACTCGCTTTTCTTTGCGACGCACGGCATGATGGACACGACGAACAGCCGCTTGGGATCAATGCCGATCTTCTCGGCAAAGTAGGTCTTGGCAATGGCGCCGAACATCTGCTGCGGGGACTTCGCGGTGGAAAGCTCCTCCGTCCGCTCGGGGTACTGCGACTTGAGAAAGCGCACCCAGCCCGGGCAGCAGGAGGTGAACATCGGCCAGCGGTAGTCCTTTTTGTGCGTGAAGCGCTCAAGAAACTCGCTGCCCTCCTCCATGATGGTGAGGTCGGCGGCAAAGTCGGTGTCGAACACATAGTTGAAGCCCAGCTCGCGCAGAGCAGCCGCCATGCGCTTGGGCGTGGCAAACTCCGGCGAAAGGTTGAACTGCTCCGCCCAGGCCGCGCGCACCGCCGGCGCGACCTGCACAACCGTGACGGTGTTGGGGTCGTCGATGGCGTCAAAGACGATTCCCGTGTCGTCGCGCTCCCGCAGCGCCGCCGTGGGGCAATGCGTGATGCACTGGCCGCAGTAGGTACATTCCGTATCCTGGATGCGGCGATTGCGCGAGGCGTCCACCGTCGCGCGGGAGCCGGTGCCGAGCAGATCCCATATCTTCACGGTCTGTACGTTCTCGCAGATCTGGATGCAGCGCATACACTTCACGCACTTGTCGTTCTCGCGGATGAGCGGCGTGGAGTAGTCCACCGCCTCCCGGCGCAGCTTGGTGGGATAGTGCTCGCCGCGCATATTGAAGTCGTTCGCGAGCGACTGCAGCGTGCAGTTGCCGCTGCGCGAGCAGCTCGTGCAGCTCGTGTCGTGCTCGGAGAGGATCAGCCGCAGGTTGGCGCGGCGCGCCTCGCGCGCCATGGGGCTGTTGGTAAAGACCTCCATGCCGTCCGCCACCACATTGTCGCACGCGGGGACAAGGCGCTCCATGCCCTTGACCTCCACGCAGCACAGACGGCAGGCAGCGATCTCGTTGACGTCCTTTAAGTAGCAGAGCGTCGGAATGTTGATGTTGAGCATTCGCGCGGCCTCGAGGATCGTGGTCGTCTCGGGCATCGTGATGCTCTTATGGTCGATGGTCAGCGTCACATTCTTTACCATTTGCCCTTCCTCCCTCCGCGGAAAATGCCGTAGCCGAAGTGGTCGCAGCGCAGGCAGCGGGACGCCTCGGCGTAAGCCTCCTCGTCCGTCAGGCCGCACTCGATGCACTTGAAGTCGCGCTTGCGCTCGTCGGCCTCGCGCTCGGTGGTGTTGATGCGGCCATGGGGCGGCTTGTTGTTCAGCCGTGCAGTTGGGACCTCCACACCCACGTCGATGACATGGTGATAGCCGAGGTATTCGTCGATGTTCGCCGCCGCGACCTTGCCCGCCGCGATGGCGCGGATGACGGTGGCCGGACCCGTGACGCAGTCGCCGCCGGCAAATACGCCGTCTATGTTGTCAATCTGGCCGCTGGCCTCGGCAACAAAGGCGCCGCGCTTGATGGTAATCTTGCTCTGCTCGAAGCCGTGTGTTTCCACGCCCTGTCCGATGGCGACTACGATCCCATCCGCCGCGATGCGCTTTTCAAAGAGCTTTGCCTTCTCCGGCTTGGGCCGGCCCTTATCATCCATCTCGCCGATGATCTGCGGCTGCGTCCAGAGCGCGACCGCATGGCCCTGCCCGTTCGTCTCGATGCGCACGGGGGCCTGCAATGTAACCAGCTCCACGCCCTCGGCGACCGCGCCCTCGACCTCCTCGGGCAGCGCGGTCATATCCTCCCGGCGGCGGCGATAGACACAACTCACCTTACGCGCGCCGAGGCGCACTGCGCTGCGGCATACATCCATCGCGACGTTGCCGCCGCCGATGACCACGATCTCCTTGCCGCGGAAATCGGGCATGTGATCGTCGCCGATCTCGCGCAGCATCTCGACCGCGGACATGACGCCCTCGGCGTCCTCGCCTTCGATGCCGGTCTTTTTATCCGTGTGTGCGCCGAGTGCAAGATAGAGCGCGTCGTATTGACCGCGCAGCTCGTCGAAGGTGATCTCGTCTCCGATGTCCACATTGACCTTCGCATCAATGCCGACGGAGAGGAGCGACGCGATCTCAGCGTCCAGGATCTCGCGCGGCAGACGGTAGGCGGGGATGCCGTAGCGCAGCATACCGCCGAGCTTCGCCCGCTTTTCATACACCGTGACCTTGTGGCCCATCAGCGCGAGGTAGTACGCCGCGGAAAGACCGCTCGGCCCGCCGCCGACGATGGCGACCGTCTTGCCGGTCTCCTCAGCGCAGGCGGGATGGGGCACATAGCCCGCGTGGTCCACCGTGTAGCGCTTGAGTCCGCGAATGTTCACCGCGTCGTCGATCATGTTGCGGCGGCAGCGCGCCTCGCAGGGATGCTCGCAGATGTACGCGCAGGCGGAGGGGAAGGGGTTATCCTGCCGGATGAGCCGCACAGCGTCCGCGTAGCGGCCGTACTTCACCAGCACGGTGTAGCCCGGAATGTCCACGCCCGCAGGGCACAGCGCCACGCAGGGGACGGGATTCTGCATCCCGCCGAGGCAGCGGTGGCGCAGAACGTGCTCTTCATAGTCGTCGCGAAAGCCCTGGATGCCGTCGAGCACCAGCCGCGCCGCGTCGCGCCCGATGGCGCAGTCCGCGCTGTTGACGATCACGCGCGCCGTGCGCTCGATGAGCGCGATGGTCTCCATCGTCGCCTTGCCGTCGAGCACGCTCTCCATCAAATCGGAGAGCTGACCGAGGCCGACGCGGCAGGGCACGCACTTGCCGCAGGTCTGCGCGTGGCAGAGGTTCAAAAAGTTCATCGCAAGATCCACCGGGCACAGTCCCGGAGGGCTGGCGGCAATGCGCCGCTCCACGTCGCGGTACAGTCCGTCGATCACGGTCTGGGCGCGCGACGGCGTCATAATGTCAAGTCTCGACAAAACCTTCACACCTTTCCGAATCGCAAAACGCGGGCACATCCTACGGCGCGCCCGCTGTCTTTAATTATAGAGCATTTCTATAGGTGATGTAAAGATAAATTTTTTATACAAATCGCCAAAAATGCAGGCTGTCTCTGCCTTTCTCCGCGCAAAAAGGAGGGCTGCCCTTCCTCGCCTCCTAATAAGAAAACATAAGAAAGTCAGTAAAATCAATGTTTTCAAAGGCAGGGAACACGGTACGAAGTCAAAAA